>Ga0055450_10000198_pt1 | contig 11631 bp, 9 predicted proteins | sample China_Galinas_PW_5_FD_57740 | JGI IMG/M metagenome (GOLD analysis project Ga0055450, IMG submission 57740) | Wetland microbial communities from San Francisco Bay, California, USA, that impact long-term carbon sequestration - China_Galinas_PWC_D1 | ecosystem: Environmental > Aquatic > Marine >... | reverse complement strand
GCAGGCCCCAGGCGGCCTGGTCGCCCATGTGGTGCGGCTCGTCGGCGATCAGCAGGGTCGAGCGGCGCCCGGCGGCCGACCGGTGCGTGTCCGGTCCGGCGGCGATCGTCTGGTAGGTGACGGCGACGCCGTGGAAGTCGGCCGACTCCGGCCCGTCGGAGTTCGGCCGGTTCGGCTCGAGGTCGATGCCGTAGCGAGCCGCGTCGGCGGCCCACTGGCGGCAGATGTGGGTGGTCGGGCCGGCGACGACGACGCGCGAGACGAACCCGGCGCTCAGCATCCGGTGGGCGATGTGCAGGCCGAAGGTGGTCTTGCCGGCCGCGGGCGTGGCCGAGGCGAGGAAGCTGGCGTCCGAGTGCGCCCGCACGGCCTCGGTCGCCTCATCCTGCCAGGAGCGGAGGGGCCGGGCATCGGGCCAGTCCGGAAGCGATCGGGCCGGCGTTCCGCTGCCGGTCGGGTGCTGAGAGGCGTCGTACAAGGGCGGGCAACAATAGGACCGCCCGCGGTCGGAGGACGGCCGGCCCCGCCCGGACTCGGAAGGGGTCAGACGTGATCGAGGCCTCTATACTGCTGCCGGTCTGGTACGTAAGTGATCGCTACCAGGTATTGGCGGATATGTTGAAGAAGAAACCGGAACCCTGGAGTGACGCCAGCGCGATGGTGTCGGCGCTCGAATCCAGGCGGATGGACAAATTGCCGCTTTGGTCGGTCTATTCCTATGACCACGAAGACCAATACAGCGCGAAGCTGGACTGGTATGCGCGCAGGCTCCGAGAGATCCGCGCAAGGGGGCCGATTCTCGATATCGGCTGTGGAAATGGTGAGCTTCTCCGCTGGGTTAGGCCGAGCGCCGGCTATCTGGGCTTAGATGTCGTTCCCGGCTTGATCGAGGAAGCACGCACGGCGTATCCGGAGCAGACGTTCGACTGCGCCGACGTGCGTACTGCGTCATTGGACTCATTCGACACGGTAGTCATGATCGGGCTCCTCGGTCTCAGCCCGGAGCCTGGCGAGCTGATCGAGCGCGCATGCGCCCTGACGGAGCGGTACCTGATGTTCGACTTCCTCGAGCTTCGGTCGGACCATCGAAACGACAACATCGCGTTGCACTACCGCTCGTCGCAGGGCGTTGCGGACGACCTCGGCCGAAACGGCCTCCAGATCATGCAAGCTCCGCGCGTTGGCGCCAACGTCCGAATTGTGGCCCGCCGTGGCGATGGAGCTGACGTGTGAGCCGGAAAGTGAAGGATGGGGTGCCTCGTCCGGCGCTCGAACCGAGGCGAGCATGGAAGCGACGGCAGCTGCGCCAGACGCTGTTGCTCGTTCTCGGTCTCGGGTTGGCACTGACTGTCGTTGCGCTGCTGCTGACCCGGTCAAACCCGTCGACGGGGGCGCGCATCACGTCGGCAGTCGTCGGGGCGTTGGCCGGCGCACTGGTCGGTGCCAGCGTCTCCAACCTGGTCAACGCACAGTACGACAGGCCGGCTCTCGAGGAAGTTCTCGGCCTCCTGGAGAGAACGACGGCCTCGACACTGACGTCAAGCGAACAGTCCTTGCAGCACCTGCGCAAGGTATGGCACTTCTACCACGTAACTGTTGCAGGCGGCAAGCAGTCCTGGCGGTACGTGGCGATCCCCTTTGACAACCATGGCGCGGTCGGCTCTCTGACGGCCGACGTTCCTGTGGTGGACGTCATAGAGGGGAGGCCGCCCCATGTGTACAAGACTGACGCTGCCGTTTGGGACGGTCGCCTCGTCCTATTGCAAACGCGTGTCGAAGGCGACGAGGCTGCGGCAGTATCCCTGTTCCCCAACGTCTCCGGGTTCCAGAAGACTCATGCAGGCGTTGCGGTTCTGCAGAACTGGGACGGCGAGGACGCTCTGGCGCCGACCTTGATCAGCGAATCGCCGCTTCTCGACGACCAGCCGGAAGGCTCTGTCATCCACGAGGGCGACGCCGAGAAGCTGACCTCCATCTGGAGCGGCCAGTTCGATCGGATGCAGATGCTCCTGCCGCAACCGAACGGCATCGACGGCGCTCCGGGTGCGACGGGGGATGGTCCGGAGGGACGGTGACGGGGGTTCGGATTCGTCCACGGGGCGCCACGGAATAGGCGATACGCGCCGCGCGCGCGGGGCCCGGCTCAGCGGCCTGAGCGTCTGCCGGTCGCGGGGGGACCGCGGCTCTTGCGCACCGCGTGCGCGTCCCGCCGCGCCGGGGCCTGCATGCGGCGGCGCAGGGCGACGGCGAGCGGCGAGGGCATGACGGCCAGCGGCATTTCGCCGGTCTCCTCCAGCGGCGTGCCGAGCCCGACCGCGGCGAGCAGGGCGGAGGCGAGCAGGATGCAGCCGGCGGCGCCGATCGCGACCCGGAAGCCCGTGGTCGCGGCGTCGCGGGCTCCTTCCACGTCGCCGGCGGGGAAGCCGGTGCGCTCGAGCAGGCGCGGCGCGGCGAAGACCCGGTCGGCGGCCCGTTCCCGCGCCGGCGCGCCGACCGCCTCGCCCTCCAGGGCGCGCTCGAAGGCAAGCGAGGCGAGCAGGCCGAGGACGGCGATCGCGCCGATCGCGGCGATCCGGGAGACCGCCGCGTTGACCCCGCCCGCGACGCCGGCGCGCCGCAGCTCGACCGAGTCCACGACGGCGGCCATCAGCGGCCCCGCCGCGGCGCCCAGGCCGGTGCCGGCGAGCCCGGCGGCGACGACGATCCCGGCGATGCCCGGGTTGCCGATCGCGATTGCGGCCAGCGCCGCCCCCGCGACGGCGCAGCCGGCCGCGACCGGCAGGCGCGGGCCGCGTCCCTCCGCCACCCGCTCGCCGAGGGGCGAGGCGAGGACGAGGCCCAGCGCAAAGGGGAGCAGCGCCAGCCCGGCGTCGACCGGCGCCACGCGGTTCGTCTGCTGCAGGAACAGCGAGATCAGGAAGAGGGCGCCGAACAGGGCGCCGTAGACCGAGGCGGTGAGCAGGTTGGCGACGTTGAAGGAAGGATGGGTGAACATGATCGGCGGCACCAGGGGGTCCTTGGCGCGGCGCTCCAGGGCCACGAACAGCCCTCCGGCGAGCAGGCCGGTCGCGGCCGGGACGAGCAGCGCCGGGTCCCTCCAGTTCACCGCGTCCACGCGCCCCAGCGTCAGGCCCAGCGCTCCCACCGCGACGACCAGCAGCACGGGTCCCTGCCAGCCCGGCCGCCGCGCCCCGGGGTCGCGGCTCTCCCAGACGAAGCGCCTGGTGACCGCAACCGTGACCGAGGCGAGGACCAGGCTGAGGCCGAAGATCCACCGCCAGCCCAGGTAGCCGGCGATCGCTCCGCCGAGCACCGGGCCGGCCGCGCCCGCTGCCGCCGTCCACACCGTCCACAGCGCCACCGAGCGGCGCCGCTCCGCCCGGTGGGCGGCGGCCGCGGTCAGCAGGCCGAGCGAGGCGGGGAGCGTCAGCCCCGCGCCGACCCCCTGCAGGGCCCTGCCCGCGACCAGCGTCATCGGGTCCCCGGCGACGGCGCAGAGCGCGGAGGCCGCCGCGAACACGGCCATGCCGGCGGCGAACACCGCGCGGCGCCCGAGCCGGTCGGCCAGCGCGCCGCCGACGGGCAGCAGGGCGATCGGGGCGAGCAGGTAGGCCTGGATCACCCATTCCTGCTCGGACAGGTTGAGCTTGAGATCGCGCTGGATGGACGGCAGCGCGACCGTCACCACGGTCCCGTCGAAGAGGACGAGCGCCGTTCCGATCGTGGCGACGATCAAAGCTGGCCGGCCGTCGCGGAACGAGGCCATGCCGCGATCGTGGCATGGGTGCGGCAGAGTTCGCAGGCAGCCTCCCCGGCATCGGTCAGATCGCCGTCACGCCCTCAAGGCATAACATCCGCAACCCGGATTCGCCCCACCCCGCCGACCATGAGACACCGCGAAAGCCTCCCCATGTCGATCTCGATCGTCGCCCTCCTGGTCGCGGCGGCGCTGCTGGCGGTCGCGCCTGCACCTGGCGCGGCGTCGGCGCGGGCCGCGACGGCGAGCGCCGGCGAGAACGCCCCCTTCGCAGCCTGCGCCCGCCACGGCGAGCGCCGCGACGGACGCTGGCGGCCGCGCGCCACGACGAAGCCTTGGCAGTGGCAGCTGCAGGGCAAGGTCGACATCTCGGTCCCGGCCTGCATCTATGACCTCGACGGCTTCGAAACCTCCAAGCGCACCGTCGCCCGCCTGCACCGTCGCCACGTGAAGGTCGTCTGCTACCTCGACGTCGGCAGCTGGGAGAGCTACCGTCCCGACCGCCGCCAGTTCCCGCGCTCGGTGATCGGCCGCAAGTACGAAGGGTTCCCGAACGAGCGCTGGCTCGACGTCAGCCGCTTCCACCTCTTCGAAAAGCCGCTGAAGCGCCGCTTCAACATCTGCGCGCGCAAGGGCTTCGACGCGGTCGAGCCCGACAACATCGCCGCCTGGGAACCGGAAAATCGCACCGGTTTCAGGATCACGCGCAAGGACCAGCTGCGCTTCAACCGCTGGCTCGCCCGCCAGGCGCACGGCCGCGGCATGGCGGTGGCGCTGAAGAACGACGGCCGCCAGGCCCGCCAGCTGGTCGGCGCCTTCGACTTCGCGATCGTCGAGGAGTGCTTCCAGTACGACGAATGCGGCTACTACCGGCGGTTCATCCGGCAGGACAAGGCGGTGCTGGAGGCCGAGTACGAAGCCAAGCCGAAGAGCTACTGCAAGCGCGCCCTGAAGCTCGGCTTCAGCTCGATCGCGAAGTCCTACGACCTCTTCGCCCGGCCCTGGCGCCCCTGTCGGTAACGCTTTTCTGCTCTGCGACCAATAAGGGGCATGGAGACCGACTTGGCCTCGGCCGGCCCACCGGCCTCGCTCGGCCGGCACCTCGCGCTCGTCAGCGCGCGCGAGCACGGCGTCCGCCCCGAGCAGCTGCGCTGGATCGGCACCGACCCCGACATCTTCGACGCCTTCTACCGCGAGCACGTCGATGGTTTGCAGGGCTTCATCGCGCGGCGCGTCGGCGAGCGGGAGCGAGCCGCGGACCTGACCGCCGAGATCTTCCTCGCGGCGATCGAGTCCGCGGACCGCTTCCGGCCCGGCGACGGCACGCCACGGGCCTGGCTCTACGGGATCGCCCGCCTCGTCATCGCCAACGACGCCCGCCGCCGCGACGCCGAGCGCGCGAGAGAGGATCGGTGGCGCGGCAGCACCCTGCTCGACTCCGACGACGCGGCGCGGATCGACGCGCGCCTCGACGCCGCCGCCCGCTCGCGCGAGCTCTACGCGGCGATGGCCCGTCTTCCGGAGACCGAGCGGACCGTGCTGGAGCTCGTCGCTCTCGACGAGCTCACGGTCGCCGAGGCCGCGGCCGTCGCCGGACTGCGACCGGTCACCGCCCGCGTGCGCCTGCACCGGGCGCGGCGCAAGCTGCGCGCCGCGCTCGAGGCCGATAGTCAACCGTCCGATCGCGAGGAGGAGCGTCCATGAGCGACCGACAGACTCGGGGCAAGGACTTCGAGGAGCGCCTCCTGAGGCGGCTGAAGACCGTCGTCGCCGAGCGCGGGGGGGCCGCGGCCGACACCGGGGCGGCGGATCCCGGCCCGGCGCGGCGGCGGTGGCGCCGCCCGGTGCGCGTGGCTTTCGCCGGCGCGGCCGCGCTCGGCGTCGCCGCGGCGGTCCTCGTCTTCGGCTCGGGCGGCGACAACCCCTCCAAGGCCTTCGCGGTGGAACCGCAGCAGGGCGGCGGGGTGACGATCAAGGTCTACAGCCTCGAAGATGCCTCCGGCCTGGAAAAGGCGCTGGGGGAAGCCGGGATCAGGGCGCAGGTGAACTGGCTGCCGGCCGGGATGACCTGCCGGGAACCGCACTTCACGCAGTCGGACGCGAAGACCGCCCTGGGCGGGAGGATCGGCGGGGCGGTCATGTCCGGCCCGGCCCCGGCGCTGTCGATCGCGGTGATGAGTCCCGGGCAGTACCGCGAGCGCTTCCGGGCCTACAGGCGCGGTGAGATCAGCGAGGCCGAATACCGCGAATCGACCGGGAACATCACCCTCGACCCGGCGGAGTTCCGCTCCGATCAGACCGTGATCCTCTTCGGCTCGCCCCAACCCCACGACGGGGACCCCGAAGGCGGCTTCCAGGCCCGGTTCGCGGTCGCCGAAGGGCCGGTCGAGCCGTGCCAGGTGGTCACCGCGCCGGCCTCCAGCATCGGCGACATCGATGTTCCCCGGGGCGCCGAGAGCGAAGCCGGCTCCACCTCTCCGGCGCTGCCCTCGGAGGGGCAGTACCTGTACACGAAGACGAAGGTGGTCGAGCTGCAGAGCTGGGACCCGGACGGCCCGGGGACCGGTTCGAAGAAGAAGCCGAGGCACTTCACGTCGAGGGCCCCCGGCCCCGGTTCGCTCCCCGCCCTGGTGCCGACGGCGAAAGAGGTCTGGACGGCTCCCGACGGGACGACCCGCGTGCGTGAAGCGCTCGGCCGGATCGAGTTTCTCTCCGGCGCCGACCAGCGACGCTGGGAGGAAGCGGGATCGCCGCCGCCCTTCGCCTACGACCCAGCCGAACACCACGTGCGCCGCGACGGGTCCGGCCGCCTCGTGAAGGAATATCCGTCCCGGTCCTGGCGGGGCCGGCACGTGTTCTCCAACGTCCCCAAGCTCTCCCGGCTGCCGACCGAGCCCGAAGCGCTGCGCCTGGCGATCGAACGCCGCCGCGCCGGCGCCTCGCCGGTCGCCGCGTCGCAGGTCGGCTCCAACCGGGGCGCCGTAACGGCCGAAAGGCTGTTCGAAATCCTCGAAGAACCGGTCACCGGCCCGGCGCTGCGCGAGGCCGCCTTCGGTGCCCTCGCCGAAATGCCGGGCATCGGGCTCGAGCACGGCGTCGCCGACGTGGCGGGGCGCCGCGGCGACGCGCTCACCTGGGACCGCGCGCGCGGGTTCGGCCGCGAGCTGATCTTCGACCCCCGCAGGTCCCGGGTCCTGGCCACGGCCGAAATGGTCTTCGGCCCGAGCTCCACGGACGAGTACGGGGTCCCGGCGGGGACCGTCTTCCGCGAGACCGCGTACCTGGGTTCGGGGATCGTCGGCTCCACGCACGAGACGGCGGCCGAAGCGGGGGGTGCAGGCGGGTAGAACCGGCCGCTCAGCCGTCCGGGGCTTCGACGTCGCCGAGGATCTCGTCCTCGGCTTCGGCGGCGAAGACGTGCAGGCCGAGGTTGGCTGACATCTCGCGGCAGACCCTGATCCCGCGGACGCTGTTGCCGTAGACGTCGAGGCCGGGCGAGTAGACGGCGATGCCGCCTTTGCCCGGGATCACGGCGAGGATGCCGCCGCTGACGCCGCTCTTCGCCGGCAGGCCGACGTCGAAGGCCCACTGGCCGGCCGCGTCGTACATCCCGCAGGTGTAGAGGACGCTGAGCACGTCGCGGACGCGCGCGCGGGGCATCACCTGCTTGCCGCTGAACGGGTTGAGGCAGCCGTTGGCGAGGGTCGCGGCCATCACCGCCAGGTCGCGGCAGGTGACGTGGATCGAGCACTGCTGCAGGTAGAGGGCGAGGATCGCCTCGACGTCGCCTTCGAGCATCTCGCGGCTGCGCATCAGGTAGGCGGTGGCCCGGTTGCGGTCGGCGGTGCGCATCTCGTCGCGGAAGGTGGGCAGGTCCACCGTGAGCCCGTCGTTGGCGGCGAAGTAGCGCAGGCTGGCGAGGATGCGTTCGAACTTCTCCTCGGGATGGCTGCCGCGGACCAGGTGGCTGGTGACCAGCGCGCCGGCGTTGACCATGGGGTTGAACGGGCGGCTGTTGCGCTCGTCGAAGATGATCGAGTTGAAGCTGTCGCCGCTGGGCTCGACGCCGACCCGCGCCAGCACCGCGTCGCGGCCGCGATCGGCGAGCGCCAGCCCGTAGGCGAACACCTTCGACAGCGACTGCAGCGCGAACGGCGCCTCGTGGTCGCCGATGCCGTAGACGTGCCCGTCGGTGGTGGCGATGCAGATCCCGAAGGTACCGCTCTCCTCGCCGGCCTCCTCGGGCCCGTAGTAGCCGCGCCCCGGCTCGTAGTAGCTGGCCACGCGGACCGGATCCTGCGGCAGGCACCGCTCGTAGAGCTGCTCGAGGCGAGGCTCGATCTGGTCGCGGATCTCGCGGTCGGGCATGGCGCCGCCATCCTCGCAGAGCCGGGCCGGCGCCTCTGCCGCCCCTGGCGATTTACTCATGCCATGGATGAGGGAGCCGACACGCCGCGCCGCCGCCCGGCCTACCACCCGCGCAGCCACGCCCGCCGCCGGCGCGGAGCGGGGCTGCTCGGGCTGCGCGAGGCGAGCGCGATGGCGATCGGGGGGATGATCGGCGGCGGCATCTTCAGCGTCCTCGGGGTGACGATCGACCTCGCCGGCCACCTCGCCTTCGCCACCTTCCTCATCGGCGGCGCGATCGCCGCCCTCACCGCCCACGCCTACTCGCGCCTGGCGCTGCACTCGGGCCGGGCGGGCGGCCCCTTCGCCTACCTGCGCGAGGAGGGCCACCCGGGCCCGGCCGCCTGGGTCGCCTGGATGCTGATCGTCGGCTACGTCTTCGCCCTCGCCGTCTACGCCTTCACCTTCGGCCACTACGCCTCGCACCTGCTGAGCGGCGACTCGGCCCTGGTGGCGCGGCTTGCCGGGGTCGGCGTCCTCGCCGCCTTCATCGCGGTCAACGTGCGCGGCGTCACCGCCTCTGGCCTGACCGAGGACGTCGTCGTCGCGGTCAAGCTCGCGGTGCTCGGCGGGATCGCCGTGGTCGGGTTGGCGATGCTCTCGCCCTCCCGGCTCGAGCCGCTCGACAACGAGGGGCTTGCCGGGGTCTTCCTCGGCGCCGCCGTGATCTTCGTCGCCTACGAGGGCTTCGAGCTGCTCCCCTACGACTACGACGACCTCGACCGTCCGCGGCGCACCCTGCCCCGCGCCCTCTACCTCTCGGTCGCGGTCGTCGTCCTCGTCTACGTCGCGGTCACGCTCGCCTCCCAGATGCTGCTTCCCGACGCGACGATCGCCGCCAGGAAGGAGGTCGCCTTCGCCCTGGTCGGCGAAGAGGCGCTGGGCAAGGCCGGCCTCTGGGCGGCGACGGTCGGCGCGATCTTCTCGACCAGCTCGGCGATCAACGCGACCCTGTTCTCGACCGCGCGGTTGGTCCGCGACGTCAGCGACGCGGGGGAGATGCCCGCCGCCCTCGGCCGCCAGCGCGCCGGCGTCCCGGTCGGCGCGATCGTCTGGATCGCGCTCCTCGGCGCCGCCTTCTCGCTGCTGCCGGGGATCACGGAGATCGTCTCCTTCGGCTCGCTCACCTTTCTGCTCGTCTTCGGCCTGATCAACCTCCTCCACGCCAGGCACACCGCGACCCCCGGCTGGGATCGCGGGCTCGCCTACCTGGGCGGCACCGGCTGCTCGCTGGCCGCCGGCGCGCTCGTCTACTACCTCGCCCGCTGGGACGCGGCCGGCCTGGCGCTGGTCGCCGCCTGCCTGACGGCGATCGCGCTCGCCCGCCTCGCCTTCGTCCGCCTGCGGGCGGCGCCGGCGGGTCGGCCTCCGGGCTCGTAGCGGCCGGCCCTCAGTCGAGGAGGACGCCGGGCAGCAGGGCGGAGGGACGGCCGAGGACGTGCCCCTGGCCGAAGTCGGCTCCCAGCTCGCGCACGTGTTCGAGGATCGCCTCGCTCTCGATCCCCTCGGCGACGGTCTGCAGCCCGAACTCGCGGGCGATGCCCACCACCGCCTTGACGACCTGCCGGTCCTGCGGGGACGTGACCACGCCCCGCACGAAGCTGGTGTCGATCTTGATCTGGCTGAAGGGGAGCGAGCGCAGGTACTGGAAGGCTCCGAAGCCGACCCCGAAGTCGTCCAGCGCCAGCGAGGCGCCGAGCTCCACGACTTCGGCGGCGAACGCCTTGGCGGCGTCGAGCCGCTCGACGCTCGCCGTCTCGGTGATCTCGAAGACGATCCGGCTCGCCGCCCCGGGGTTCTCTCCCAGCAGCTCGGAGATCTTGGCGCGTGCCACCGGGTCGACCATCGTCACCGCGGAGATGTTGACGTGCAGCCGCGCGTCGCTGGGCAGGTCGACCGCCTGGCGCACCATCCAGGTGTCGATCGCCGGCACCAGTTCGAAGCGCTCCGCGGCGGGGAGGAAGGCGTCCGGGCCAAGAACCCTGGCGCCGTTGTGGGCACTCCGCATCCGCACCAGCAGCTCGCTGGCGTGGAGGGTGTCGGTCGAGAGGTCGACGATCGGCTGCGCGTAGGCCATCATCCGGTTCTCGTCGAGCGCTGAGGCGATCTCCTCGGTCAGCTTCAGCCGTTCGCGCCGTTCGCTCTCGCGCTCGCGCCGCTCGGTCACGTCGGTGGCGATCGTGCACAGCTCCGCCGGCGTCCCGCTCTCGTCGCGCAGGGGGAAGGTGACCGTCACGTAGCTGCGCGGCTCGCCTCCCACGGCGGTCACCACCTCGCCGTAGACCGGCTCGCCCTCGCTCGCCGCGCGCTGCTCGATCTCGCGCTCGGCGGCGGCGACTTCGGCCGGGAGGATCTCCTCGGAGCGGCGGCCGATCGAGCTCTCGGCGTCGACCCCGGAGACCCGCTGCGCCTCGGTGTTGGTCATCAGGATCCGTCCCTCGAGGTCCTTGACGACGATCAGCGACGGCGAGTTGTCGACGATCGCGCGCATCCGCATCTCGCTCGCGCCGAGCGCCCGCTCGGCCCGGGCCCGCTCGGTGATGTCGTGGCAGACGCCGACCAGGGCCTCGACCTCGCCGTCGGCGCCCTCGAGCACACGGCCCTGCGAGAGCAGCGTGCGCTCGCTGCCGTCGGGGCGCAGGATCCGCTCTTCGAAGGCGAACGGCCCTCTGCCCTCCACCGATTCCAGGATCGTCGCCTGGATCCGCTCGCGGTCGTCGGGGTGGATCTGCGCCAGGAAGGCGTCGACGGTGCCCTCGAACTCGCCCGGTCGCAGCCCGTAGATGTGGTGCAGCTCGTCGCTCCAGCGGACCCTGCCGCTGCCGACATCCCAGCGCCAGACGCCGAAGTGGACGATCCGCTCCGCCTCGGCGATGCCGTCGATGAACTCGCGCATGTCGCTCTCGGCCTGCTCCCGCTCGGTGACGTCGCGATAGATGACGACGAGGTTGCCGTTGCGCGGGACCGCCTGCGCCTCGTACCAGCGATCCACCTGCTCGAAGCGCTCGACCAGGTGGCGCGGCTTGCCGTCCCTGGCCGCTTCTTCGTAGACCGGCCGGAAGGCGGACTCGGCGAGGGTCGGGAAGGTCGTCCAGAGATGCCTGCCGACCAGGTCCTCGACGCCGATCTCCTCGGGCGCGCTGGCGATCCGGTCGAGGAGGGGGGCGGCCAGCGCCTTGGCGGCTTCGTTCAGGTAGGCGATCCGCCACTCGTCGTCGAACACCATCACCGCATCCGTGAAGTGATCGAGGAGCGACGTCAGCTCGGTTGGGGAAAGGACTTTCCAGGGGTCGTGCACGCTGCCCCTTGATCGGCATTCGCGGGCAACTTCGTGAGCATCTGCTCTAACGGGCGAGGCTCGCGAGTATCAGGGCGTACTCTTCAGAGATGGCCAGTCACCGAGGCAGCTACCCCGGATGAGGGAGGAGGCACTGCAGGCCGCCGCCACGGCCTCCCGCGGGCCGCTG
>Ga0055450_10000195_pt1 | contig 11640 bp, 12 predicted proteins | sample China_Galinas_PW_5_FD_57740 | JGI IMG/M metagenome (GOLD analysis project Ga0055450, IMG submission 57740) | Wetland microbial communities from San Francisco Bay, California, USA, that impact long-term carbon sequestration - China_Galinas_PWC_D1 | ecosystem: Environmental > Aquatic > Marine >... | reverse complement strand
TCAAGCGACGCATGGAGCAGTTGCCGAGTAGATCAATCCTAAGTCCGACAGACTCCTAGACGCAGCCGGGCATCAGACGCACATCATGAGCGTGGTGGGACATGACTCAAAGACCTGCCACGCCCAAAAAAAGTCGGCACCTTGCCCGTAGCGGGCAGCGATGCACTCAAGCGCACCAACGAAATCGGCATGGCGATCCCCTTGCTTGACGGCTGTGACATCGCCGGCAAGGACATCACGGGCGATGCCCTGCTCACCCAGCGCACGCTGGCAAGCTATCTGGTCGAGCGCCAGGCGCACTATCATTTTACCGTCAAGGGCAACCAACCCGGGCTGCAAGGCGCTATCGCCTTGCTGTTCGAGAAGCGTGCAGCCGCCGACTTCCTCGAGGTCGCGCCCGCCGATCACGGGCGCATCGAGACGCGCCGCATTGGGTGCAGTACAGCGCTCAATGCCTACCTCGACTTTCCCCACCTCGGTCAGGTCTTTCTGATCGAGCGCGAGTCCATCGAGAAGAAGACCGGCGAGTACTCGCACGAGATGGCCCTGGGAATCACGAGTCGCACGCCGCAAGAGGCTTCACCGCAACGCGTTCTGGCGGTCAATCGCGGGCACTGGAGCATCGAAAGCGTCCATTACCTCATCGACTGGAACTACGATGAGGATCGCAGCCGCATCCGTACCGGCTTCGGCCCGGGAATCATCACCCGCCTGCGCCGCTACGCGGTCGGCATCCTCAAGTCCTTCCAGAAACCCGCTCAATCCATCGCTGAGATGATGCGTACTCTCTGCTTCCGTACCCGTCTCGTCTTCGACTACTTGCGGATGACGAAAAACTCGGTAACTGGGCCACGCAGACCTTGAGAACAAATTTACCGTGGGAGAGGTGGCCTCCATCCTGGTCGGTGGTATAGTACAATCTGTATAAATAATAAAAGCGTTCTGGGACGAACCATGCCCGGTTGGCGAGATTCCGGCGTGTGGACAAACTACCCGGGTATAAAATTCCAGCTTCAGCTCATCATGACGGCGTTCAGTGAATACTTCGCACTCCACACTCTTGCAGGACGATATGCTCAATTTATCCGTACGCTTCGCTACTGTATTGCCATGCAGACCCCGACATAACAACCGGGTGAGCTCATGAGAATCGCACTCATTCAGGACGATATCTACCTGCCTTCGTTTGGGGGTGGGACGAAGGCAAACCGCTGTTTGCTCGAAGGGCTTGCGCGACACGGACACGAATGCCTGGTGATCTCGCGGGCACTGACTCGCTCCTCCGACGGACCCCGGACTGTGCAGGAGTTTGCCGAGGAGATGAATACGCGTGGTACGATCGTTCAAGAACCCGAACCCAATGTGTTTTCCTACAGGCATGAAGGCGTCCAGGTAGAAGCTGTGAACTTCTCCGACGTGGACGCCCATCGTGATTATCTGGTACGCCGGATTCGGTCGATGAATCCGGACTGGGTCTTCGTGACGGATGACAAGCGTCGAATCATGTTGCGGGCGGCAATGGAAGCAGCCCCATCCCGCGTGATGCTGTTACTGCAGACAATCATCCAGTTGCCGTTCGGTCCGCTCTCTGTCGACAAAAGCCCGGAGTACACGAAACTGGTCAAGTCAGCGCGGGCAATTATTGTGATCAGCGACTTCATGAAACGTTACATTCACGACCATGGCGATCTGGATGCACATCTGTTGACAATGCCGGTATACGGCGCCGGGCCATTCCCGGACCTGTCCGGGTTTGACAGCGGCTTCGTGACGATGATCAATCCCTGCGAGCTCAAGGGGGTGAGTATCTTCATGGGGCTTGTGCGCGAGTTTCCGGACGTCGATTTCGCGGCCGTTCCGACCTGGGGTGCCGACCAGGGCCTGGTCGATCGCCTGCGAACGCTGCCCAATGTACGGATACTGAAACCGGTCAATGATATCGAGGATATCCTCCGTCAAACCCGCATCCTGCTGGTACCCTCATTGTGGCCTGAAACGTTCGGTTACGTGGTGCCAGAGGCGATGCTACGGGGTATTCCGGTGCTGGCCAGTGACATTGGTGGCCTGCCCGAGGCGAAACTGGGTGTCGATTATGTCCTGCCCGTCGTCCCCGGTGAATTCCGCAGGGAAGGTTTTTTCAGTCCACCCCAGGATATTGCTCAGTGGTCACAGGCTCTGCGCGCGTTATTGTCTGACGAGGACACCTACCGGCGGTGTTCGCGGCAATCGAGGCAGGCGGCTCATGACTTTGTTGCCAGGGTGTCGGTGCCGCGATTCGAGGACTTGATGAACCAGCTTGCGGAGGACCGCTGACGGCAGTTTCGTGTATGTATCCGGTCCCGGCTGTTCAGCGACGCGAATGATAACTGCGCGGACCCCGGTCGATGACCTTTTCAGCTGACAGATATCTTCAGAGTAGCCAACATGAACGCAAATACGAATGGCAATAAGCCAGGGAAACAAATCCATTCGGAGTTCCAGAGTTACATCGAGCAACAGCCTTATTCGGTTGTCCTGGACGGGTTGAGATTAACCATCGACAATGACGTATTTCCACCCGACATGGGGAAGTGCTCACGGAATATGGCCAGCATTGCCCAGGGTTACCAGGCTCGAACGGCCCTCGACATGGGGTGTGGATCCGGTTATCTCGCGCTGTCGCTGAAACGCAGCGGGGTTCCGGAGGTCTGGGCTTCCGATATTCACCCTCCAGCAGTCGAGTGCGCGCGCAGAAACGTAAAGTTGAATGAAGCAATCGGGCCAATTCAGGTTGTGCAGAGTGACCTTTTCAAGAACATACCCGAAGGGTTGAAGTTTGACCTGATAATTTTCAATCAACCTTTTGGTCCCGGTCAGGGAGACACGGTGTGCGGTTGCGGGCCGGATGGCGGTTACCGGATCGTCAAACGATTCCTGCTGCAGGCCGTGGAACGACTGAATCCTGACGGGGTTGTCATCATGGCATTTTCCGATCGGGAACCCGTCGAAAACAGTCCGGATCGGGTGGCAGCCGACCTTGGCTATACTGTGAGGGTATTGCTGGACGCCTATTACGGGGGGGCGAACAACTACATCTACGAGATTCGTCCACTGCAGCAAGCAAAATCAGAAGCATTGGGTCACTCGCGCAGTTAGGCGTTCCGGCTGCTGAATTGGACTGCCTGCAGCGTGTTCCAGACATTGTTCAGGATAACGCTGTCGTTGCAGGGGTGTGTGGGTATAAATGCCGTGAACTCCATTCAACGGCGTCTGGGGCGGTCGTCATCGCAAGAGCTGTATTTTTTACCCGGCATCGATTTGTCACACTCGTGTCTTACTAGCTGGCAGTGGGATGGCTCTGAGGGATACCGAGTGCTTGTCAGGGCGTTTATGCCTGCGCCATAGCCCGGAAAATATCACAGTTTTCCATGAGCTCTCCATAACTGCCACTAGCGATAATCTTGCCGTGTTCCAGCACGTGTATCACATCACAGTCTTTCACGGTATTCAGTCGATGGGCGATGATAAGCAGTGTCTTCGTTCCAGCCAGTTCGCGAACGGATTGCTGGATGATGGCTTCTGTCGCACCATCGAGCGCGTTGGTCGCCTCATCAAAAACGAGCAGTTCGGGTTTGTGATACAGGGCCCGTGCGATGACAATCCGCTGGCGCTGGCCACCGCTCAGGCGAATGCCCCGTTCTCCAACGACCGTAGCGAAGCCGTCTGGCAGTTCCTCGGTAACGAACTCGTAGATATGCGCCAGTCGAGCAGCATGGGTTAAAGCATCGTGATCGATGTCGTCCGGTCTGACCCCGAAGGCGATGTTACTGGCTATTGTGTCGTCGGTCAGGAAAATCTGCTGCGGCACGTAGCCTGTGTGGATCTGCCAGGCAGGGGCAGTCTGCTCTGTTATCAGTGTCTGATCAATTTTGACCTGGCCAGACTGCGGAATGAGCAGACCGAGCACGATATCGACAACTGTGCTCTTGCCGGCCCCGGTGGTGCCGACCAGTCCGATCGAGGTGTTCTTGTGAATGGTCAGGGTGAGCCGCTCCACTGCGTTCTTCTCTGACGTGGGGTAGCGGTACGATATGTCCTGCAACACGATTGAGTCCCTGCAGGTGATGGGTTGTCTTCTGATTTCCCTGATCTGCGCGGCGCCGGGGTGCCCCTCCGCCAAATTCAGGTCACTGAAAATCACGTTTAGAGACTTGCGGTTGAACTGCAGGGCCGACAGTGCTTGAGTTATCTGCTGAAGGGCCGGAAGTATACGGTATGCGGCAACGGCGTATAACGTAGCCACCGGTATGACTTCCTGCACCGTCTGTTTTACACCAACGATGTACAGCGTGACGCCAAGAATTCCACCAATAGCAAGCGACTCCATAAGATATTTTGGCAGTTGCGAGATAAGACCGCCCGCAATCATCTGTCGCGTGAATCCCCTGAGAGCATCCGAGTAACTATTGATAAAGTATTGCTCACGCCCCGTCATACGGACTTCCTTGATGCCGCTGAGGGCTTCTGACAGTGTTTTGAAGCGCAATTTGTTGGCCGCGAGACGTCGCGAGCCGATTGTCGACAGTTTCTGTCTGAATCCGAAATACACGCCGGTATAAGCGCCCCCGAATAGTACGGTTATAGCCCCCGCCAGGATCGGGTCATTCCAGAACAGCAGGGCAAGGATGCAGATAGCCAGGATGGACTGGGTGATGAGTTGCGTTGCCGGCAATATCACGCCATTCACAATCTGGTTTACTTCAGATAGCAGGTTTCTCTGGATCTCGGAGGTGTTGCGTGTCAGGAAATATTGATACGGGCTGTAAATGTACATTTCCAGCAGTTTATTTGACAGCGACAGCAGCGTGCCCCAGACGTAGCGCAGTTGCAGCCAGACCATAAAGGCGGCGAATGTGTTTCTCAACAGATAGATCAGCAGCAGCGCGAAGCCGCAAATCAGAATGAATTGATGGGTATTATTGAAGCCCAGGAAATTATAAAGTTGGCTCAGCCAGCTATTTTCGAGAATTTGATCCGGCTGGGCCAGGATACCCATAAAGGCGACAATGGCGCCAATTCCAACCAGTTCGAGGACTGTCATCACCAACGCAGCAAGAACCAGGTAAAAAAAGCGCAGGCGCTCTCTGGCAGTTAACAGTGCGTGTATCTGTCTGGTGATGTCAGGTACGAGTGCTGATTCCTGCCTGATGTGCCCTGACGATTCGTTCAAAGTGTCGGGTCGCTGCGGTGGTCGGTATGTGACCACAGCCTGCGGGCGAGGCGGACTGGTCGCACCAGGTAGTACAGTGCAGACAGCGTAGCAGGCAGCTCGATCAGCTCGCGGTCATTGGTGTTTGGTACAAAAGTTGCTATGAATGCGGCTTTTGCCAAGTTCCGATAGATTGGAAATCTGTCTTGCAATCTTTCACGAACCTTGCAATGGAAACGCTGTCTTTCCAGGAAAGGGGTGGCTGTGGGCTGCTCGTCGAACAGTCGATGACGCACGTATTCAACGAGTGACTGAACCACATCATCGGAACGGATCCAGGTGCAAACCTGCTTGGGCACTGGCGCCTGCAACAGCTCGTGGGCAAGCGCCAGTCCGAGCAATAGCATACGTCGTGCCCCGGTTTGCGTCGCCAGCTCGAAGCTGTATGCCCAGTCAAGGCCAGGATTCGCAGCCAGCAGTTCTGCAATATCGCAGATCCAGCCGATTCGCTTCCACCACATGTCCTTACTGCCATGGACGCAGAGAAGCAACAACAAGACTTCGACCGGAAACGTCTGTATGTCCTCGTCGAGCAGGCGCGCCGGTTCAAGGCGTTCCCATAAGTCATCCAGATCGATATTGAAAGGAAAACGCGGGGCACTGATGCGCCAGTGCAGATCGATCAGGGCTTTGGTGTCAGGGTGGACAAAATTGTACTCGTGCCAGACGCGTAAGTTTCGTGGTTCGTTGCGCCCTGTCACCTGACCTTTCACGGGGCGCCACTGATAACCGTGCGATATCAGAACTGACTTGGCAAGAATGATATCCCGCGGTCGTATGACTACATCCAGATCCCAGAACTTGCGTAGTTCGATATCACCATGGGCGAGGGCAGCGAGTGCGGGTCCCTTGTAGGGAACCGCGCTGATGCCCGCGGAGTCCAGGATGCGCAGCACCTTGATAAGCTCCCTGGTGTTACGCTGATTGCGTTCGGCATTGATCCTGTTGTCGGACTCGAGCTGCCGGAGTACCGTCTCCGGGACCAGGTCTGCACAGAATTTACTCAGGTTGCGATGCAGCAATGGTATCAGGGCGTGCGGGTGAGCCTTGGCGAGGATGAACTCCCAGTCCAGTTGCTTAAGTACGAGCGTCCGAATCAGGTCGCGTTGCTGCGGTTCAACCCGGGTGCGGGCGCACAGCAACAGCAGGCAAAACTCGTCACGGATTCCGGACGCCTCGCTCATGGGCGACCAGGCGCTTGTCTTGTGTGCGTCGCCTGGCATGTTAACACTTAACGCTCATCACATGCGGGGAGCCGTCAGAAAGGTGTAAAACTCTTATCAACCGAGATAACCTGGATATCATTATTAGTATTATAAGTCTACTCTTGCTATTGATCGAGTTCAATGGATTGGATAGATCGGCAGAACAGACAGCGCCCGGGCAGTGGAACCTAGGTTTTTCTCGCTGTATCCCGGGGTGACAGCTGAGGCCCACAAGTAGCCGCGCCGTTATATCATCCGTCCGACCTTGGCCGATTTTACTTACCGATACTCCGACTCGAGATACACCTGCATTATCAATGCATTTATAGCAATTTAAGGAACTCGTCGAAGTAGGTGATAGTGTTCACCAGTCCCTCTTCAAGCCGGATATCTGGTTCCCATTCCAGTACACGCCTTGCCAGGCTGATGTCAGGACAACGCTGTCTGGGGTCATCGCTGGGCAGTGGATGAAAAACCAGCTCCGACCGCGATCCGGTCATGTCGATGACTTTCTCGGCCAGTTGACGAATAGTGAATTCTCCCGGATTCCCCATGTTCACAGGGCCTGTAAAGTCATCGGACGTATTCATCGTCCTGACCAGCCCGTCAATCAAATCGTCAACGTAGCAGAATGATCGCGTCTGTTCGCCGTCTCCATAGATTGTTATGGGCTCATTTTTCAGAGCCTGGACGATAAAGTTTGAGACCACCCGCCCGTCGTTAAGCTGCATGAACGGACCATAGGTGTTGAAGATTCTCACGATCTTGATTTTCAAACCATGCTGACGAAAGTAATCGAAGAAAAGCGTTTCAGCACAGCGTTTGCCCTCATCGTAGCAGGAACGTAATCCAATCTGATTCACGTTTCCCCAATAGCTCTCGTTCTGAGGGTGCACATCCGGATCCCCGTACACCTCGCTGGTGGACGCCTGGAGGATCCTGGCCTTGATGCGTTTGGCAAGGCCGAGCATGTTGATGGCACCGTGCACGCTGGTCTTGGTGGTCTGTACCGGATCATGCTGGTAATGAATAGGGCTGGCAGGACAGGCAAGATTGTAGATTTCATCCACTTCGACATACAGAGGGAAACAAATGTCATGCCTGATGATTTCGAAATAGGGATTATCCAGCAGCTCTACAATGTTGCGTTTTGTTCCAGTGAAAAAATTGTCAACACAGACGACCTCATGGCCAATTCCCAGCAGGTATTTACACAGATGCCGTCCCAGGAAACCGGCCCCTCCTGTAACAAGTACTCGTTTCATCGATCGTCCCAACAAATGTGCACACAGGCGCGCAAATCAACGCAGGTTCAATTCTGTAGTGTAACGGTTAAAGAAGTCCCCGATTTGAAGAGAGATGTAAAGCGTATTTGTAAGCCTGTCGATAGTTTCGTGACGGTGATTGATTGCATCCATGGTATTTTTATATCCGTTCTATGACGGTGGTCTGATCCCGATGCTCCCGGGAATACTGTCGAATAAGACAATTTGTGTTTGCCTTAATTAAAAGGCTATAGAATTGCAAGCCAGATGGCAACAGTATTCGGGGGCTATCCCGTGGTGAGCGCAGATGAACGTGCTGCAGTCAGGGTACGGGGGGTGCTCTACTGAACCTGTATTAGTGATGGCCATGCATTCAGTATATATTCCACATGGACCCGATACCCCGGCTCCGTGCCACCTCAGAGGGCTTGTAACCCTGCTCTGTCACAAGTGCGACTGCATTCCGCTTGAAACCCGTCTAATTACGTCTCTTTCTCGTTTCTATTGTCATTTTTTACCTCGTTATGGCATTTTAATACATTAAGCCAGTGTCCGGATTTAGTAGATTACTTCAGGGGAAAGCCACGTGATTAAGCCCCATACAGCGGACGGTAAGCTGAACGTCAAGATGCGCTGTAAAAAATTTCTTACCTATGACTATCCTCAAACGGCACAGCAGCGGCTGTTCGACCTTGCCCGGTATGTCGACGCCGATGTGGCGATGGATCGTGCAGGGAAGGGCGAACTGGTCGAGCAACTCGAATATCGGCTCATCGAACTGCTTGACAAGGAAGCCGTGGTTTTTGCCCAGTGGCAGGATGGCGCAGTTGATAGCGCTCAAACTCTGGTGTAACCGCCGTGGTATTTCCCGTATCGTGGTACATCCGAGAAACCATATAGAGGAGCATGAACAGAAAGCGTACCAGGAGATCTATGACCTCAAGGCGACCTGGATCGGCGACAATAACCGGCAAACCCGACTGGCGGATCTGTAGGCGATTGCCGAGCCCGTTGGCGCATCTCGCTCGAGATCCCGCCGCGCCTACTGGGCTGCGTATTGTCGTCGTGGGACGAACTGAAGGTCATGTCGGAATGGGCACGTAGCCGTAAGATCCCGTTCCATGCCTATGCCGCGCGGCTGTGGGAAATCGGACCTTGCTATGGCCACACGTATGCCGAAATCGCGGCGCTATTCAATACCCTTTACGTGTCGTTTTACAAGGGGCTCGGTGGCATCGCGGGGTCCGCCCTGGCTGGTCCCGCGGATTTGATCAACGAGGCCAGGTATTTTCAGCAACGGCTGGGTGGCCGACTGAACAAGCAATTCCCGATGCTGATCGGCGCCCTGCGCGGGCTGGAAACTCGTTTGCCGCTGATGCATGCGTTTCATGACAAAATATAAGAACTGACGGCTGCAATTGCTGCACTGCCGGGGGGTATGGTGACACCCAACCCGCTGCATGCCAACGCGATGATGATCACGTTGCAAGGCGAACACTGCAACCTGGTCGATGCTGCGATCGAGGTGGCTGAACAAACCGGACTGTGGCTGTTTGATGCCCCGATGACTGCCACTATCCAGGGGATCACCATGTTTGAAATTACCGTCCGTGAAGCGATACCTGACGTATCGGTGGACGAAGGGGTTCAAGCCTATCTTTGTTACGTACCCGTTAGGCCCTGGTTGAAATGTGCTGCACACACGCATCGGCGCGCTGGACAGTCAATGTCCGGCTGCTTAGAATCCAGTCATGGTAAGTCTCCTTAGATCGTCGCAATACTATGATGTTGACGCCCTCGCGGCCGACGTCGCCACTGCCCGTCGGCTGCTCGATTTCGGGGCGGGTACCTACGAGCACAGCATTTCTCTCCCTGCCGAGGGCGACATCAATGCGGAGCACAGGATACACAGGAACAACAATCCCTATGCCGGAGCCCTGAGATCCTGCCCGCTGCTCGCGGAGATCTTCAACAGTTTCCAGGCTGAAAAGGCAGGTTATCGCCTGTTGCGTCGCAAGGCAGGAACCGCTTACTCACTGCATGATGACAAGGACGTCGATGATGATCTGGTCCGCATGCAGATGCCCGTGGTGACGAACCTGAGTGCGCTGCTGCTGGTCCAGAAGAACGGCGCGGAACTCGAACCGATCGCGCGACGGGTCGATGAATTGACCCGGAACAGCAACGAGATAATCATGTTCGATTACCCGCGTCTTGCTGATGTCTTTGGCGAGTGGTTTGATGCATACCTGCTGGAGCCGGGCTACTTCCATCTTATCGACCAAACCCGGGTTCACACGCTGATCAATGCCGGTGATGAAGAACGCGTCACCCTGTGCATCGATATGTTGCGTAATGACTGGCTGGATGGCTGGCTCTCGAAGCATATGAGCGAGGATGTGCCGGCCCTGCATACTGGCAACTGGCCGCAAGGCACATGGGAGTGGGGTGCATTGAGGCACGGCCTGTTGACCCACCCTCGTGTCCATCTTGGTTGAGCCATTCATTCAGATTGTCATAGCGAGTTCAGCTGAGCGGCCGTCTGGTTCCGGTCAGCCGGCTGAAGACAGTGTCGCTGCTTCATGCATCGCGATGTTGGCCTGCTCCGAGGCTCCCGAAGCAGGTTTGGGCGCATAAACGCCAGGTCTGTCCGTACGCAAACAATCTCAGGCGTTGTTGTGCTGATCTATCGTGAGTGCAACTGACGCGATTTGACTCTCGGTTTATTACAGGAGTTTTCGATATGTGTGGAATTGCAGGGATTGTAGGAGCGGTCACACCGGGACTGGCCTCGGCTAGCCACAGGATGCTGGATCGCCTGCAACACCGTGGGCCGGATGACCACGGTTGGCTTACCTACTCAAGAAACGGGCTCCACAAGGGTAAAGGCAAACCGCCGGCTGAACCAACGGAGGTGGTGCTGCTGCACCGCCGCCTGTCTATTCTGGATCTTTCCGAGGGCGGTCACCAGCCGATGACATCCTTGGACGGTCGATACCATGTCGTCTACAACGGGGAAGTCTACAACTATCTCGAGCTGCGGAACGAGCTCCAGGGTGTCGGCTTCACATTTCGCACGGAGTCGGATACCGAGGTTCTGCTGGCGGCTTTTGACCATTGGGGCTCGGACTGCCTCACGCGCCTGGTCGGCATGTTCGCGTTCGTGATATTGGACAGCGTAGCCCGGAAGGTTTTCCTTGCGCGTGATTTCTTCGGCATCAAGCCGCTGTACTATACAAAGACAGCTTCCAGGCTGGCGTTCGCATCGGAAATCAAAGTACTTCTCGAACTGCCCGATGTCGCACGCCAGGTAAATCCACAGGGCGTGTTCCATTATATGCGCTCGGGTCTGACAGACTTTAACGAAGAAACGCTCTTCGGCGACGTGTATCAGCTGCCGCCGGCACATTACATGGAGGTGAGTCTCGACGAAAGCCGCCCGCTCCAGCCGGTTTGCTACTGGAGTATCGATATCAACAAAACCGAAGATCTGACGTTCGAGGAAGCCACCCTGCAGTTACGTCAGCTCTTTCTGGACAACATTCAATTGCACATGCGCAGTCACGTCACAGTGGGCGCATCTCTGTCCGGGGGCATCGATTCATCGGCAATCACCATGGCGATGCATCACCTGGGGCATGACAGGCAGGAACTGCATACGTTTAGTTATATAACGGATGACAAGGCTACCAGTGATGAAGACTGGATTGATCTCGTGTCATCGGCCAGTGCAGCGACCGTTCACAAGATTCGATCGAGTCCCGACGGTTTCGCCAGCGATCTGGATGAATTTATCCTGGCTCAGGATGAACCGGTGGGCGGTCCGAGCGTCTATTCATCATACCTCGTGTACCGGCGGGCCCGGCAAGCCGGCGTCAAGGTCGTTATGGACGGGCAGGGGGCCGACGAGTTATTTGCAGGC
>Ga0055450_10000194_pt1 | contig 11678 bp, 9 predicted proteins | sample China_Galinas_PW_5_FD_57740 | JGI IMG/M metagenome (GOLD analysis project Ga0055450, IMG submission 57740) | Wetland microbial communities from San Francisco Bay, California, USA, that impact long-term carbon sequestration - China_Galinas_PWC_D1 | ecosystem: Environmental > Aquatic > Marine >... | reverse complement strand
AAGTTCGATATACTAGACTTCGTATCTGAAACGGTGATTTGACAGTACATGTGGTACGGCTAATCGCTGTTTCAGATCTACAACGACGTAGATCGGGCTTTTTACGAGTCCATCAAGGTTGGATAACTTTGAAATTTATTTTCTGAGCTTTCCCATATAATGGGATAGATTTAAAGACTTGGCTCTACTTCATTGTAAAAGGTGGTGAGCAAAGCTGACAGAATTATAGACGGGAGTCGCTGCAATGTGAAATTATTTTTACGACAGGTTTTGATGTTTCATCAGGACTAACTTTCCCTACGAACAACACCTAACGGCTCGACCCACCTACAGATGTTTCCATAACTTTGGGCGCCTACCAGCGTATACCCGTTCATGACAAAGGTAGGAACCGCCGTTATACCCTGGAGCCTTGCATCCTCCCAGTCTTTGTCGACTTTTGAGCTATACGAACGCTGGGCAAGAATTTCTTCCGCCTCATTTCGAGGAAGGCCTGCCGTATTCACCAGGTCATAGAGCACCTGATCTTCAGCCAGGTTCAATCCCTGGGCAAAATATGCACTGAAGGCCGCTTGGTGGAAGGCGTCCCCCCTGCCTTTTTCAACGGCCCACAATCCCAACTCCTGAGCCAGTCTGCTGTTATAGGTTTTACTCCTGGTTGTAAACGGAAGCTTAAGTTCTTCGGCAGTTCGACGCAGGTGTTCAAGCATTGTAGCTAGTTTTTCCGGACTTGTCCTGAAAAGATCCTCCAGGGACCTGCCCTCCTTCGGGGTTTCGGGATGGAGAGGAAAGCACCGCAATTTGACAGTTATCTCATATTCTTTCTGTAATCTTTCAATACGCCCGGTAATGAAATAACACCATGGTCAGATATAATCGGAAAAGACTTCCAGCAGCTTATCTTCGGACATAATGTAATCCTCGGGAGATGGAAACGCTCATGCTTCGCTTCTAATGAAAGAAGATGGCAGGACTTTAAATCATGCCTGCCGACTTTCCCGAACTGATCGTGTTCATGAGAAATCCGGGCTAGGGAAAAACATAAGGACCGTTTGCGGCAAGATCAATGGCTAATCCTGTTTCGAGATTCATTCACTTGACTTCCAATCATACAAGAAGTTACAACCCTATGGTTTTGAGGCAGTATAGAGCTATTGTATAGGTTACAACCGATAGTAATGTCGAAAGCATGATGATCGATCCGGATAATTCCGCATCCCCCTGCATCTGTTGAGCCATGATATATGCGGCTGTTGCGGTGGGTGCGCCGGCAAACAGAACGCCGATTGCCAGATCCTGTCCCCGAACACCAAAAACTACCAGCAGCAGGCATGTCAGAAACGGAAGCACAACTAATTTGAATGCAGCAGCAAGAACTGTGGTTGTCAAATCACCTCGCAGTCTTGTAAAAGAAAACGCGGCACCTATCGACAGGAGCGCCAGCGGAAGAGCCATCCCGGTTATGATATGAAGAGCGGAATCTATAACCCCGGGCATCGGAAGATGAAAATAACTCCAGGTTATACCAGCAAATGAGGCAATTATAAGTGGATTGCCGCAGATCTGCCGAATCCAAAATATCCCCCCAACCTTTTGGGTACCATTACGATGCGGCAAAATGAGAGCCAGGACTGAGAAAAAATTCAATGTTGGCACCAAGAAACCAAGGAGGATTCCGGCACTGGCCAACCCCTTTTCACCATAAGCGTTATAGACCATAGCCAAACCGATATAGGCCAGATTTCCCCGAAAGGCACCCTGAGAAAAGGTGCCGCGAATGGATGGGGGATACGACCGCATGACTCCGTAGCCATAAGAAAAAACAAAGGCTGCAGTAATGCTGATCATGAGACCGGCCACCAGTGCGCTGTTGAAGCTGGTAGAAAAATCGGCAGTGGAGATTTTATAGAAAAGCAGCAAAGGCAAGGCAAGATAATAGACCAACCTGTTCAGCTGAAAGAGAAATTCTGTGTTCACCAGTCGGGTTAATTTCAGGGCAGAACCAACGCTAACAACTAAAAAAACGGGCAGAACGATGAGCAGGATATCTGAAATCAGTTTCACAAAGGTCCATCCTTACATGATGTGGCCATGTAATCGATCAGCTTCCGATGTCCGGCTGGAAAGCCGTAATCGGCAAGCTCATGCGGGTTAACCCAGCGAAAGTCCTGTGCGGCATGCAGCGCAGGATCGGTGCACGTTTTTACAAACCGGCAGGAAAACCCATGAAGCGTTACTTTATAGCGCATATAATGATGAACAACCGTTGTGATTTCTGCAGCAACCTCAACAGCAAAACCGGTCTCCTCCTTAAACTCACGGACAACCGCAGCTTCGGGGGTCTCACCCGTTTCCATGCGTCCGCCGGGAAACTCCCACAGACTGCCCCAAACATCATCGGCACGGCGCTGCTGAATAAATACTTTTCCCTGATACCTCAACACCCCTGTTGCCATCTCGATGGGAATAATCTTTCCTGCCGGACTGATAACGGGACGTTCATGGACATGACCTGTCTGCAAGGCGGTGCAAAAACCGGAGACCGGACAATCGCCGCAGAGCGGGTTTTTAGGAGTACAAACAATACCGCCCAAATCCATCAAAGCCTGATTAAAAAGCCGGGCTTTGCCCTTGGGTAATGTTGTTTCTGCTATTTTGCGTATCCTGTTCTTAGTCTTGGGATTTTTTATCGGCTCATCGATATCAAAAATACGGGTAATGACCCGTTCTACATTGGCATCGACAACAGCGACATCCCGATTATACGCTATGCTGGCAATGGCTGCGGCGGTATAGGGTCCGATTCCCGGCAACTCCAAGAGAGCTTCCGGATTGTCCGGAACACTTGCTTCATGATACTCGACCATAATTCGAGCCGCTTTTAACAGATTTCTGGCTCGGGCATAATACCCCAGTCCTTCCCAGTATTTCAGAATTTCCTGCTCATCGGCAGCTGCCACCGCGGAAATATCAGGAAACCGTTGCAGCCACCGGCGGAAATAAAAAATACCGCGTTCCATCTGGGTCTGCTGGAGCATGATTTCTGAGAGCCAGACATGATATGGATCATAGTCGATTCTCCAGGGCAAATCTCTTGCGAATTGGGCAAACCATTCAAGCAGCGAACCTTGTAGCAATAAAAATCTCGAATCCATCTTTTTTCCATCAGTTTCCATCATCACACTTCCCTGTTATTTCGGCAAAAGCAAGAGAATCCGGGTAATACTCTATACAATTGCAGCAATATCTGCTATAAATCAGCAACCATGTAACCATGTTGATTATCGCAATAACCATCTCAAACCCTAACGACATTGTATATTATGACACAAAAAATCCAAATGACTACTCCTTTGGTCGAACTCGATGGAGATGAAATGACCCGGGTTCTCTGGCCTTTGGTAAAAGAAAAATTAATTTTACCTTTCATTGACCTCAAGACCGAATATTTTGATCTCGGCATCAAAGAACGTGATGCAACCGATGATCAAATCACTCTCGATGCTGCCGAAGCTATTAAAAAATATGGGGTTGGAGTCAAGAATGCCACCATTACTCCAAATGCCGAACGTGTCAAGGAATATGGACTGAAACAACAATGGAGATCTCCCAACGGCACCATTCGAGCCGCCATGGACGGCACGGTTTTTCGCAGGCCGATCATGGTCAAAAATATCAAACCGGCCGTACGTAGCTGGGAAGAACCTATCGTTGTCGGGCGTCATGCCTATGGAGATGTGTATAGGAATGCGGAGATCTATACCGAGCAGGGCGGCAAGCTGGAGATTGTTGCCACCGATAAAAACGGCAAGGTGCTGCGTGAGACAGTCGTCGAGATTGAAGGACCAGCCATCCTGCAAGGCGTATATAATACCGATGCTTCTATCCGAAGCTTTGCCCGGGCATGTTTTGAATACGCCTTGGATCTAAAGATAGATTGCTGGTTCGCCACCAAGGATACGATTTCCAAAATATACGACCAGCGTTTCAAAAACCTCTTTGAAGAGGTTTTCGCAAGTGAATATAAGACGAAATTTGCGGCTGAAGGAATAGAATACTTCTATACGCTGATTGACGATGTCGTTGCCCGAATGATGAAAACAAAAGGCGGTCTGCTTTGGGCCTGTAAAAACTATGACGGCGATGTAATGAGCGACATGGTTGCCTCTGCCTTCGGCTCGCTGGCAATGATGACGTCGGTTCTTGTTTCTCCGAAAGGACTCTTCAAGTATGAGGCAGCCCATGGAACCGTCCAGCGCCATTACTACAAACATTTGAAGGGAGAGAAAACCTCAACCAACTCGGTTGCACTGATCTTCGCTTGGACCGGCGCCCTGCGCAAACGAGGTGAATTAGACGGGATTGATGAACTTATCACCTTCTCGGACACTTTGGAAAAAACCATTATCGAATGTATTGAAGAGGGATATATGACGGGAGATCTGGCCCTCATCTGTGATCCTCCTGCAGTCAGGGTATTGGATTCAACGGAATTCCTTGACGAATTGGCAATAAGGCTCACGAAAAAACTTCATCATCAATAACATTTCCTTTCCTCACCCGGCGCTTTTTCCATCTGCATGCAGGTGGAGAGGTTAGCGCCGGGGCAGGCGATGCGCCATACTCCCGCACCTCTGCTCAAAAACCCATTTTCGCTCTTTGGCCGGATTATAGATGTTCTTCCAGTGTCTGTCCATAAATAGCCATTTATAGACAGACACTGCTTAAAAGCCGTTGTTTATACAAATATTCTATGAAACCGGTTTCGGTTCTTGGCATATCGTTAGCAACCGACGGCCTCACTGGCTCGGTGAAACGGCCGGAAGGTGCACTTTTAGTACCCCATCCATCGCCCAACATCCAAGCTGAGTTTCGGTATTGAGAGGGTTGTATAGTCATCATTTCCTGCTGATCATTTTAAATTATGTTTAAATTTAAGTAGGTTCTTCAGCTTTCCATTTTTACTAATGATAACTATTATCATATTGACAGACCATAAGAAGCATATTATAAGTCTATAAATAAAAATTATTAGTTGTATTCGATTTCCTTTTGATCTCCTTCTGCACAGGAATTAGATTCATACATAACTTCTACAGGGAGTTGCTCATGAAACCATCATACGAAAACGACGGAATTTCCATAATGGCGCCAATTTCTCCCGAGTTTCAACGTATTCTTATACCGGATGCCCTTTCATTTGTGGCAGGTCTTGCCAGAAAATTTGAATCGAGACGCAAGGAACTTCTTGCACGCAGGCAGCAGGTTCAAGCCGATATAGACAAAGGCATTCTCCCGGATTTCCCTTCGGAAACTGAAGAAATCCGAAAAGGAGCCTGGAAGGCGGATCCTGTCCCTGAAGACCTGCAGGATAGAAGGGTTGAAATCACCGGTCCCGTGGAACGGAAAATGATCATCAATGCATTGAATTCAGGCGCACAAACGTTCATGGCGGATTTTGAGGATTCTCATTCCCCCACCTGGGAAGGAACCATTCAGGGTCAGATCAACTTGAGAGACGCTGTTGACGGTACAATTGAAATAACCGGCAAAGAAGGGAAAGCATACCGGCTGAATGAAAAAATCGCCACCCTTATCGTTCGCCCCAGAGGCTGGCACCTAATTGAAAAGCATGTGCTGGTAGACGGGGAGCCTATTTCTGCTAGCATTTTCGATTTCGGACTATATCTTTATCACAATGCGAAAACCCTGATCAATAAAGGTTCGGGACCATACTTCTATCTTCCCAAGCTGGAAAGCTATCTCGAGGCACGCCTATGGAATGATATTTTTATAGCATCTCAAAATGAGCTTGTGATACCTCGGGGGACCATTAAGGCCACAGTTCTGATCGAAACAATCCTTGCCGCATTTCAAATGGAAGAAATCATCTATGAACTCAAGGAGCATATGGCTGGTTTAAACTGCGGAAGATGGGATTATATTTTCAGCTATATCAAACGGTTTACCAAAGTTCCAGGTTATCTCTTCCCGGACAGATCTGAAATCACCATGACAAGTCCGTGTATGAGGTCGTATTCCCTTCTGGCGATAAAAACGTGTCATAAAAGAGAAACCCATGCCATCGGAGGAATGGCGGCACAGGTGCCTATTAAAGGACAGCCTGAAGCCAACGAACGAGCCTTTCAGAAAGTTCGCGATGACAAAACACGCGAGGCCGGAGACGGTCATGATGGGACATGGGTTGCCCATCCCGGTCTTGTCCCTGTAGCTCTCGACATCTTTAACAAACTGATGCCGAAGGCAAACCAGATTGGAAAGAAACGAAACGATATCCAGGTGACAAGGGAAGACCTTCTGCTTGCCCCCCAAGGCCGGATCACCGAAACAGGCCTGCGTACCAACATCAACGTAGGAATACAGTATATGGCATCCTGGCTTTCCGGAAACGGGTGCGTCGCTATAAACCACCTTATGGAAGATGCCGCTACGGCGGAAATCTCAAGAGCCCAGGTCTGGCAGTGGCTTCACCTGCCTGGTGGCGTTCTTGCAGATGGCAGAAAGGTTGACAACACGTTATTTGAGGAAATGGTTAAAGACGAGGTGAATAGGATACGATCTCAAATCGGAGATCAGGCATTTGAAAAAGGAAATTACGCAGAGGCCACATCACTGTTCAAGGAAATAATTTTACAGGATGAGTTTGAAGAATTTCTGACCTTGAAAGCATACGATCATCTGATTTAGGTCTTATGAGCCTATCGCAAAATGGTCTTTTGGCTCAAACTCTGCGGTATGCCCAAAATTTTATCCTCGGGATATTACCTATATGCGTGTGGTAAAATTTTTCGCATGCCTTGATTTTAAACAAAAATCCTCATTTTGCAACAGGCTCTTATGATCGTACAAAAAGCTTTTTACTCTGACAAAGGGAGTTCATTATGCTGACCATAGAAGAAAAGGCCATAGAGTTGGAGAAAAAATTGACCTGCCACGAGGTTGATTTTATAGAAATCGACAAATTGGATGAACATTGGGAAACCGATCCCCGGTGGAAAGGAGTGGTTCGTCCTTACAAGGCATCACAGGTTCTTGCTTTGCGTGGAACCCTGAAAGTAGATTATACATACGCTTTGGTCGGAGCAAAACGGCTTTGGCATCTTCTACAGACCGAGGAATATATCCCTGCTCTTGGAGCCTTAACCGGAAACCAGGCAGTTCAACAGGTTGAAGCCGGTTTAAAGGCGATTTACCTGAGCGGCTGGCAGGTTGCAGCAGACAACAATCTGGCCGGAGAAATGTACCCGGATCAAAGTCTGTATCCGGCAAACAGTGTTCCTTCCGTTGTGCGTCGCATTAACAACGCCCTTCGCCGCGCAGATCAGATCCAGGTCTTGGATTGCCGAAAGCATGGCCCTTACTGGTTTGCTCCGATTGTTGCAGATGCCGAAGCGGGTTTCGGCGGCCCGCTTAATGCATTTGAGCTAATGAGAGGCATGATTGATGCCGGGGCCGCCGGGGTCCATTTTGAAGATCAGCTGGCATCGGCAAAAAAATGTGGTCATATGGGGGGAAAGGTTCTTGTTCCCACCAAAGAATTTATCACCAAGCTGGTTGCCGCACGCCTGGCTGCAGATATCTGCGACGTACCGACTGTTCTTATTGCCCGCACCGATGCCGATGCGGCTAAACTCCTGACCAGCGATATTGATGAAAGGGATAAGCCTTTTATTCTTGACCAGCCCCGGACCTCAGAGGGATTTTATCATATCAAGGGAGGCGTTGAAGCTGCTATTGCAAGAGGCCTTGCCTATGCCCCCTATGCGGATATGATCTGGTGTGAAACATCGAGACCTGACCTAAAGCAAGCCAAAATTTTTGCCGAAGGAATCAAGAAAGAATTTCCAGACAAGCTTTTATCTTATAACTGTTCTCCCTCCTTTAATTGGAGGGCCAATCTCGAAGAAGGATCAATCCGGACATTCCAAAAGGAACTTGCGGCAATGGGATATAAATTTCAGTTTGTAACGCTGGCAGGATTCCATACTTTGAATCTGGGAATGTTCGATCTGGCCCGCAGCTACAAAACCCAGGGCATGGCAGCTTATTCAAAATTTCAGCAAGAGGAATTCAAACATGAAAAATCCGAAGGCTACCTGGCAACAAGCCATCAGAAATTTGTGGGAACCGGCTATTTTGATCGAGTCGTGACAACCATCACGGCAGGTGACAGCTCTGTGGCGGCGTTAAAGGGGTCGACGGAGGAAGAACAATTTTAGCTCAACTAATAAAAATATGAGGCATACGCCATTATTCATTGCCTGCGCACCACGGCTGACAGGCAGGTCATCCCTGGCCTGCCGTCAGTTGCGGACGTCCAGTCCAACAGTCCAACCCTCCTGGGCCTGATGTGGAACACCACTCCCTCTCTCTCAGGAAAGAATCAAGGCATTGACCTGTTCAGTCAAATCACCTGCTTTCAAATCCATAAAAGACTTATGCATTGATCGCAAGACTTCTCGTATCACCGCTACTTTCGGACGGGGAGACAGCATCTGTGTTTCTATGGTTTTGATATCAAGAACAATCTCTTCCAACTGTTCGAATGTAGTTTGGTTGCCAACAACCGAGCTTCGTATTTCCGTCAGTACTTTCTCCACAGCCTGACGGCCTTGCTCCCCTAATACCGGCCCTTTCCCCAAGTGTAAGCCGCTTCCGGTAAGGCCGGGAGTCCCCGCTTTCCCCTGAATCATTGCAACTCCTTGCGGGGTAATACCGACGCCGCCGGACAGGCTTTTGAGTTCCGCCAGCCCCTCGATAATGAGTTCTTCAGCTATTGTTCCTGCTTCTGTTTTCTCAAGACCTATTGCCTCCCCTACATCAAACATCGACACCTGGATTTCTGTTTTTCCCTGGGTCTGTGCGTGCAGTTCTTTGAGATAGCGCTTCGTCTCGGGATTTTCCATGTCCATTCAATTCCTCTTGCGTTATTTTTCTATAACAGTCTGAGATTCTTCCCGATCAACTCGCGAAGCGATTCAAACACTCCGACCTCATCAGCATACTCAGGCCAACGAGCAACAACCTCCATAACCTCACGGACAATGACCTCTGCTTTTTTTTCTGTAATTTTGGCAACCCGAGCGCAGGCCTTAAAATCCTGCAGAGTAAATCCGTCTCGTTTGCCGTTCATGGTCATCTGATGGCAGGCAGTCCAGACGCCATTAGGATTGTAACTATAGGTGATATCGAAGGCAGGTGCAAGTGACCATTGCCCGTACTCATTCATAAGGAAGGCGATATTTTTGGCGTGGTCATCATGATTCCGGCCGGCGATATTTAAGACCATGCGTCGAAACTGTTGTTCAATCGTAGACATCGACAATCCGAGCCGTCGGATAATCTGGAAGACCTGCTCATATGAGTATATGCCGGCACGATTGAGATCATAATGGGCCAAAGCGCAAAGTGACTGCATATGCAATTTTTTGCCGTTTGCTAATCGATCGAAACGCTTGGTCATGAAATGACGTCGGCCTCCCTCCTCGAAAAGACGGCATTCACTCATGACAATCCCGGCATCCTCGGCCATCCTGGAATAGGCGAGTTCCACCGCTCCAAACCCTCTTGGGTCATCCACCTCCTTATCCCTGTTGCCTCGGACACCGTCAAGTTTCAGCAACCATTGTTCATACCCCTCCTTATTTCCGGATGAACTGGAGTATATCTCCTGTTCTAAAGGATTCCAGGAGATGACGGCCTTTGCCCGTGCCCCTCCCGCCAACGTACCCACCGCCACGAGGTCTTTAAATGCAGCCTTACCCGTTAGTTCAGGAAGCGGGTTCGAAGGATTTTTCCGATGTAGCAATATCATCGATGCAAGCTCGACCAATTGGTCGATTTGGATGCTCTCGGTTGTCCCATTAGCCGACCCGTCGGCCGGGAAAAATTCCAGGGCGCCCATTCCTCTCGTACCTGTTAGGCACAAACATTCTACAGCATTGAAGGACTCAGGGTCCCGGCCTTGAAAAGCCAGCCAGGTATCAATTAAGGTGTTTCCGAATTTATCAGGCAGAGAGTCGGCCAGTAATCCTGGAAGGCCATGGAAGGTCTTGAACGAGAGATCGGGAAAACTGAACATTCCGTTAGATAACGGCATCATAAAGGGAGAGAGCTCAACACCGCTTTTTATATAGTCACGATCATATGTAAAGGTAGTAATCTTGTCTTCGTTTATCAACGAAACCTTGCCGACAGTCTTACCCCATATTTTAACCGTGACTACAGTATGCATTGGCCTCGAAATTCATTTGTTCATCATTGCATAATCGACAACAGTATTTTTAAGGGATGCACCTTTGGTGAACACTGTGTGAGTTTGACAACTCAATTGTTTCTTTAAACTGTTTAGTCCTTTCTGAGAGGTAGACAAATTGACACAGTGTTCATGAGAAATCCCGGCTATAATAAGTCATCAATATAACATTTTAAACAGAGAATTCATCTACCGCTTTTCTTTTTGTGATTTCTCTCCAGAAATTTCACAAACTCCAGCACCGGCGAAACTGAAAAAGCAAGAACGACGATTATTGCCATATCGACAACTGTCAGGCTGAAAGTGCCGAATGGTTTGTGAAAAAAAGGGACATAGATTATGGCAGCAAGTAGGGCCAATTCCCAAAGAATGGCAATGTTGAGCCAATTGTTGGCAAAAGGTCGATTGAGAACCGAATGATAATCGGAACGAAAATTATAGGCTTTGAAAAACTGGATAAGAACCAGCGATACAAAGGTCATCGTCATCGCCTCATCATGGCTGCGACCGGAGCTGTCTGCCCAGATAAACAGGCCGAGGTTGACAAGTGTCGACCAAAGCCCACCAACTGCCATCAGGATTAAAACAGGTCGTGTGAAAATGCCGACCTTCGGATCCCGCGGTCTGCGCCGCATAAGGTCAGGGTCCGGCGGATCGACGGAGAGGGCGAGAGCGGGAAGGCCGTCGGTTGCCAGGTTCACATAGAGAATCTGTACAGCAGTAAGAGGCAGCGGCAAGCCTAAAAGTGTGGCTCCGGCCATCAATCCGATCTCTCCGATGTTGGATGAAAGGAGATACATGAGATATTTTTTAATATTATCAAAAATTCCACGTCCTTCTTCAATAGCTGCAACAATGGAGGCAAAATTGTCGTCGGTAAGGGTCATGTCGGAAACCTCTTTGGTTACATCCGTCCCTGTGATTCCCATTGCCACCCCGATATCCGCTTTTTTCAAGGCAGGCGCATCGTTGATACCGTCACCTGTCATCGCCACGATATGCCCGTTTTTTTGCAAGGCATCAACTATTCGCAATTTGTGGACAGGAGAGACCCTGGCATATACTTCTATGTGCTCGATCTCATTTGCCAACTCCTCTTCATCTAGTGCCTCCAGTTCTGCCCCAGTCATTATTCGACCGGTCTTAAGCAGACCCAATTCGCCGGCAACAGCCTTGGCTGTCAGAGGATGATCACCGGTAATCATTACTACCCTGATACCAGCCTTCTCGCAGGTCTTGACAGCGATTCTTGCTTCCGGCCTTGGCGGATCTATCATGCCGACCAACCCCAAAAAGACCATTCCCTGTTCGGCATTTTCATGCGTTGCCTCCGGTTTCCAGGCCACTGCCAGGACACGCAGGGCATCACCCGCAAAGGAACGGGCTGTTTCCAATACGTTCT
>Ga0055450_10000193_pt1 | contig 11678 bp, 10 predicted proteins | sample China_Galinas_PW_5_FD_57740 | JGI IMG/M metagenome (GOLD analysis project Ga0055450, IMG submission 57740) | Wetland microbial communities from San Francisco Bay, California, USA, that impact long-term carbon sequestration - China_Galinas_PWC_D1 | ecosystem: Environmental > Aquatic > Marine >... | reverse complement strand
GACATCGGTCCGATGAAGAGGGCGGAGGCTCGCACCCGCGGTGGTGAGCTGCTGTGGCCGGGGGCCACTCCGATGATCGACGAGGAGATCCTCTCACCGAAGCCGAACGACAAGATCCCGCCGCGGGCGTTCAACATGTTCATCCCCATCGCCGCGATGGTGTTGTTCATGCCGGCGGCTCTCTTCATCACCGGTCACGGGGACATGAAGGCGGGGTCAGGCTCCACCTCGGTGCTCTGGGCGGTCCTGGTGGGCCTCGCCACGGCATGGGTGCTGCTCCTGGCGCAGAGGGCGTACACCCAGGACGAGCTGGTGAAGATCGGCCTGCGTGGCGTCGGTGGGCTGGTGCCGTTGGCGCTCATCCTGCTCCTCGCTATCGCTCTCGGCAATGTGGCGAAGGAGCTGGGGACGGGCGTGTATGTCGCGCAGCTCACCTCGGGGTTGCTTCCACCGGCCCTGTTTCTCCCCCTGGTGTTCGCGGTGGGGGCCGTCATCGCATTCTCGACGGGAACGAGCTGGGGGACCTTCGCCATCATGTTGCCCATCGCGGTACCGGCGGCAGAGACCCTCGGGCTTCCCCTGGCGCCCTTCGTCGCCGCCTCCCTCTCCGGAGGCGTCTTCGGCGACCATTGCTCGCCTATCAGCGACACGACGATCATCGCTTCGATGTCGGCCGCCACCGACCACATCGACCACGTACGGACGCAGCTTCCCTATGCCCTGTTGGGGGGCGCCATCGCCGCTGCCTGCTTCGCCATCGCGGGCGCTACGCTGTAACTGCTCAGGGGGGATCCGCCCTCCCGCAACGAACGCTACAGCCTGGAGAGTATCGCCCGGGCGCCCCCCAGTGTCAGGCGCGGCGGAGGGTCGCCCGGCGTGCGGATAGCGCCGGACCCGGATTTGCGGAGGGGGGTACCCCACCGAGCCCCTCCTGCCATCTTTAGCTGTGCTCGGACGCGCCCCGTCGCGTGCGAGCTGGATCGATCCGCGGCGCCGAGCGGACGTCGGCGCCCACCGAACCTCCGGACGGAGCTCTACCGTTGGACGTCATCGTCTGCGTGAAGCGCGTGCCCGACACCGAAACCCGTCTCCGCATCGGCGAGGCCGGTACGGCCATCGACCCTGCGGGGGTCAAGTTCATCATGAGCCCCTACGACGAGTTCGCCGTCGAAGCCGCGCTCCGGACGCGAGAAGGAGCCGGCTCGGGTGAGGTCTCGCTGCTGAGCTACGGGGACACCTCGGCGCAAGAGACCCTGCGCGCCGGCCTCGCCATGGGCGCGGACCGAGGGGTCTTGCTCACTGGGGAACCCGGAATGGACTGCCTGGCCACGGCCAAGACACTGGCCGCCGAGCTCGAGGGAGCCCAGGCGCCGCTGGTCCTCTTCGGAGTAAAGGCGGCGGACGACGACCAACAGCAGGTGGGGCCGATGGTGGCTACGTTGCTCGGCCGTCCGTGCGCCACCGGCGTGGCGTCATTCGAGGTGGGCGATGGCAAGGTGACCTGCCACCGTGAGGTGGAGGGGGGGGTCGAGGTGGTGGATGTCACGCTGCCGGCGGTGCTCACCATCACCAAGGGCGCGTTCGAGCCCCGGTACGCATCGCTGAAGGGGATCATGGCCGCCAAGAAGAAGCCCCTGGAGCAGAAGGAGGCGAGCGCCGAGGCCGCTCGCCTCAACGTGACGAAGCTCAGCTATCCGCCGGAACGGGCCGCGGGGAAGATCGTGGGGGAAGGGGCCGACGCGGTGCCGGAGCTGGTGCGCCTCCTGCGGGAAGAAGCCCACGCGCTTTAGCGCACCGGGCATTCCTCGACACATCGACATACCCAATCGCGATACGGAGTGACGTACAATGGCGAACGTACTCGCCTTCGCTGAACAGAGAGATGGGGAGATCCTCGGGGCCGCTCGTGAAGCCGTCAGCGCCGCGTTCCGCGTGGCCTCGGGGTTGGGGGGCGATGCCCACGCGCTGCTGCTGGGTGCTCCGGGCATCGCCGCTGCCGCGCCCGAGCTGGGACGGTTCGGTGCGGGCGTGGTGGCCGTGGGCGAGCATGAGGCCCTCGGCGAGTACAATCCCGATGCCTACGCGCCGATCGTAGCCGATCGCGTGCGCTCCGGCGGATACGGTGTCGTGGTGTTTCCCGCGACGACGCTGGGCAAGGACCTGGCTCCCCGGGTGGCGGCGCTCCTCGACGTTCCCCTGGCGAGCGACGTCACGGAGCTCGACGTGGACGGCGGAGCCCTGCACGTCGTGAGGCCGATCTATGCCGGAAAGGCCTTCGCACACCTGGCGATGAACGCCACGCCGGCACTCGTCTCCATCCGGCCCAACGTGTTCCAGCCCGTGGAGAGTCCGGCGGCCGGCACGGTGGATGCGTTCGCCCCCAGCGTGGATCCCGCCGCTTGGGGTGTACGGGTGGTGGAGCGCAAGTCGGCTGGAGAAGGGGCCCTGGACGTGGCCGAGGCCACCATCATCGTCTCGGGAGGGCGGGGGATGAAGGATCCGTCCAACTGGCCCCTCCTGGAAGGACTGCGGGACGCCATCGGCGAGGGTGTCGCCCTGGGGGCTTCACGGGCGGTCGTGGACGCGGGGTGGCGGCCGCACGGCGAGCAGGTGGGCCAGACCGGCAAGACCGTGTCCCCCAAGCTCTACTTCGCCATCGGGATCTCGGGCGCCATCCAACACCTGGCCGGGATGCGCACCTCGAAGACCATCGTGGCGGTGAACAAGGACCCGGATGCTCCCATCTTCAACGTGGCCGACTACGGGATCGTGGGCGACCTCTTCGAGGTGGTCCCCAGGCTCACCGACGAGATCAAGGCCCTGAAGGCCAAAGGGTAGCGGGACACCACACTAGGGAAAGCCGCCCAGGAGGGGTACGGGATCGACTTCCCGGCCCCAGCGCCAGATCTCGAAGTGAAGGGAGGGGCCGGTGGCGTTCCCCGAGCTACCGCTGAGGCCCACCACCTGTCCGCCGTCCACCTTCTCGCCGGGGCGCACCCGTATGGCGGACAGGTGTGCGTACACGCTCATCACGTCGCCGCCATGATCTAGCCAGACCACGTTGCCGTATCCACGTTGTACGCCCGCGAAGCGGACGCGCCCATCCGCCATGGCGCGCACCTCCGTGCCCTCGGGCACCGCGATGTCCACACCGCGGTGGATCTCGGGTCGGATACCGCGGAAGCGGAGCCCGAAGGGCGAGACCATCGGTCCACGAACGGGCCATCGCGGGATGGTACAGCCGGCCGTCATGGACGCGAGAAGGATCGTCACCCATCGGGCGGATTTCACGCCGCAGGGGCCCCGCGCGCGGGCGGGACCGGAGGGCCGGAAGTACCATGGCCCAGCAAAATGACGTCCACCGTGGAGCCCTCTGGCGCGGACCCGCGACCCTCCGGGATCATCGCAAGGCCATCCGCGTGTGCGAGGCCGCTGACGAGGCCGGAGCTCTGTGGGCCGGTGGCACGTACCGTGGGCGGACTCACGGACGTGTCGATGACGACGCGGGTAAACAGCGTCAGTCCTTCGGCTCCCTTCAGGTCCTCTCCGGCTCGGCAGGCGATGGCCCGGCGGGCCACGCGACGGTGCCCCCCGACGCGGAGCAGGAAAGGGCGTACGAAGAGCTCGAAGGTGACGAAGGCCGACGCGGGGTTTCCGGGAAGGCCGAAGACCACCTGACGCCGCTCCCCACGAGGGAGGTACCCGAAGCTGAACGGGCTCCCCGGCCTCATGCGGACGCGCCAGAAGTCCAACGCGAGCCCGGCGTCCTCCAAGGCGCGCTTGACCACGTCGGCCTCACCCATGGACGCGCCGCCGACGGTAACGAGCACGCCGGCCTCCTTCGCGCACTCCAGGGCGTCCACCACCGCACCGCGGTCGTCGGGAACGCTGTCCAGCACCACGGGTGTCGCCCCCGCCGCCCGCACCGCGGCGGCAAGCATGGGGCCGTTGGAGTCGGGTATTCCGGCTCCGCTCCGGACATCGTCGTACCGGTCCGCCGGCCGGAGCTCGTCGCCGGTGGTCAGGATGGCTACCGAGACGCGACGGTGGACGAGAACGTCGGCTCGCCCCAGCGCGGCGAGCACACCCACGACCCCGGGGTCGATGGTAGCCCCCGACTCGAGGACCAGGTCGCCGGCGCGCATATCCTGCCCTCCGGGCCGTACGTTCCGGCCCGCGTCCCGGTCGTCGAGAATCCTGACACGGCCGACCTCACCCTCCCCGTCGGTGTCTTCGCGACGCACCACTGAATCGGCGCCCTCGGGGAGGGGAGCTCCGGTCATGATGCGTATGGCCTCCCCCGCCGCCACCGGGGAGGAGGGGAGGTCTCCGGCCCTCAGCAGCCCGACGACGCGGAGGACCACCGGGTGGTCCCGAGACGCACCGGCCACATCGCTGCCGCGCACGGCGTAGCCGTCCATGGCGCTGTTGTCCCACGGCGGTAGGGTGGCCGTGGCGTGCAGATCCTCGGCCAGGGCGCGCCCGAGGGCGTCGGACAGAAGGACACGCTCAGACTCTCCCCGGTCCGGCCCGGCGGTGTCCAACACCCGCGCCGTGGCCTCCTCGACGGAGAGCCAGTCCGCGACTCGATCCTCGAAGTCCGGCGCGGAGGGCATCAGAGCGTGTCGACCTCAGAATCGAATTGCGGTGGAGAGAGTGAAATGAGCGCCGTTTGCCCACTCACTCTTGGCCACCGAGACGAACCCGAGCGTGGGGTCGCTGAAGCCCGGGGGGGTCTTGAGCTTCCACAGAGAGAAGACCCCGTCTCCGCGCACCTCCAGTCGCTCCGAGAGCATCCACCGAACCCCGCCGCCCATCGTGCCGAAGAAGCTGTTGCTGACGGTGAACTGGTCGGACGCGTCCAGGACAGAATCGGCCGACTGATTCCCAGAGAGGTCGAAGACCAATCCGCCGCCGGCGACGATGAAGGGTGCCAGGTCGTGCCAGGTACGGTCGCCGGTGAGGGAGAAGCGCAGGCGACCGTCCAGGGTCCCCAGGAGGACGTCGGCCTTCCCCACTACGCGGTTGCCCTCTGCGTGGGAGGGATCGATGACGTCCCGGCTCCCCTTGATGCCCGTGCCGACCACCTCGAGACCCATGGGGCCCGAGAGGTTGATGCCCCAGCGCAGCCCGACGATGGTGCCACCCGAGGGCCCGTATCCGAATCGGCCCGTGTTCACGGAGGCCCTTCCCAGGATCAGCCCGACTTCCTGTTTGGTTTCGATGTAGCGGTAGGGTGACGGGATGCTCTGCGCGGCCGACAGCGCCGGCGGGAGAGTCACCGCCGCCCAGAGGCCGAGCGCTCGGAACGGGATTCGCACATTCATGGAGGAAGTACGCTCCTCTCCCCGGATGAGTCGTGATTGACCTGCTTGGGTACCGCGGGCAGATTGGGGCCGTCGGCGGCCCCGTCCGATGCCGGAGCAGCGTCGTGGCCGCAGTCCGCATGGACGATCCATGTAACACTCGCCAAGGCCGATCGTTTCAGCGCTCATGGCATTCTTCAGGTGCATCCAGCGCCGACCCTTGCTCGTCGTGCTCATCATCGCCGCCGCACGGTCCTTTCTTCCGGGCGGGGCGGCGGGCCAATCCAGCGCGACGGTACGGGTCGAGGAGAACTTCAGGAAGGCGCCCAACGCGGAGATCCTCGGCCGCCTCGACGCCGGTACGCCCCTCTCCGTGGTCGGCCGACAGCCGAACTGGGTGGAGGTCGAGGTCGAGGGGTGGGTGTGGGCGCGCTCCCTTCAGCTGGCCAAGCGGGAGGGACTGGACCTCGTGGTCTCCGCAACGGACGGGGAGAACCTGCGCAAGGAGCCTTCGGGACAGATTCTCGGTCACCTCGAGCGCGGCGCGCTGCTGGCCGAAGTGGAGCGTCGCCCCGGCTGGATCCACGTGCGGAGGAGGGGGTGGCTGTGGGCCGCCTCGGTGAGGGAGTCCGGGGCGGGAGGCTCGGGTGCATCCCCCGGGCGGACGCCGTCTCAGGCCGGGGCGACGGCGGGGAACGCCACGGCGCCAGCGGCCGCACGTCCCGGGGGGGTGCTCGCCGTCGGTCCTTCCGGAATGGCCATCTTGTCGGCTCCCGACGGTGACACGGTGGCGAAGGCGAAGACCGGGTCCCAGCTCGAGATCGTCGCCCGTCAAGGAAGCTGGACCCGGGTTCGTCTCGAGGGTTGGACCTGGACGCCCTACCGTGACAGCCTGGGTGCGAAGGGTGACTCCACCGAAGTGCTCACGCCGCAGGATCTCTCCCGCGAGCCGCAGAAGTTCCGGGGCAGGGTGGTGTCGTGGCAACTGCAGTTCATCTCGCTGGAGCGCGCCGAGAAGGTGCGCACCGACTTCTTCGAGGGGGAGCCCTTCCTCCTGACGCGGTTCGGTGGGCCGAACGGCCCCTGGGTCTACGTGGCCGTGCCGGCCGCACGCGTCACCGAGATGCGCGGGCTGGTGCCGCTGGATCGCATCCAGGTGACGGGAAGAGTGCGCACAGGCGCTTCGGCGCTCACGGGCACGCCGATCATCGACCTGATCTCCCTGACCAGGGTCGGACGGGACCCTTGAGACCTTCGCTCCGGATCGGGATCGTCCTGGGTGCGGTTCTGTCCACCACGGTCGCATGGGGCTGTCATGAGACGCCTGCGGAGCCCACTCTGCCGGAGGTCGAGGTCGTCGTGGCCACTGGCGATGGACAGTACGGGACCGCCGGGCAGCTTCTCCAGGAACCCCTGCGTGCCCTCGTGCGGGGAGCCGTGAGCGGTGCCGGGCAACCAGACGTCACGGTGTCGTGGTCGGTGGAGGAAGGTGACGCCTCGCTGGGATCCATCGCCGCCACTGTGACCGACTCCACCGGCATGGCCTCTCAGACAGTCCGGCTGGGAACCACGCCCGGCACGGTGCGCATCCGGGTTACGGTTGAGAAGCAGCCGACCGCGACGGCGGAATTCCAGATCTACCTCGTCGAGCCTCCCGACCTGACGGGGCTGTCGGCGGACTCGGCGAGTGTCGGGGACACCATCACGCTCGTCGGATCGAACTTCAGCGCTGTGCCCGGGGAAGACGTGGTGCTATTCTCGGGGATTCGGGGACCTGTCCTTTCGGCGGGGCCCACGGAGCTCCGGGTGCAGGTGCCCGAATGCCTCCCCTCCCGAAGCGTGGCGGTCGTCGTTCAACTCGGCTCGGTGGCGAGCACTGCAATTGCCCTGCTGGTGAAGGGTGGAAGCCAGGTCACGACCATGGACGTCGGAAGTGCCCTGGACGTCGACGATCCGTCGGGCCTTACCTGCCTGCGGCTCGCCGGCGACAGCGCTCGTTATCTGGTCGTGGTGAGCTCCGCGAGCTCGGTGGGGGCGGCCTCTTGGGGCTACGATCTGACAGGCCTCGCGGACGGAGGAAAGGAACCCCCGTCGGCACCGCCACGATCCGCGGCCATGCCGCAGAGAGTCCCCCCCCTGGGCTTCGCGGACACCTTCGAGCGCTCCCTCCGGGCGAGAGAGTCCGAGCTCGTGAAGGAGAGGGTGGCCGGTGGGGTGGCGCCACGGCCCCAAACGGTGGCCGCCGCCGTTCCCGCGCTGGGGGACCGACGGACCTTCAAGGTCCTCAAGTCGGGCGGCGGCTTCGACGACATCACCGCCGTGGCGCGATACGTCGGGAGCCAGGCCGCGATCTACGTGGACGAGAGCGCACCCGCAGGGGGCTTCGACGATGCCGACCTCGCCACGCTTTCCTCGGAGTTCGACGACCCCATCTATCCGACGGTGACGAACGCCTTCGGCATGCCATCGGATCTCGACGGCAACAGCCGGATCGTGATTCTGTTCACACCGGCGGTGAATCGACTCACACCCCGGGGGAGCGACTCGTTCATCGGGGGCTTCTTCTACGGGTTGGACCTCCTCGACGGCGAGGGGAGCAACCATGGCGAGGTGTTCTACGCGTTGGTTCCGGATCCCGCGGGCCAATACTCGGACGCCCGCTCCAGGTCGAGGGTGATGGACGTGGTGCCGGCGATCCTGGCTCACGAGTTCCAGCACATGGTCCACTTCAACGAACGGGTGTTGAAGCTGGGGGCGCCCAGCACCGAGGCCCTCTGGCTCTCCGAAGGGCTGGCACAGATGTCCGAGGAGCTGGTGGCGCGGGCATACGAAGCTCGGGGGCAGCCGGGGTTGGTGGAGCGGCACCGGGAAGGAAACCGAACGAGGGCCCGACGGTTTCTCGCGGACCCGGGCGCCGTCAGCCTCATCGTGACCACGGGGGAGGGGTCCCTCGAGGAGCGTGGGGCCGGGTGGCTCCACGTACTCTACCTGTGGGACCGGGGCGGCGGAAACGACATCCTGGGCCGCCTGACCAAGACCACCCGCACCGGGATCGACAACGTCACCGCCGTGATGGGGGAGTCCTGGCCGGACCTCCTCGCCGACTGGGAAGCCGCCGTCTACGCGGACGATCGCGTGCCCGGCTCCGCGCCGTACCAATATCCGCACCTGAGACTCCGGGACCTGCTCTCCGTCCCCGGTACCAGCTATCCTCTGGTACCGGAGGCGCTCGGTGGCGCGGACTTCACCCGAGCCGGATCGCTATGGTCGTCGTCCGCGCGTCACTACATTGTGGTGCCCCCTTCGGAGGGCTCGATAACCCTCCGTCTGGGTGGCGCGGGCGGGGGCAACGCTTCGGAGGCCGAGCAACTCCGACTCCGGGTCATACGCCTGTCGTGAAGGATGGAGAAGAGTCTGTTGGGCTGAATCTTCTCCTGTGACCCGCCGTAGGGACGATAGGTCGAAACCGAGGACATCACCTGTTCGGACAGTCCGGAATGCGCTGTTCCACCTGTGGAGAGACCCTGCAACCGGGTACGGTCCAGTGCCCCACGTGCGGCACGGCCACGCCGGTCGGCATGGCGCTTACGCGGCCGGCGGGGGTGCGGAGGTGTCCGCGCTGCTCATACCAGGGTGAGGGGATCCCTTACTTCCGGAGAGCCGGACATGTCGGGCTCCTGGTCGGTCTGTCCCTCTTCACCTATGGCTTCGGCGGGTTGATCTACTGGCTGGCCCGTCGAAGGCACCTGATCTGTCCCCGGTGCGGCCTGGGGTGGGAGCACGCTTCGAGGGCCTTGGCCTTCGCCGGGCCGGAGCCGGAGCGCCGGATGCTCGAAGGACGGGTCGGCGAGGAGCCCCTCCCGAGCACCGGCATCAAGCGGCGCGTGCTGGGCACGGTGCTGGTCCTCGGCGCGACGGCCCTCATCCTGGCGGGGATCTTCGCCCCGGCGATGCCGGCCCTGGTGGTCGGCGGCGTGGTCGGGGCGGCGGGGTCACTTTCCTTCTATTGGGGATGGACGGGACAGCAGGAGCGGCGGAAGGCCATCATGCAGGGCCTGCAGAGGAGCATTCTGCGCCTTGCCACGGCGAAGGGAGGCACCCTCACGGTGACCGAGGTCGCCGCGGAGCTGAACCTCTCCATCCCGGCCGCCGAGAAGATCCTGACGTCGATGGACGACGGATTCCGGGTGCGCTCGGAGATCTCCAAGGAGGGGATCCTCTACTACGAGTTCCCGGAGGTACGCCACCGGAACGAGCTGGGCCCAGGGACCTGACCCTCGGGCGCCGGAGACCGGGGTCTCCAAGCGTCACCGGAGAGACGGGCGGCGGCGATGGAGCGTGTTGGGGCGCCGCCGAGGGCGTTGGCTCCGTACTCCCTGGTAGCGGCTCCATCGAGGCTCTATCTTCTCGAACGATGGCGTGGGACCCTCAACAGCAGGACTGCGATACTGCATGCGCGACTTCACGGATCAGGACGGGCGGTCGTGGACGGCACTGGTCCACGAGACCCCGGGGCCGGACTACAAGGGACGTTTCTTCTTCGTCATGGCTCCCGCGGACGATCCTGCGGCCGAAGTGGCCCTCCAGGACGTCCGCTGGAACACCGAGCGAACCGCGCGGCGGACCCTCGATACGATGTCGCAGGTGGAGCTGCGTCGGCGCCTGAGGTCGGCTCTCGGGCGGGCCTCCGTGCCTGTGGCGGGTTGAGACCGCGGGTCTCGGACCCTCGGGCGTGACCGAGGATCTCGTCACCCGGGTATCCCGACGGGAGTACCCGGAGAGGTCCGAGGGGATCTTCATGAACGCGGCGAGCTGGGGCCTCTTGCCCCGAAGCGCCGCCGAGGAGGCCGCCGACCTCACGCTTCGAAGGAACCGCATACGCGGATTCCGCGAAGAGGAGCTGGGTGGGATCCAGCGTCGCTGCCGGGCCGCCGCCGCACTTCTCCTCGGTGTGGACGCCAGCGAGATCGCGCTCGCTCCGAACACGTCGTTCGGGGTGAACCTCGCCGCTGCCCTCGTCGGCCGGGGGCCGGCCGGCCGGATCCTGGTGAGTCGCGGTGAGTTTCCCGCCAACGTTCTCCCCTGGAAGGCGCTGGAGTCGAGAGGGTTCACGGTTGACGTGATCCCCACGGGTGAGGACGGCCTGCCCGACGAGCCGGAGATGGTCCGTCGCCTCGACGCGGAAGACGTGCGGGCGCTCGCGGTGTCGGCGGTCCAGTACGCATCGGGCCACAAGGCCGATCTTTCGCTGCTTGGGCGCGCCTGTCGGGAACGCGGAGTGCTCTTTTGCATCGACGCCATCCAGGCCCTGGGCGCGAGCCCCCTGGATGCCCGAGCGGTCTACGGGGACGTCGTCGCTTCGGGAGGACAGAAGTGGCTCTGTGCGCCCTGGGGATCGGGCTTCGTCTATGTGCGGAAGGAGCTTCACGCGCACTTCGATCCTCCGATGGTGAGCTGGCTTTCCCAGGAGGGAGCGATGCGCCTCGACGACCGTGAGCGATACGCGCTGAACTGGCGGGGCGACGCCCGCAAGTTCGAGCTGGCGACGCTGGGCGTGCAGGACTACCTGGGGCTGGCGCGCTCACTGGAGGTGCTGCTCGAGATGGGTATCGACCGGATCCGCCGCCACATCGACACGGTTCACGGACCCCTGCTCGAGTGGATCGATGCCCACCCCGAGGTGCGGCTGGTCACCCCGCGGGACCCCGCGCGCCGCGCCGGGATCATCTCCTTCATGCCGCGCTCCACCCAGGAGTCCGCGACAGCGCTCGCGGATGCTGGCGTGGTATGTGGTGTCCGCGCCGGCCTCCTGCGGCTGGCGCCCCACTTCTACAACACGCCGGAGGAGATGGAGGAGGTGGTGTCCGTCCTGGAGCGCACCGCGTGAGTGGGGCGGGACACGTTCCCTACGGCGTTCGGCTTCCGGCGTCCGGCGGCGCGGGGATGAGAATGCGTGATCCGATCCGGAGACGGAGGGGATCGACGTAGGGGTTGGCCCGCCGAAGCTCGTCCAATGTCAGGCCATAGTGCCTGGCGATGGTGGAGAAGCTCTCTCCGGCCCTGACGATGTGTCGCAGCGGCCCTGCCGAGTCGTCGGGCATCGGTGGCGGCGGGAGTCGGACGACCGTTCCGGGCAGGGTGGCCCCCGTTCCGCGTGTGAACGACGCGAGCCTCGCCCCGAAGCCGTTCTCGAGGCGCTTCGCACGGCTGGTGGACGGCGTGCGGTTCACCACCATGGAGAACGCCAGGCGCTCGCCGTCCTTCGACTGGACCACGCCGCTCAAGGCCGATACGCCGTCGATGGTGCCCGTCTTCGCGCGCAAGTTGCCGGCAGCGGGCGTGCGGAACATGCGCGCCAGCTCACGGCGGTTC
>Ga0055450_10000192_pt1 | contig 11688 bp, 6 predicted proteins | sample China_Galinas_PW_5_FD_57740 | JGI IMG/M metagenome (GOLD analysis project Ga0055450, IMG submission 57740) | Wetland microbial communities from San Francisco Bay, California, USA, that impact long-term carbon sequestration - China_Galinas_PWC_D1 | ecosystem: Environmental > Aquatic > Marine >... | reverse complement strand
GCGTGGTGGTCGGAGTGGACGCCGCCGCCGAAGCCGCCGGTGAACGGCGAGGTGAACGACGCGCCGCCGTCGGTCGAGATGCCGAGCGACAGGCCCGGCTTGTAGACCGTGTCGTAGTCGGTCGGATCGACCACCAGGCGCGAGAAGTAGAACGGCCGGGCGGTGACGGTGAAGGAGGTGTTGATCTTCTCCCAGGAGGCGCCCAGGTCGTCCGATCGGTAGAGGGCGGTCTCGTCGGATTCGACCGTGGCGTAAACCCGGCTGGTGCGCGAGGGCGCCACGGCGACGGCGATCCGGCCCTTCTCACCCTTGGGCAGGCCCGCGGTCAGCTCGGTCCAGGTGTCGCCGCCGTCGGTCGACTTGTAGAGGCCGCTGCCCGGGCCGCCCGACTCGAAGAAGTCGGGGTACCGCCGGAACTGCCACATGCCCGCGTAGAGCACGTTTGGCGCCTGGGGATCGACGTCGAGGTCGGAGCAGCCGGTGTTCTCGTCGACGTAGAGGACCTTCTTCCAGGTGTCCCCGCCGTCGATCGACTTGAAGACGCCGCGCTCTTCGTTGGCGTTCCAGAGATGGCCGGTGGCGCACACCCAGACGGTGTCGGAATCCTCCGGGTCGACCTGGATGCGGGCGATGCGCTCCGTGTCCTCGAGCCCCATCGCCTTCCAGGTCTTGCCGCCGTCGGTGGTCCTGAAGACACCACGACCGACCGAGGTGCTGTTCCTGGTCCAGCTCTCGCCGGTGCCGACCCAGACCGTATCCGGGGCGGACGGGTCGATCGAGACCGCACCGATCGATTGGGGCTGGCCCTCGTCGTCGAACACCGGCGAGAAGTTCAGTCCGCCGTCGGTCGACTTCCAGACGCCGCCGGAGGCGGCGCCGACGTAGACGGTCACCGTCTTGCCGGCCACGGCGTCGACAGCGGCGATCCGGCCGCTCATCACGGCCGGTCCGATGGAGCGGGCGGTCAGGCCGCCCAGGGTGGCTGAGTCGATTTCGATGCCGGCCGCCTCCTCGGCGGAGGCGGGCACGGGAAGGAGCAGGGCGAGCGCCAGCAACCCCGCGGCGGCGGGAGCCACGAGGTGGAGGCGCCGGCGCCCGGCTGTGATCGGCTGGGCGGTCGGCTCTGTGAGACGCCTCACCGCTGGGAACCTCCGTCCCCGTCGCCGCCCTCTTCGTCCATCGTTTCGGGGGCCGGCGGCGCGTCGGGCATCTCGAACTCGGAATCCGGGATGTCGACGTTGAGCTCCACCTTCTCGAAGGTCATGGTCTGGCTCTGGCCCTCGGGCGCCATGGAGTTGGTGATCTCGGTCGAGAACGGCAGCATGACGCCATCGACCTCCTTGTAGTCGCCGATCGACGCGGTGCTCTCGACGTCCTGGCCGCGGACGGTGCGCTCGTCGACCCGCTGGATCTCGACGTAGTACTCCTTGTCCAGGTAGAGGTAGGAGACGTCGCCCTTCTTGTTGGTCACCTTGAGCTTGTAGGCCGGGGTCCCCTGGACGTCCTCTTCACCGACGTACTCGATCGTGTAGCCGTTCTCCTTCGGATTGACGAACGGGCCGCGGAAATCGGCCATCTCCTCGACCTGTCCGACGTCCTCGGCGGACATCTTCTCCGGCTCGGTCTTGCCCATGAACGGCATGACCATCCAGCCGGTTTCGCCGTCGTAGGCCTGGATGCCGGTCATCCCCTGGACGGTGAACTGGATGCGCACCTTGTTCGGGGCCTTCCACTCGTAGACGAACGGCGCCTCGGTCGGGCCGAAGCTCATGGTGCCCTCGATGTGGGCGGACTGTACGTTCTCCCAGGCATCCTTGCCGCCCTTGGCCTCGAGGTTCTTGTCGATCAGCTCGTCGACGCTGGGCTGGGCGAGCGCCGGGGCGACGACCGTGAGAGCGAGGGCTGCAACGAGGACGAGGCCCTTCGCGATGCGGATGGCGTGATGGCTCATGTCGGGTTCCTCCCTGTGGTGATGATCGCCGGAGTCGGCGCGAGTTCGGTGCGTGTCCACGGGTCAGAGCCCCTCGTCCATCCAGCGGGCCTCGGACGTCCCGGGGAGTCCGTGGAGATCGCACATCGGACGGATCGAAGGGCATCGGGGCCGCTCCAGGAGTCTGCGGCCTGACACTCAGGACTCTATACGGCGGGGTCCGGCGAGAGTTTACGGCGAGCAGGTCCTTCCGGGGTCTCGGATCCTCCGCGCCGTCGAGCGCTCCTCAGCCCTCTCCGAGGAGCGCCTGAATCTTGAGCGTCGTCTTCCAGTTGCGGGCGGTCACCCGGTCGCCCAGGACTTCCCCAACGGCCTTGGACAGGGGGCTCTTGTGGACGCCGCCCGAGCACCAGAGGTAGGCCGCCCGGCTGCCGACGGCGAGAGCCTCCGGAGACCAGTCCTCCGCCAGCAGGGGGCCGAGCTCCGCCAGGTCGGCCGGGTCGTCGGTGACCGACGCCAGCAGGCGAGAGTGGTCGTCGGCGGTCTCGAGCAAGGGGTTCTCGGCGACGATCGTGTCGATCTCCGCGGCGGTGAGGACCACCACGTGGGCGGAGACGCCGGTCTCCTCCTCGAGCGCCCGCGAGATGCGCGCGGCGACCTCGACCGGCCCGGTTTTCGATCGATCTCGGGGAGCGGTGAACACCACGTTGCCGCTGGCGAGCAGGGTCCGCACGTCGCCGTAGCCGAGCCCGGCGACGAGCTTCCGCAAATCGGCCATGGCGACCCGCTTGGCCTTGCCGACGTTGATCCCGCGCAGCAGGGCGACACGGACGGCTCGGCGCGCGCCTTCCTTCTCGGCCTGTGTGTTCGAACTGGCTGCCGCCATCGGTCTCCCCTTTCCACTTCCTCGCTCGGATCGCGGGTCCGAGCATATCCGGGCGGCGCGGCGTCGCCGCTCAGCGGCTGGCGATGACGATCTCGCCCGGGTAGTCGATCGGGCCGAGATCGGTCATGACCGTCGGCCGGGCTCGCAGCTCGAGCTTGGGCGCGCCCGCGCCGGAGCCCGACCCCGAGCCGTACCCGAGCGCTTCGAGCGCCACGTTCGCCAGACCGCGGGCGTCATCGTGGAAGAAGCGGAGCAGGTCGAGATCCATGTGGAGCGGCACGTCGACCGTGGCACCGGGCTGGATCATCTGCTCGCGCTCGGTGACGCCGTCGATGGTGCGGCGCCCGTCCATGTAGAGGGTCCAGCTCAGGCGGAGAAGACGGGCGGCCACCGGGTTGTCCTGCGGATTGCGGGCTCCGACGTGGAGGGTGAAGGAGAGGGGCAGCTCGCCGCGCTCGACCGCGGTGACGAGCCGGAGAAGGTCGCCGGCGGCGAGCCGGTTCGCCGACCGGACGTTGCGAAGGTCGACGCCGGCGAGCACGCCGTCCGTGACCCGGTCGATCTGGAAGTCGACCTGGCGCAGGGCCAGGATCTGGTTGAGCGTGGCACAGCCGGTCGCGGAGAGGGACACGACCGCGAGAAGAACGAGCCCGAGGGTGATGGCTGTCGACGATCTGCGCATCATGCCCCGACCGTTTGCAGACTTCGTGCCGCTCCGGCCGCGATCGCCCTTCAGTCGGTCCAGCGCAGCCCGACGCCGAGCGAGCGCTCCGGCGCCGGCACGGCGCGGTCGTCGGCCGACGGCAGGTAGGTCTCGTCGAGCAGGTTGGAGCCGGTCAGGCTGAGGCTGAAGCCGTCTCGGATCTGGTAGGACAGCGACGCCGAGACGATCTCGGCCGACGGCGTCCGCACCTCGCCGGAGCCGGGATCGTCCTTCTCGAAGCGGTGCTGGAGGCGGCCGGAGGCAACCCAGTGGCCGAAGCCGTAGGTGGCGTGGACGGCGAGCCGGTCGGCCGGGATGTCGGCAAGGTCGGCCCCGGCGTCGCTCTCGCCGTCGAGCCACTGGCCGCTCCACCCGAGCCGCAGGGTCTCGGTCGCCTGGACGAAGCCGTCGGTCTCGAACCCCTCGATGGTGGCCCCGGCCAGGTTGACGTAGGTGCGCACCCCCGGCTCGACGTCGATCCGCTCGATGGAGTCGTCGATCTCGTTCCGGAAGACGTAGCCGGAGGCGAACACCCGCTCCCCGTAGTAGCGCAGCCCGAGGTCGCCGGAGACCGAGCGCTCCGGATCGAGGCCGGTGCTCGAAATCACCTCGCCGCGGCCGGTGGTGCCGGTGAAGAAGCGCTCCGACAGCGTCGGAAACCGCAAGCCGGTGCCGACGTTGGCCGCCAGCTCCAGGCCTCCGCCCAGCGGCGCCGTGGCGCCGACGAAACCCGACCAGGCGGTGTCGTCCAGGGTGTCGAAGCCGGTGTTGTTCTGCTGGATCCATGAGACCCGGGTGCCGGCCTCGACCGTCACCGGGCCGACCGGGCGGCGAACGGAGCCGTAGGCCGCGACCTGGTCCTCGGAGCCGTCGAGGGTGACGGTGCGCTCGAGGCGCCGGCCGCTGCCGTCGAGCCGGTCTTCGGTCGCCTTGACCCCCTGGCGACCGAAGTACTCCAGCCCCACGCGCCCGGCCAGCCTGCCCGGCAGGGAGAGCTCCCACTGGGCGTTGGCGCCGAAATCGAACGCCTCGTCGACGACCCGGTCGATGCGGTTCGGACGGTCCTCGCGCGTCACCCGGGTCTCGAGATCGTTCGGATGCGCCCACAGGTCGAACCGGAAGGAGCCCGGCCTGCGCGCGCCGACCTTGAAGATGAGGTGGTTCTCCTCCGGGTAAATCGTCACCCGCTCCGGAAACTCGCTGTTCGGTTTGCCGATGTCGCGGCCGGCGGTGGGGATGGCGATCATCTCCCACTCGGTGCCGCCGGCGCTCTGCCAGCGCGTCTCGAAGACGCCCGAGAGCTGCTCGAAGCGGCTGAACAGGCGCTCGCCGTCCGGCGTCTCGGCGTCCCCGGCCTTGCGGTAGGCCACGGCCGCCGACCAGCTCTCGCCGCCACCGCCGGCGACCGCCCAGCGCTCGTCGCCCGAGGTCTCGGCGCCGACGTCGACGTGGAGCTGGTCGAAGCGCCGGGGGAAGAGCTGGACGATGCCGCCGAGGGCGCCGGAGCCGTAGTACGACGACGACGGCCCCCGCACCACGTCGATCGTCCCCACCAGCAGGGGATCGACGAACGACAGCGCCACGCCGGCACGCCGCTCGGTGACGATGCGGGCGCCGGAGATCATGGTCAGGACCCGCTGACCGGCGGTGCCGCGGATCGAGAAGGTCTGGAAGCGGCCGCCCTGGCCGTTCTCGGCGACGCTCGGCACCCCCTCGATCACGTCCATCACCGTCGACGGCGGAGCGGGGTTGTCCTCCGGCGTGATGGTGGTCGCCGCCACCGACACCGGCTGGAAGCCGCCCCCCGTGCCACGGGTCGCCGAGACCACGATCTCGTCGAAGATCTCCTGGCGGGGCCGGAGCGTGATCAGAAGCGGCTCGGTCGACCTGCCAGGCTCCACCGGCACCTGGACCGCCGCGTCCTCGAACCGCGGGTGGGTGACCAGCAGGAGGACCGGCGGCGCGAGATCGGGAAAGGCGAAGCCCCCCCGGCGGCCGGTGACGACACGAGTTGGCTCGGCCCTGGCGCCGGCTCTCTCCGATCGCATCGAGTCTTCGGCCCCTTCGGTCGGCTCGACCATCTCCACCAGGGCGCCCTCGACCGGCACCCCCTCCGGGGTGACGACCGTGCCGGAGACGGCCGCGAACGCGGCGCCGGTGAGCAGGAATGGAGCGATCAGGACGAAGGGAGTCGTGCGCATGGAGTCCTCGCAGTCGGTGTCGGCTCGGTGCGTCCAGCCCGCCGAGAGGCCGGGGAGAGCGATGTGCGCAGGCGCAACACACCCATCGCCCGGCGATCGGGCTCGACTCCTTGTACGGAATCCGCGGTGAGAGGTTCAGCGTTGTTCGGCTCCGTCCGGCCCCCGATCCTGCGGGCCGAGCGAACCGGTCCGTCAGGGCTCGAAACCCTCCCGATCGAACAGACCCGGAAGCTCGTCGAACCCGGGGCGGGCGCCCTCGAGCAGGTAGTACTCCACCTCGCCGGTCGAGAGCTGCTCGATCCAGACCTCGACCTCGGACGTGGAGAACTTGACCAGGGTCGGCCAGAGGCGCCCGTTCGGCTTCGGTCCGACGACCCGGACGAAGACCTCCGAGCGACCCGCCAGGGCACCGGAGACACACAGCGTCTCCGGGATGCAGACGGATTCGGCCGAGCCGAGAAGGGGCGCGCCTCCTTGGGGAGTGATGCGCACCTTGACCCGAAAGCCCGGCAGGTCCGGCGAGGTGAGCCACGGACCGGGCGGCGGTGGCGGGCCCTCGCCGCCGCCCGCGCCGCCGTCGAGATCGAGCGCCCACAGCTCCCGTCCGACCACGCCGTCGGTGGCGGCGAACAGGAGGTTCGTTCCGACGAGGGTGGTTCCGCTCGGGCTCGACGAGCCGGGGCCCGCGACCAGGTCGGTCACGGGCGAGGTGCCGTCGTCGGTGCCGTCCGTCTCCCACAGCTCCCGGCCGCGCTCCGGGGTCGAGGCGGTGAAGACCAGGCGGTCGCCGACGGCGACCAGGTCCGCGACCTCCGCGCTCCCCCGCCCCGGCCACAGGTCGATCACCCGGTGCGTGCCCTCGGGTGTTCCGTCGCTCACCCACAGCTCTTGGCCGAGCACACCGTCGCTCGGCACGAACGCCAGCCGGTCGCCGAACGCCTCCGACTCCCGGAGGATCGCCGGCGCGCCCTCCCTCGGGACCGGACCCGCGATCCGGGTGCCGGCCGCGGTGCCGTCGCTCACCCACAGCTCGCGGCTGCCGAGGGAGCTGCTGGCGGTGAAGAACAGCCTGGCGCCGACCGCGGTCAGATCCCGCGGGTCGAACAGCGGCGCCGGCAGCACCCCGGTTCCCTCGGTGGTGCCGTCGGTCGTCCACAGCTCGAAGCCGCCACCGCCTCCACGGGTGCCGAAGAAGACCCGCCCGGCGGCGGCGGTGAGCTGCTGGGGCAGGAAGGTGTCCTCCCCCTCGCCGGAGGTGATCAGGCGGGTACCCGCCGTGGTCCCGTCCGTGATCCAGAGGCTCGCGGGGATGCCTCGCCCGGCGCTCCGGGCGGAGACGACGACCCGGTTTCCGAGGGTGGCGAAGAACGGGCCGACGGGCGCTCCCACGACGGGCTGGAGGTCGGCGATCGGACCGGTTCCCTCGGGCGTGCCATCGCTCGCCCACAGCTCTCCGTAGAGAAAGAAGACCGCCGCTCCTCCCAGGTCACCGAAGTGGCCGCGCGGAGCCGTCGCTCCCGGATCTCCGGGCGGAGATCCCCGCAGGTCGTCGGCCCCGAAGCGCGGCGCGGATCGCTCCCCGTCGCCGCTCGCCGGCAGGCCGGCCAGGGGCTGGGTGCCGGCCGGGGTTCCGTCGCTCACCCACAGGTGGGCGTCGGCGCTGATGAACAGCGCGCGGGAACCGATCGTCGCCACCACCAGCGCACCGGGAGGCTCTTGGATTCCCGACGCCAGCTCGCGCACCGGGCCGGCTCCGGCCGCGCCGCCGGCACTCACCCACAGGCCGCCTGGGGAAACCACGTCGTCCGCGGAGAAGAATGCGTGCAGTCCTGCCCGGAGCAGCTCTCTCGGGTTCGCGTCCCGGGTGCTCTGGGTCGCGAAGTCGCCCAGTGGTCCGGTGCCGGCGACGGTTCCGTCGCTCGCCCACAGCTCGGTCCCATGCTCGGCGTCGTAGGCGACGAACAGGAGCCTGCCGCCGGCGACACCGCGGTCGTCCGCTGCCCCCTGGAGGCCCGGCTCGCCCGACGCGAAGGCGGTCAGCGAGCGGGTGCCGGACGGCGAGCCGTCGCTCACCCAGAGCTGGTGGGAACCGCCTCCCTCGGCGAGAGCGTCGAAGAACACCCTTGCGCCGTCGGCCTTGAAGCCGATGGCGCTGCTCCCGCACGCCCCGGGGCAGGCATCGACCAGGCGCCGCGTGCCGGCGACCGTGCCGTCGGTGACCCACGGTTCGGCCCCGGAAACGCCGTCGTCGGCGACGAATGCCGCAACGCCCGCCGGGTGCTCGTCGGCGAGCCTGGGGGAGGAGGAGCAGGAGCCGGGACAGACGTCGGCCAGCCGGTGGGTGCCGAGCGGCGTTCCGTCGCTGACCCACGGCTCCAGGCCGGACACGCCGTCGTCGGCGACGAAGTAGATGGTGTCGCCGACCACCTGGAGGATCTCCGAGACCGGCCTGCGGATCAGGTCCGTCGGCTCTCCGAACGCCGACGGCGAGCCGAAGGCGGTCAGGGCGCGGGTGCCGGACGCGGTCCCGTCGCTCACCCAGAGCTGCTGAGGGCCCTCGGGGAACGGCTCGACCACGAACAGAGCCCGCCCGCCGTCGGCGACGGGGTCGGTCACGAAACGGCTCGCGCCGGGGCCGGGCGTGAGGTCGGCGAGGCGCGCCGTCCCGCCAGCGGAGCCGTCGCTCGCCCACAGCTCGCGCCCGGCGGTCGGTCCGGTGGCGGCGAACAGGGCGATGCCGGAGTCGAGGGCGACGAAGTGATCGGGAGAGGAAGAAGCGGGCGACCCCCCGGACGTCATGCCGGGGAGAATGTCCGCGACCAGACCTGTCCCGTCGGCGGTGCCGTCCGTACGCCAGAGCTCGATGCCGCCCAGGTCGTGAACGTCCCGGACGAACAGCACCAGGTCGCCGAGGCCGACCCCTGGACGGACGTCCACGTCGAAGTGGCCCAGGTTGAAGAACGGTCGAGTCCCGGCGACCGTGCCGTCGCTCGCCCAGAGGCCGGAGTCGACGGCGCTCCCCGGGAACCTCCCTCGGTAGATCCGACGCTCCGGGCCGGAGAGCACGCCGAGGATCGTCGGCTCGGAGCTCCCGCTCGCGAAGGGCGGCGCGAGCCCGGGAAGCCGGATCGTCCCCGCGGGCGTTCCGTCCGTCGACCAGAGCGCGCCGCCCTGGGCGAAGGCCCGGCGCGTCCCGGTCCGCCATAGGGGCGTGAAGTCCGCGCTGCAGGAGCCGGGGCACAGATCGATCAGCAGCCGCGTGCCCGCGGCGGTGCCGTCGCTCACCCAGGGCTCGAAGCCATCGGCCGGATCCGACGCCAGGAAGAGCGCGAGATCGCCCACGGTGGTGAACCGGCGGGGCGAGGAAAACGGTGGTGAGGACGGCGGGCGCGGGTCGATGTCCGCCACCAATCGCGGCGTCTGGGCGCCGGCTGCCGGCTCGACGCCGCCGACGCACCCGAAGATGAGCAGGGCCGCGACCGCCGCCAGGGCGCGCCGACCCGAGGTCCGAGGCGAAGGCTCTGGTCGAGCTGAAGGCTCTGCCTTGGCTGGAGACTCTGCGCAGGAGCGGCCCGCGCTCGACGACCGTGGGGTGCCGGGGGTGCCGGCTGAAGGTCGAGGCATATCGACTATGCTATCACAACATAGGCTACCTGGCCCGGGTCGCGGTCCTCCGCGGTCCACAGGGTGCCCTGCGCGGCTCGGCATATCATCCGGGGAACACTTCGACGCCTCGGCCGTACTGTCCCTGGTGCCGGCGCGTCGCCGGCCGCCGAACGACACTCTGGAACGACACCCTGGAAGGATCGATGGAGCAACCGAGCCTCGAGATCAAGAGCGTCCGCAAGACCTACGGCGACTTCGTGGCCGTCGACGACGTCACCACGGCGGTGCCGCCGGGGACCGTCTTCGGCCTGCTGGGGCCGAATGGCGCGGGCAAGACGACCACCATCCGCATGGTGATGGACATCATCGCCCCCGACTCCGGCGAGATCCTGCTGTTCGGCCGGCCGCGCCGGCGCGAGGACCTGGAGCGGATCGGCTACCTGCCGGAGGAGCGCGGCCTGTACCGCAAGATGACGGTGACCGAGCACCTGGCGTTCCTGGGCGAGCTCCACGGCCTCCGCCACCGGGACGCCGTCGAGCGCGCCGAGCGCTGGCTCGAGCGCCTGGAGCTGGCAGACCGGGCCAAGTCCAAGGTGGAGGAGCTGTCGAAGGGAATGCAGCAGAAGATCCAGCTCGCCGGCACGGTGCTCCACGACCCGGCGGTGGTGATCCTGGACGAGCCGTTCTCCGGCCTCGACCCGATCAACCAGGGGCTGTTCAAGGACGTCCTGGCCGAGTTCAAGCGCGAGGGCCGGACGATCCTGTTCTCGACCCACGTCATGGAGCAGGCGGAGAAGCTGTGTGACCACATCTGCCTGATCTCCCACGGCCGGGTGGTGCTCCAGGGCGACCTCGCGGCACTCAAGCGCGAGCGCGGTGGCAACTCCTACCGGCTGGTCGCCGAGGGCGACCTGGCCACCGCCGAGGAGGTTCCCGGCGTGGCGGCGGCGGTGCCCGGGATCGGCGAGGCGCGGCTGATCCTGGAGCCGGACGCCGTCGGCTCGGAGGTGCTGCGCGAGCTGACCCGGCGCTTCGCCGTGTCGGAGTTCCGCTCCCAGGAACCGGATCTCGAGGAGATCTTCATCAAGGCGGTGCGCGATGCGGCTTGACAAGGTGCGGGTGCTGATCAAGCGGGAGTACGTCTCCCGCGTCAAGACCAAGGGCTTCTGGATCTCGACCATCCTGGTGCCGGGGCTGTTCGCGGCCCTGGCGCTGCTGCCGGCCCTGGTGATGTCGAAGACGACCACCGGCCAGCACCTGGTGGTGGTGGACGAGACCAACTCGGTCGCCGGAGCGCTGGCCGAGCGCCTCGGCGGACCCTCCGACGAGTCCGCGGGGGGCGAGTCCACGGGCGGGGACATGGGACGGGTCCACTTCCAGGTGACCATCGAGGACCCGGCGGGATCGGCCGCCGAGCGCGAGCGCCAGCGCGAGCGGCTCGGCCGGCGGGTGCTCGACGAGGACATCGACGCGTGGGTTTGGATCACGCCCGAGGGGCTGGCGGACGACCGCGTGGAATACCACGCCGAGAGCGTGTCGAACTTCCTCACCCAGGAGGTGCTCGAGAAGGCGCTGTCCCAGGTCGTCCAGCGCCAGCGCCTGACGCAGGCGGGGTTCGATCCGGACCGGGTGTCCGAGCTGACCCGCTCGGTGGATCTCCAGACGGTCAAGGTCACCGAGGCCGGGGCGCGGGCCGAGGCGGGCTTCGCCGGGGTCGCCCTGGCCTACGTGCTCTTCTTCCTGCTCTACATGATCATCATCATCTATGGCCAGCAGGTGATGAACGGCGTGCTCGAGGAGAAAAGCTCCCGGGCGGTGGAGATCGTGATCTCCTCCGTACGGCCGTTCGAGCTGATGATGGGCAAGCTGATCGGCGTCGGGCTGGTCGGGTTGACCCAGCTCGCGGTCTGGCTGGGCACGATGGCGGCGCTGACCGCGCCGGCGGTGGTCGCGAGCCTCTCCTACATGCCGGAGGGGGTCTCCATGCCGCGGCTCGAACCGAGCCTGGCGCTTCACTTCGCCGTCTGCTTCCTGCTCGGCTACTTCCTTTACGCCTCGTTCTACGCCGCCATCGGCTCGGCTTTCAACAACATCCAGGAGGCCCAGCAGTTCGCCAGCGTGGCGGTGATCTTCCTGGTCGCGCCGCTGGTGCTCTTCCCGGCCGTGGTCAACGATCCGAACGCCACCTGGGCGACGGTGGCGTCGCTGGTGCCGCTGTTTACGCCGCTCCTGATGATGCTCCGGATCGCGATCCAGACGCCGCCCCTCTGGCAGATCGTCCTCGGCTACTCCCTGACCGCGGTGTTCGTCTGCTTCATGGTCTGGCTGACCAGCCGGATCTACCGCGTGGGCATCCTGATGG
>Ga0055450_10000190_pt1 | contig 11699 bp, 8 predicted proteins | sample China_Galinas_PW_5_FD_57740 | JGI IMG/M metagenome (GOLD analysis project Ga0055450, IMG submission 57740) | Wetland microbial communities from San Francisco Bay, California, USA, that impact long-term carbon sequestration - China_Galinas_PWC_D1 | ecosystem: Environmental > Aquatic > Marine >... | reverse complement strand
GATCTCCGTGCCGACGGCGTCCAGTTGGTGCCGATGGGCGGCTACGGTGCCTCCGACCGCATCGCCAGGTTCGTGACGCTCGCCTACGAGGGCGCCGACTTCGTTGTCGTCCTCGACAACGGATCAGACACCGTCCGGGTCAAGACGGAACTGGACGCCAGATTCGGCAGCCAAGTCAAGACGATCATTCTCAGTCGGACCGATCTCGAAGGCTTCTATCACCCCGACGCGGTTGCGGGGTGGCTCCACGAAACGGCCGGGGACGTAGTGGACGATTGGGACGTCGGGGAGGTGCTTGAGTCGACTCCGAGCCGGGTCAAGGGTCTGAGCCGCCTGGCGAAGCGATACCTCGGTCGCTCGTTCCAAAAGGTCGATGACGGCCGGGCGATCGCCCACCAGACGACCGAGTCCCAGATCGACCCCGAGGTCAAGGACCTGCTGTTGCGACTGGGGTCATAACTCCGGCAACCCACACTGTTGCGCGTTCGTGCGCCTCATCGGCCAGCAGGAGCTACCTAGCCCCGTCGTCTGAGATTGTCAGCGTGACTTCGATCGCCGCATGGTCGCTGAGCCGCGGGAGTCGATCAGCAGACTCGCGAAGCTCCTGGCGATAGCGCGCCGCCACCGGCGTCAGGCCGCCGCGGGTGAGCACGTGGTCGAGGCGGTAGTCCCAGCGGCGGCCCGACCGGACCGTCGACCAGGAGCTGACCGCGACACCGTAGCCGTGGATTTCGCGATAGGCGTCGACGAGCCCGAGTGATGCGCGGTCGAGTACGAGACGTTCGGCCACGTCCTGCCGGTGCCCAATCAGACCGAAGCCACCGGACCGTAGTTGTCGCTGACCGAACGTCACAAGCACGGGTCGGCCCTGCACGTCCTCCCCTTCCCACCGCGGCGCGTTGAAGTCACCGGTGACGATGAGCGGCCCGGTCGTCCGTTCGATTAGGCGCCCGGCGGCCTCGAAGGTCTCCGATTTGGCCGTGTCATGGCGGCCAAGGGGCGCGTAGATCGCCAACACCCGGACGTCACGGAGCGGGTGGGCGATAGCGGCATCAAGCGTCCGCTCGGGCCACGGCGCATCGGGGAACGGCTCGACCGAGGTGACTGGCCAGCGTGCAGCAAGGACCACGCCGAACCTCCTTCGCCCATCGGTGCTGGGCGGCCCCTCGATGCCATCCCGGCTCGATGCACCGTTCGCAAGGCCGAATGAGGACAACGCTTCGAGATACTCCTCGGCCGCGGACCCGTGAGCGACCTCGGTCAGCACGACGAGGTCGGCATCCTCTCGAGCGAGCGTCTCGATTTGACGACGTCGACGTTCGCCGGCAGCGCGATTGACGTTCCACTGGAACACGCGGATCAGATGGCCAGATCGGTTAGTCACTATCACATCATCGTGCTGACGATAGGCACCAGCAGGGCACTCAGCGACCCCTAAGCGCGGCGGGTGCCCATATAGTGGGCCAATCCGACGTTACCAATGCGGAGGCTCATGCAGTCCAATGGGATGGCTCAAGGACAGCATCATCCGAGGCATCAGCCCGTCGACCTTCGATCTCCTGCAACGGCGGGAGCGGATGTGGGATGCCTTGGAGACTGACCGCGTTGGGCTCACTCAGCACCTCAACGCGGAGGTTTGGCCAGTGCTGATGACCCTCGACGCGTACGTGGGCGATACGGTCGCGGCGTCGAACGCCGGGAACGTAGACCAAACGGTCGTCGCGCTGGATGCCGTCGCTCCAGCAGCTGCCCAGTTCGTTGCGCTCGCACATGAGACGGTCAGGTGGGGCTACAACTGGGTGTGGCACAACCTCGATGAGTGGCCATTGCTCGTGCAGATGCTCCGGGAAGCAGCACGTGTGAGCAACCTGTGGGTCCAGGTCCAACGAGACACCTTGGCCGCACTGTCCGCTGACTCTGGGGCCAGCGAGGCTGGGCACTGGATCGACATCATGTTGGACGGCGTAGAAGCGGCGGCCTGGGAGTGGGCAGACCTAGCCGACCGACTAGCGGGGCTCGCAGCGGTCAGTCGCTAGCAGCCGCTCCGCGATCACGACGTGGCCAGGATGGCTCACGAGTCCACCGCAGCGGTCGCCGCCATCTCTTTGGCACGCTGGTCACCAAGCGATACAGGGGCACGCCTGATGGCGGTCTTCATGTCGCGGCCGACGCCAATCTCTCGCTCACCGGCCAGGTCCGCCTCGGCAATCCACCCCTGCTTGTACTCGCGCAGCTGCACATCAATCCAGAACTCGAGTCCTGGATGGGTGAGGCGGAGACGCTGCATGGATGTCATCGTACGCCCGTGATCATCGTTGCCGGTGTCGACGCCTACCGACATGGCTGGGTTGCCGTGGTTCTCCGGGATGGGTGCTTCGACCACGCCCTTGTGGCACCGAACCTGGCCAATCTCGTCCATCGATTGCCGCGAACCGAGGCCATCGGGGTGGATATCCCTATCGGTCTGCCTGCAAGTGGCCCACGAGCGGCTGACGTGGAGGCTCGACGTTTCGTGGGACTGCGCCGGAGCAGCGTGTTTCCCACACTGCCGCGCGCCGTCTGGGAAGCACCCGACATCGACACGGCGAGGCGCATAAGCCTCGAGCTAACCGGGAAGTCGGTCTCGGCCCAGACGTATGCCCTCCGACCGAAGGTCCTTGAGGCTGATCAACTCGCCCTTCGGGACGGGGGCCTCTACGAGGTCCACCCGGAGGTGTCGTTCCGAGCCCTGGCAGGCCATGAACTGACCGCCTCGAAGGCGTCATGGGCCGGTGTCGAGATGAGGGTTGACCTACTGGCGCGGGCTGGGATCCGGCTGCCGAGCGACATCGGCGAGGCCGGCGTCGCCGGTGTGGATGACGTGCTCGATGCTGCCGTGGTCGCGTGGAGCGCCGCGAGGATCGCGCGCGGCCTGGCGCGATCGCTTCCTGAGCCCCCCGTGGTTGGGCCCGACGGGCTGGCAGCAGCGATCTGGTACTAGGTCATCTTGCTACGCTGCCCTGACCGGTGCGCTGTAGCCCTAGGGGAAAGCTCACCGCGTCGACGGTGGTCACTGCGGCTCCATCGAAGCCCACGCAGCATCGAGCAGCATGCGAACCCTCGATGTGTATCCCGAACGCTCGATCCCGGCACGTGGCCGTAGGGGCAGAGCGCCAACGCCACCTCGCTCAGTAAAGTCCTCGATGGCTTGCGGATACAGCCTCGTCTCAGTGCCGGGGTAGACGGCCACGGCCGCGAACGCGCCCCCGACGGCATCACGATACGTGTGCATCTTGTAGACATCGGCCGGCTTGAAGGTGCCCGTCACTTCGACCGTTTCTTCCCCTGCGTCGACACCGGTCGCCAGCTCCGCCCCGAAGCCGTCAATTCGGTACTTCGCGTCAAGGAAGACCCGCCTCCGCGCATCGCCACGCGAGACCACAACGGACACGTCGGGACGCAGGGGCAGCGAATAGGACGCCGCGGAGCCGTGCGCACGTGGGTCGGTTGACTGCCGCCCATAGGTCTCGTTGTACGAGACGCGCACGGAACCCCCGGGCACGGCGAACCGAACTGAGCTCCTCCGATGCTCCGCGAGGTTGATGTGTAGTCCATCTGAGCGTGTTCGAACGAGGGCGCTAACCGGGTCGTCCGCAGTAGGTGCACGCTCCAGGGCGTTTGCCACCGCGCGAACGGTCTCGAGGTACACCCACATCTCGTAGAGCTGTGCGACGTTGCGACTCTCCTGCAGGGCGCGAAACTCGTTCCAGACGACATCGGCTGTCAAGACGAACTCGCGGTACAGACGCAGGAGCGCGTTGTAGGCGTCCTCGCGCAATAGGACCTGGGATGTGGACACGAACGCCGCTAGGTCCCCGACGAACGAGAACGGCGGAACCCGAAGCAGCGCCGCGAAGCGAAGGGCGATGCCGTCCGCGTCCTTCGCGAGATCCGGCCGTCCCGCCTGGCGCCCTGCGTCCGCGATCGCGAGGGCGCGCCGTCGGAAACTCGTGATCACGAAGCGAACGAATCGGTTCTCGTAGGTGTCGTAGTCCACTGCACGCCGGATCGCGGGCAGTCGGAGTGGGGCAAAGCGCTCACCGTCTCGGCTGAGCTGTTTGCGAGCCGCCGGTGAGATGAGCCGCCGCTGCTCCGCGCTCGTGACTCTCGCAATAGCGCGGCCGTCCCCAGCGATCGCCGCAAGCTGTGCGGGGGCCACCTCGGGAGCGAGCCACGAGTCCATCTGCTCGATGTGGTGGCGTATCCGCCGATGTGGGTTCCGTGCAATGCGCGCGACCGCTTGCACAACCTCATCGGCGATGGCGCGAAGGAAGACCAAGTCCTCGTACGCGTAGGACGCACCCCGGTGCGTGCGTGCGGTCTTGAGTCCAGTCGGGCTGGCAACGGTGAGTGCGAGGGCCCTGATGTCAGCCACCACACTCGACACCAGCCACTCGAAGTCTGCGTCTGGGTCACCCAGCTTGCGGACCCGGATGCGAAGCGCGAGCGGCGCGGGTTCAGTCGCGTCAAAGACCAGGGTGGTCAAGCCAACCAGGTTGCCGGTGTCGAGTCGGAACACGCTCTCGCTCGCGTGAGTGTCGGTGACCGCTCGCACGGTTGGCGTCCCCAAGCCTGCATAGCGCGCTGCCGTGTGGCCGACCCGTACCGTGTAGGTGGTCTGCTCCTCAAGCACGACTCGCGCGCTCTCGTCGTCGACTTCGACTGACATGCCCGACCCATCGGTCGAACGGATCCCCGTCCAGCCGGCCGGAAGCGCAACGCGCGGAACCCAGATCTCGGAGCAACCAGGTGCCACGATCGTGAACGAGTCACCGTCGACCACGCGAGTCAGACCGGAGAAGCGCTCCACGCTCACTCGAAGAAGCTCGTGTACCCCTCGTCCCGGAGCTGCAGGAGCATCCGCGCGATCTTGCGCGCGCTGCGTGGATACCGCACGTCCTCAGCGAGCAGCGGCCACACCGACGCAGTCTCGGCCGATCCGGAGATGGGAGTCACTTCTTCACCCACACTCGGCTCAGCAGCATCGGCATCACTGGTGGCGTCCGGGTCCGCTGTGGGTGCGTCCACCTCGACAGGTGGTGGCGCCCCGGCTGTGATGCGTTCCATCGAGTCGAACAAGCGTTCCGGGTCGTCTGCGAGGCCACGTGCCCGATCCTGCGCATGCGCGCCCTGGCTAAGGCACCAGGCAAGCAGGCCCTGCAACGGTCGCTCCAACCGTTCTCGTGAGCCGGCGAGCTTGGGCAAGACCTTCTGCAGCACCTGAAGGTCCAAGGCCGCACGCTTCGCTTCCATGCCTTGCCCGAGTAGCCCCTCAGCGCCTGCCTGTTCGACGAAGGCGAGGACCTCATTGCGGACTCGGTAGCCGAAGTGGAGTCGGTCTCGTGCCAGGACCCCATTCAGCCGGACTAGCTCCGACAGGGTCGGTGTGTCGAGCGAGGGCTCGGCGAGGTCGATGAACTCGCCGCCACGGGTGAAATGCGAGCGGGTGAACTGGCGATCAGTGGCGGTCACGGGAGAGGTCGTTGTCACACCGGTCTGTGCCAGGTCAACATCGAACAGCTCGATGGTGTTCGCTCGGTCGAGCACCTTGCGACTGAAGGGATGCGTGGTCTCGTCGATGTTGACCGTGCCGATCACGTACACGTTCGGCGTCACCCGCAGGCTCGAGGGCACAACGCGACTCCCATCAGTTGTCGGCAGTCCCTCCTTGTTCCCGTGCAGGATGATCGGGTCGCTGGTCGGCCGGCCATCAGCTCGCATGCGGCGCGACTCAAGAACACTCAGCAGATCCGAGAAGTAGTGCTCGACGCGGGCCAGGTTCATCTCGTCGAGCAGCACGATGTAGGGTCGTGCTGCGGTGCGGCTGCTCTCGTACTCGGCCTCCGCGTCGAGCAGCATCTCGGTCATCGGTGTGGTGATGAAAGTGTCGGTCAGCAGGTTGTGGTACCCGAGTAGGCTCTTGCCGTCGACCCAATCGGGCCGCACCGAGATAAACGCCCTTGTCTCAGCGTCACAGAGCAAGTCCTGCAGCGCGAGAGCGACCTTCGTCTTTCCCGTCCCAGAGAGCCCTGTCAGGATGAGGAACGGCTTCGTGCGGAGTGCGATGTAGAGGTCCTCGAGGACCCACGGCTCAAACCACAGGCCGGCGCCTCCAGCCGTTCGGCGGAGCACATCTGGTAGTGAGACTTCGCCAGAGTCCGGCGAGGATGCAGCCCCGGTCGTGATCCGAGACAGGAGTCGCCTTGCCATCTCCGGCGGCACTGGGTAGTTCGTCGCATTAGCGAACTTCAAGTTGGGGAGGTCACGGAGAACAGGGTCGTCGAGGAGCTCCTGACGGGTGACAGGCGGGTCCACGAGGCGATCGATCGCAATCGAGACACGCGGGCCGGTGTCGATCGCTAGATCACGTGGGTCTCGCCAGTACCCGTGTTCATGCTCTGGTTCGGCCATTTCCGTGGGGTCGGACTGGACGGTCGCGACCGCGATTACACCCGCTGCAGATCCCGTCCGATAGACGAAGACCCTGTGGCCAGTCTGGATCTCTGCTGCATGCTGGTTCGTGGTCCACGTCAGCTCGTCAAGCTCGCTCAGCGCACGGTCGACATCGTGCCGGTTTGGGTTGGCCTGGAACAGCCACCAGGGCGCTTCCTCGGCGGAGCCGCTCTTCATCTCGAGCACGCGCCAGTAGACCCAGTCGATGTCTGCGAGCGACTCGAGTCCGCTGTATTCCAGTAGTGCCAGTCCGCGCTCGTGAACCTCCGCTACCAAACCCGAGGGTGAGCTCGCGTTCAGAGGCCAGCCGAGCCGCCGAAACGCACCAATGACGGTCTCGTTGACCGCGGGTTCGCTCCACCCTCGAACCATCGCGTAGAGTCCAGTCCAGACGGCAATCCCGAACCCTCGGACGTGTCGAGGACCGTTGACGAGTGTGGCGATGCGCTCCCCGTAGAGGACCTCGTCGTCGAGCAGCAGTTCAATGCCGGCCCGCACGTCAGGCAGATCGTCCCGTTCGGAACCAACGGGACGAGCCAAGCCGGTCCAATGGAGGTTTCCGTGTGCACTCGCACGCCCTTCATCCTCGGCGAGACGGAGACCATCTTCGTCGAGTCCGAGCTGTGACCGCTGACTGAACCGCTGTCCGTCGATCTCGACGTAGCCGAACGGAAGGAAACGGCGGCGGAGTCCGGCCCAGAGCTCTTCGTCCGAGTACTCGGCTCGTCGCTCGAACCATGCCGCAAGCTGGCGACACGCGAGTTGATGGAGATCTCCGTACTTCTCTCGATCAGCTTTCAACTCGGCGACGGCCCGCTCGAAGAGATCCCGTCGGAAGTCGTGGGGAATGCCAGCCGGCAGGGTAGGCGTATCGCTCCACGAGATCAACCCGTCGTCATGAACCTGGCCGTACATCTCAGAAAGCCGAACAAGATCTGCGTGGAGTCGCTCGTCTTCGGGGACGGCAGAGGCCTCATACCGGATGGCGAACGCATTGCCGCGTTCATATTGGCGGGGTAGGTTCCCCTTCGATCGAAGGTCGATGTCACCGAGCAGATCGGTGGTGTCAATCAGCTCGTTGGCAACAGCTCGCAGCTCCTCGCGTCGTGCGTCCACGACTGCCGCCGGTGTCTCTGTGACTCCCTGGTTCCAGCTCAGGTAGACGGCTGAGCCGTCGGCGGCGAACAGGTACACGAGGTAGTAGCCCGATCGCGTCGTGTTCTCACCCAGGAATACGCAGATCCATGGAACTGCAGCGACATTGCCGATGCCGATGCTCGGCTTGACTCGGACGTCGCGTGGCACGACGGACCGCGCTTCAGCAGCAACCTCGTCAAGAGCTGAGTACAGGCCATCCCGCCACGTCGCGTCCTGGTCGCCTCGGTCTTGGAGGAGCGAGAGGGCTCTCTCGAGTTGCTGCTGCATAAGCCTCGGTCCGCGTCTCGGTTAGGCCAGGTCCAACGCTCGTTGAACCGGGGTGGCCACATCGTACGTTCCCGCGCGCTCGGCGATCCGGACGAGTCGGCGTTAAGCGCCGATCACGGCACCCACACTATGCGTCCATCGTGCGTCGACTGCCTGTTCTGGTCAGAGGAAGATTGGACCTCGTCGCCCGAACGTTCGGTCGATTGAGCCGAGCACTCTACAGGCACATTGACACTTTCCCTTCGCCAGTCGGCAGATGAGGCTCACGATTGGCGGTGCAAGCTTTCCGCTCGTCCCGGGGCGTGTCGTGCCGCGATGTTAGGCTCGCATGGCGAGGTCCCGCCACGCCCAGTTGGGCTGAGTGGGCCTCTTGAAGTCGTGGGAGAAACGCGAGTTGAGCGCACCTGGTGCTGAAGAGGCAGCGGCGATAGCGGCGTCGGGCCTGACGATCTATGACGACCTGACCAGCTCGCCAGAGCTCCTATACTCGGTCCCGTCGCTGGAGGCGCGATTACAGGCTAGCCTCGTCGGTCTTGACCTTGGGTATCCACTCAGGACCCGGAGCGTGGTTGCTAAGGCCGCTGTGGCTCGATCGTTGGGTTATCCAGTCCCAAAGAGTTTCAGGCGGGTTCGCCCCCGATTTCCCGGCCAGAACGTTGATGTGTTTGTCCAGAAGTCTGACAACCTGCAGGTCTGGAACGAGGAACTTGAGCCCAGCCGACGGTACGTGCTGCTTCGCGTGGGAGCGGATGACAAGGTTACCGACGTCCGTGTTCTGACGGGCGAGGCCCTTGCGTTGCTGGACCGGACAGGGACGCTGACCAGTAAGTACCAGGCCAAGCGCAAGTCTGGTCGATCCGGCAGTCATCTGGTTGTCGAAACGGATACCCAGCAGCTGATTGATCGTCTACAGCCGAGCCATGCCGTCGCGGCGATCACGCTGGCTAGCCAGCGCGCAGCCGACTTGCCAGTTCCAGGGGCAGTGCTATCGGTGGCTGAGGTTGCTCGCCGCCTGTTTCGGCTAGTGGGCTCGACCTTACATGATCCCGGTGTAGATCAGGAGCGATTGCGAGGTGCAGGCCTCCAGCGCCTGGTGTGCGAGTCCCTTGGCCTTCGGGATTACTCCGAAATGGGTCAGTTCCCGGACATCCGCTCGCAAGCTCTCGAGGTCAAGCTGCAGACTTCGTCGACGATTGATCTTGGACTGGTATCACCCGACAGCGGTGAGCCGGCCGCCGAGATTCCGGGCCTGAGCCACCGGGACGTGCGCTACGCCGTTGTGTTTGCGGCGCCAGTGCCGCCAAGAGAAGTGAGCATCACTGCGGTTGTGGTGACCACGGGCGCAGCCTTCTTCGACGAGTTCCAGCGGTTTGAGGGAAGAGTGAAGAACACTAAGCTGCAAATCCCTCTCCCCAAGAGCCTCTTCGAGCAGAGTGCCTGACATTCCTTCGCGCACCACGGCATGATGGCCGCATGGCCAAGAGAGTAGACGCGGCAGGAGGGGCTGGTGCCCTCCACGCTAATGAGCAGCTGTCCCTCGGGGAGGGCTGGTGGGACGCGCAAGGCTGGTATGACCCGCGGCGGCTCGAAGAAACGCTGGTCGGTAAGGATGGCCCACTTCGAGACAAGTCCACAGGACTTGAGCTAACGCATCCGAGCATGACCGAGCTCATTGTGGACATGGCGCTAGGTGAATCGTTCCGGCCACAGACGGTTCTTGATCCCGCAGCTGGGTTCGGCAATTTCCTCTACGAAGTTGGCTATCGAAGGCCGTCCGTCAAGCGCCTGGTAGGTTATGAGACCGACAGCCATGCCATTGCTACGGCGCAAGCACGACTTCAGCCGCTCGAGCGAGAGGGCATCGTCGTTCAACTCCGGGAAGAAGATGCCCTGCATGCCTCAATCGAGCGAGAGGCCTTCGACCTTGTAGTTTCGAATCCCCCCTATGTCCGGATCCATCGGCTCGGCCTGTCCAGAGAGCAGCTTCGAGCCAAGTATCAGACTGCAGCAGGCCGGTTCGACATCTACTTCCTCTTCTATGAGTTGGCGACGGCTGCCCTGAGGCCCGGGGGGCGCCTCGCGATGATTACTTCCAACAAGTTCTTCACAACAGTATCCGGTGGGAAGCTCAGACGATTCTTGCGGCGCCACTATGTCCCCCTTCGAATCATCGATTTCCGCGATGCGTCCCCCTTTAGGGCCGCTGTCCTCCCGTGTGTGCTTGTGCTCGAGAAGGGTGGGGCTAAATCGCCGGCAAGTCGCGCAATCGAGCTTGAGCGGATCGACGATGCAGGCAGAGCGGCGCCCCTGCTAGGACTTGCGCGCGATCCGATACCTCCGACGATCGAGGTTCCGCGGCTCGGGGCGCCTGCCGTAATCGCAAGGACTAGCGTCGCCTCGATCTCGGGATGGAACGACAGTGAAGATCCGTGGCATTTTGGCGGAGCGGACTCCGACTCAGTCAGGTCGCTGCTTGAGCGTGGCCACTCGCGTCTCGAGTCTCTGTTCGATCGGTTCAGTGTTGGCATCAAGACAACCGCGGACGGTGTCTTCGTGAGTCCATTCGATCAGGCTGGGTTCGACAGCGGGCTCGTCGAGCGAGAGCTGCTGCATCCACTCATCCGAGGAAGGTCCGTGGAGCGTTGGCGAGTCACCTGGGACCCGGCAAATGGCTACGACAAATACCTGCTGTACCCACATACGGCAGACTCCGCTGGGCGCACCGTGCCAATCGATCTAGCACGGTACCCAAGAGCCAAGGGCTACCTTGAGGCGCACCGAGCCAAGTTGGAGGCGAGGTCGTACGTGCGCGAGGCGGGACGCAGTTGGTACGAAATCTGGGTGCCACAGACGCTGTCGCTGATGGAAACGCCACGGAAGCTCGTCTTTCCGGACTTCGCGATCCACAACAGGTTCGCGCTCGATTTCGCCGGCCGCTTCGTGGGTGCGAGCGCAGGATTCGCCGTGCCAGCCTCAACGTTGGAGGACGACGATCTCTGGTATGTGCTGTACATGCTTAACAGTCCCGTCTACGAGTATCTACATAAGCGGCACTTTGGCACCTCGATACTCGCGAAGCGCTACCGCTACTGGATCCGTCACGTTCGCGCGTACCCGATGCCGTGGCCGGTTGACGGGATGCGGGCCGAACTGGCAGCACAGGCTCGAGCGTCGGCTAGAGATGGCACAGAACCACCACATCACCTCACTCGTGCGCTTCGTGCGTTCCACCTAAGTGAAACCGAGGCGCAGGCGGTGAAGTTGCACATCCGGGGGTGGCTTGGCGATGGATACGACTACTCGTAGGGCGTCTGGAGCTTCGGCTGGGTGAGAATGGCAGCCAAGGGAAGCTGGGAATGAGCTGATCCCGAGTGTTATGGGGTTTCCAGCATCGGCAGTACAGGAGTGAATGCCGTTAGACGTCGACGTCGAGGACGAGTCCGCGGATCACCGCAACTTCCGAACCAGCGGCTGGGGCGACATCCCGGGGATGAGCATCGTTTCTGAGGGGTGGGCCGCCTGGCCAGAAGGGATGATCCTCGCCTGGAGGGCATTCGATGAACGGGAGTGGGCGTCCGCATCAGGCCGAGCCATGCGTCTTCATCGAGCTCATCCTGGTCCCCGAACTCGAACGAGCCGAGCCGTTCACGGATGTCCGTTGGCGGACGCCCGCCGGCTGCTTGCCCGACGTCGGGCAAGGGTACGCCTGGCCCGCGGCTCGCTGGACCGACCGCTCGGGGCCGGCACACAGCAACGGCCGCGAAGACTCCCTGCTGCCGCAG
>Ga0055450_10000189_pt1 | contig 11745 bp, 9 predicted proteins | sample China_Galinas_PW_5_FD_57740 | JGI IMG/M metagenome (GOLD analysis project Ga0055450, IMG submission 57740) | Wetland microbial communities from San Francisco Bay, California, USA, that impact long-term carbon sequestration - China_Galinas_PWC_D1 | ecosystem: Environmental > Aquatic > Marine >... | reverse complement strand
CGAGCTGACGAGGTCATGCACCGCCGCCCGTCCCCCGCGCGCGACCTCGACGGTGAGCGTGAACGCGACGATCACCAGCGCGATGCCTGTCACCGCCAGCCCGAACCAGAGCATCCGGCGCCCCGCGCGCGGCGGGACCCCGAGGTCCTCGACGATCGCGTCAAGCGTCGCCCGGTCGATCGGCTCGTCGCGCCCCAGCACCCACAGCGGCATCGGATCGAGCAGCGAGACCACCCGCCCGCGGGCGTCGGCGACCCGCCCGGTCATGCCCATCGGCGCGCGCGATGTCGTCGGAGCACCCATCAGACAGTTCTATCGGGGATCGGGACGCCGGATTACACGAACCTGGGTGGCTCGGCGTCAGCGGTCGAGCATGAGCACCATGTGGATCTCGTTGTACGCCTCGCCGTCCACGACGATCGTCGCCGGCTCGACGCCCCACTCGACGAAGCCGAGCTTCCGGTACAGGCGCAGGGCGGGCGGCGCGTTGGCGCTCACCGACAGACCGATGCTGTTCACCCCCGCCCACGCACGCGCGACTTCGATCGCCCGGAGCAGGAGCTCTTCGCCCAGTCCCCGCCCCCGTGCGGCGGGCGTGACGTACATCCCCCAGACCCGGGCGCGGTGGGCCATCTTGACGTGCCGGTCGCGGTAGACGCCCGCCGACCCGACCAGCCGCCCGCCCTCGAACCCGCCCACGATCGCCTGGAACGGTTCGCGGAGTTTCGACGCGAGCGCCTCGGGGTCGAACTCGCTGTCCTCGACGCTCGACGCGAACGCCCACGGCGAGTCGGCGAGCATCTCGCGGCGTATCGCGAGGTAGGTCCCGGCCTCCCCCGGCTGCAGCACGCGGACCTCGGTCACGACTTCTTCACCCCCGCGGAGGCGGGAAGCCCGCCTCCACAACACCCGCCCCTCGCCGCGCCGGAACCCATGGGGGCGAGTCTACCGGGCGGGGGCCCCCCGCCCGGGGCTCCCCTCCCCTCGCTGCCGACCGGCCCGCGGGGAATCTCTCGGGAATTCCGCCCTTGCCGGCAATTGCCCCCCCCCGCCGGCGTTTATTATCCCGTGACCATGCCACGCCGCGCCGAACGTGCGTTCTCGCTCATCGAGCTGCTGGTGGTCATGGCGATCATCGCCCTGCTGCTGGGCATCCTGCTCCCCGTCCTTCCGCACGTCCGCGACGCCGCACGCAGAACCGCCTGCGCGTCGAACCAGCGGCAGATCGGGCTGGCCATCGAGAACTACAAGAACGACTACCGCGAGCAGTTCCCGTACGCGCGGTACATGCCCGACCCCTGGCCGAGCAGCTTCAACGGAGACAACCAGGATGTCGAGTACATCCCTACCCTGCCCGAGACGCTCGCCGACGGCATCGAGAGGTTCAGCACGGTCTACAAGTGCCCGGGTGACAAGGTCATCTTCGACGTCGAGTACACCGACGACGACGGCGTGACGCGCAAGGGGGGGTCGAGCTACCCCTACCAGACCATGCTCGCCGGCATCCGCTTCGACAAGTCGCGCTTCGTCGAGCACTTCCATTTCACCGAGGACATCACGCCGGTGCTCACCGAGTTTGACGGTGGCGAGTACGTCACCAAGGACGGCATCGAGGTCTTCACCGACTTCTTCCACAGCACGCGGAACATCCTCTTCGCCGACGGGCACGTCGGGAAGTTCAAGGGTAACTTCGTCAACCCGGGAAACCCCCCATGACCAACCTCGAAGACATCAAGTACAACGTCCGCAACGCGATCGACACGAACTGGTCGAGGCATCGGCGCCTCATCGTGGGCACGGGCGCCGTGGTGGTGACCGTTGCGGCGCTGGCGTTCGGGATCTGGGCGATGAACGCCCTGATGCCGTTGCACCTGCCAAAGACCGCGGACGAGGCCGTCGCGGTAATGAACTCGCCGAAGTTCGAGCATCTCGACCGCGAGCGTCGCGCCCAGTACGCAGACGCCGCGGCCCGCCTGCTCCGCGACGTGCCCGCCGACCAGCGTCGCGCGATGTTCGGCGACGAGGACGCGCGACGCGCCATGATGCAGGCGATGCGTGAGAGGATGGACGACGCCGCGCTGCGCCTCGCCATGGGCGCCAAGCTCGAGGACGTCATGCCGCAGATGCCCTTCGGGCGCCGCCCCGGTGGGCCGCCCGGGGGACCGCGTGACGGCGCCCGGAACGCCCCGCCCGACGACGGGCAGCGCCCCGAGCCCACCGCCGAGCAGCGTGAACAATGGGCCCAGCGCCGCGCCGAGGGCGCCAAACGCATGATGGCCCACTTCGCCAACGCCCTCCAGAGCGGCAACACCCAGCGGATGGCGCTGCGCATGGAGATGTTCCAGCGGATGCGCCAGATGCGGGAGGCGAACGGCGGCGGAGACCGCCCGCCTCCCCCCTGACACTCAACGCTTGCAATCCGCCCCCTCCGCCCCGACAATACCCCGGTGGGGTGAGGCCCCCCGCGCGGGTTCCCCCTCGGGACCCGCGACGCGGCGCCCGAACAAACCGGGAGAAGCGGATGAGCCTTTCCACACGTCCGGGCGGGCATGAGTGCTCGCTCCAGCAGCTCGAACCACGCGTCCTGCTCAGCAGCGTCGCCGTCGTCGGCTTCGACAGCTCGATGTTCGGCGCGTTGACGGCCTTCCTCATCGAGGCCGACGTCAACGACACCACGGGCGCCGTCACCGGCGACCCGCGCTTCGCCGACGTCACCGGGCTCGGCCCGCCCGCCAACCCCTTCTGGGACACCTTCACCGACAGCGCTAACGGCGGGTTCGCCGCCTCGTACCTCGCCCCGTTCACCAGTTTCGACAACGAGTGGGGCGCACGGTTCGACGATTCCAAGGGCTACACCGCCGGCTGGTACACCGGGTACGACGATGGCTCCCCGACAACCGACTTCGGCTTCTCCATGCTCGTCGAACGACCCGACGACGCCACGATCAACGACATCCAGGGCGCGTGGGTCTACTCGTTCTTCCAGTTCGACGGGCTCAGCCTCACCGGGCGCAACTACACCGGTGCGTTCACCGTCGGCGGCTCGTCGTTCGCCATCGTCGCCACCAGCATCGCCGGCGCGCCCCCCGTCATCACCAGCCAGGCGATCATCGCCAACGACGCCGAGGGCGAGTACGAGACCAACAACGGGCTCCACATGTTCCTCAGCGCCGACAAGTCGCTGATGCTCATCATGGACGCCCGCTCGGGCGACGGTCGCCAGTCGATCGGCGTCGCCTTCCGCGCCGACGTGGACGCCACCTTCACCAGCGTCGCGGGCGACTACCGCACCACCGCGGTCACCGACGCCCTCGCCGTCCAGCAGGGCTTCGATCCCCTCGACGAGAGCCTCCTGCGCCTGCGCGACGACGGCACCTTCGCCATCCTCGACCTCACCGACTACGACGCCGGGACCATCACCATCACCGACTCGGGCGATTACGCCATCGCCGGAGGCGTCATCACGCTCGACTCACCCGGCGTCGGCACTGCCAGCTTCACCATGACCGACAGCGGGCGCGTCCTCCTCCCGACACGCCTCGACGTCGCCCCGATCACCTCCCCGGTGGACATGTTCGGGCTGGCGACCCGCATCCCCGGCACCGGTCCGGTCGATTCGAGCATCCTCGACGTCGCGCTGCCGCAGCTCGCCCCCGACGGCACGCCGCAGGTCTTCGAGCGCCGCCTCGATGGATCGTGGGTCAAGGTCGACCTCCTCGCCGTCACTGGCAACAACGTCATCGACCCCGCGAAGGTGACGCAGATCGAGTCGTTCACCGACCGCATCAGCGGGCGTCTGCTCGCCGCCGTGGTCGCCGACGGGCAGCTCTGGGTCTTCACCCGCTCCGGCGCGGGGATCTGGTCGTCGCGCAACCTCTCGGACCAGCTCAACGCGCAGCTCATCTCCTCGAACCTCACGCTGGTGCAGGACCTCGGGCCCGACCTCGACTCCAAGACCGACGACCGCACGACCATCGCCGCGATCGACGCCTTCGGCGACCTCGTCTTCTTCGACCAGACCGGCTCGACCGACGGCTTCGGCGACCCGACCTTCCGCTACACCAACATCTCCGACGACGTGCTCGGGCCCGGCGGCTTCGCGACCCCCTTCTTCCCCGGGCCGATCGTCAGCTACACCCTGCCCTGGAACGGGCGTGCCATCGCCGGGCTCAGCGCCTCCGGCGACATCTGGTCGATCTGGACCACACCCGCGCTCGGCGGGCACTGGCGCGTCAGCAACCTCAGCCAGATCACCGGCGCCCCGCCGCTCGCCGGCGGGCTCACGCCCTACATCCAGCCGTGGGGCGGCACCAACCTCGCAGCCCTCAACATCGCCGGCGAGGTTGTCGTCACCTGGTGGACGCCCGGGCTCGGCGGCACCTGGTTCACGAACAACCTGACCACGCTGTTCACCGGCCCGACCTTCGCCGCCGGCTCCACCACCAGCTGGGTCTTCAGCTGGGGCGGGTCGAACATCGGCGGGCTCAGCGACTCAGGCGAGGTCGTCTTCTTCTGGTGGGCCCCGTACCAGGTGCCCAACGTCTGGCGCGTCGCCCAGATAACCGAGCCACTCCCGCCCTCGCTGCCGCGCCCCGTCGGCGCCCTGCACAGCTTCGTCACCGACGACGACCAGGCCAACGTCTTCGGCACCGGCGCAGGCAACGAGCTCATACGCCTGAGCTGGGAGCCGGGCGACTCGGTCTGGTCGATCGAGAACATCTCGTCGCTGGCGATCTGATCCCGTGCCCGAGCGCCGCGGACGCGGTTCCGTCGAGTTGGTCTACGCCGGCTTCCGTGCCGGCCACAGCCCCATGACCACGAGATCCGTCACCATCGCCGCGACGCCGGTGCGCCAGAGCGCATCGCCTGTGTCGTCGCCGATGAAGCCCGCCGCGGCCAGGAACGCCGCCAGCCCGATGAAGAACAGGACGATCTGCACGATCCGCATGCGTCACCTCCGTGACGGAGCATTACACCCTGTCCGCCACACCGACGCAAGCGGGGTGCCGTGGTCTGAGCCCGTCCTCGGGCGAAGGCCACGACCACTAACCTATCGCCGTGCCTGAGCTACCCGAGGTCGAATGCGTCGCCCGCGCCCTGCGCAAACTGATCATCGGGCGCACGGTCGAGCGAATCACGGTGCGGCAGCGATCGCTGCGCCGCCCCGTCCCGCGCCGCCTGGCCTCGGCACTGAAGCGGGCCACGATCGACTCCATCGACCGGCGCGGCAAGTACATGGTCTGGCGCACCGGCGGGCGCGACAGCGTCCTCGTCCACCTCGGCATGTCCGGGCGCTTCCGTATCAACCCGACCGACAAGTCCCCGCACGACCACGTCGTCTTCCGCTTCGCCGGCGGGCCGGTACTGTGCTTCAACGACGCCCGCCGCTTCGGCGTTATCGACCTCGTCCCCGCCGACGAGCCCGAGTCGCACCCGCTGCTGGCAAACCTCGGCGTCGAGCCGCTGAGTGATTCCTTCACGCCCAAACTGCTCCGCGAGCTGCTCGCCGGGCGCAGGGCACCGATCAAGAACGCGCTGATGGATCAGCGCCTCATCGCCGGGCTCGGCAACATCTACGCCAACGAGGCGCTCTACTGCGCCCGAATCGCCCCGACACGCCCGGCCTCATCACTGAGCGCCCCAGAGACGAAGACCCTCGTCCGCACCATCCGCGCCGTCCTCGAACAATCCATCGCCGACGGCGGCTCAACCCTCCGCGACCACGCCCTCCCCGACGGCGAACTCGGGCTCTACCAGACCCGCTTCCGCGTCTACGGACGCGGGGGCAAACGCTGCCAGCGGCGAAGCTGCCCCGGGCACATCGAACGCACCGTCCAGTCCGCCCGCGCGACGTTCTTCTGCCCCGACTGCCAGCGCTGAGCGTTGCGGGCCATGGTCATGCCTTCGTGGCCGCGACATCTTGCAGTGTGAACGACAGATCAGATAGATCGACGACAACGTCATTGCCGTCAACATCGAACAGGGCGCAATCGAACGGCGGCATTGCTCGATACCAACCGGTGTCCTCATCCACTGTTACGAATTCCCAAACGGGCAACCCGGCAGCGGGGAATATCATAACTGTGTCAGTGAGTCGATCTCTCACGGTCGCCCCATGTGCCCGACACGCGACAGCATGTGTAGGGTGTGCCGAAGGTTTCCACACACGAGAGCCTGAGCCGGTGCAGTCGGCGCCATCCCCATAAGGTTCGAGGGCGACATTCCCATCTTTGGAGAGCGCAGCTTCGACGATCATCTCCCAGTTCGCCTGAGCCCAATCGGACAACACGGACTCGTTCCATCCGGCCGATTCCACCAAGCTGTTTCTCACGGTGGACCATGACGATCTCAGAACGGTGAGAAACGCGTTCATTGCGTCATCGAGCGCAGTCACGGTTGTCCTCCAAGAGATTCGAGGTGACCGAGAACCCTGACCTTTGCAGACTCAGGTCCGGCGTCCCCCGAACGCCGAATCCCGAGTCCCGAATGCCGACTCCTACCCCGCCATCTTGTCGATCCCCAGACTCTTCATCTTCTTGTACAGCGTGGTCCGGTTGATGTGCAGGTCGTCGGCCGTCTTCTGGCGGTTCCACTCGTTCGCCTCGAGCGCACTGAGGATGATCCGCTTCTCCGGCTCGCGCAGCGCGTCCTCCAGCGGCATCGGCGTCCACTCGCCCGCATCGACGCGCACGAGATCCGCCAGCGTGTTGCCCGAGCCCGACACGACGTGTTCCGGCAGCGCCTCGACGCCGATCGTCGGGCGCGTCGCCAGCACCGCCGCCCGCTCGACGATGTTCTCCAGCTCGCGCACGTTGCCCGGGTAGCTGTACCGCTGCAGCGCCTCGGTCGCCTCGTCGGTGAACCCGACCAGCTGCTTGCCCTGCTCGCGCCCGTGCCGCTCGAGGAAGTGCGCCGCCAGCAGCGGGATGTCGCTCACGCGCTCGCGCAGCGGCGGCAGCTCGATCTTCACCACGTTGATCCGGTAGTACAGGTCCTGCCGGAACGTCCCCTCGGCCACCAGGTCCTCCAGCGGCTGGTTGCTCGCCAGGATCACCCGCGCATCGACCTCGATCGTCTCGGGCGACCCCACCGGCTCGAACTTGCGCTCCTGCAGCACGCGGAGCAGCTTGAGCTGCATGCCCGGGCTGGCGCTGTTGATCTCGTCGAGGAAGATGGTGCCGCCGTCGGCCGCCGCGAACCGCCCGACCTTGTCGGCGTGCGCCCCCGTGAACGCGCCCTTGACGTGCCCGAACAGCTCGCTCTCCAGCAGCGTCTCCGGGATCGACCCGCAGCTGATCTCGACGAACGGGCCCTCGCGCCGCGGCGAGCGCAGGTGGATCGCCCGCGCGATCAGGCTCTTGCCCGTCCCGCTCTCGCCGGTCATCAGCACGGTCGTGCGGCTCGGGGCCACCGCCTCGATCAGCTCGTACGTCTTCCGCATCCGGTGGTCCGAACCGATGATGTTGCCCAGCCCGTACTTCGAATCGAGCTGTTTCCGGAGGTGCTGGTTCTCCGCCACCAGCGCCTGCTGACGCACCGCCCGCTCAAGCGCAACCCGCAGCTCGGCGTCCACGACCGGCTTGGTCAGGAAATCGACCGCGCCGAACCGCAGCGCCTCGACGGCCGTCTCGATCGTCCCGTACCCGGTGAGCATCATCACCACCGACTCGGGGTGGTGCTCGTTGATCTCGCGCAGCAGCTCGATCCCGCTCCGCCCCGGCATCGACACGTCGGAGATCACGACGTGGAACGGGCGCGGCGGCTTGGCCTCGCTCGAGCGTTCGGCCTGCTCGATCGCCGCCAGCGCCTCGTCGGCGTTCAACGCCGTCGCCGCCTCGTACCCCTCGCGACAGAGAAACTCCGCCAGCGACTCGCCCACGATCGGGTCGTCGTCCACGATCAGCACGCGGTGGTTCATCGCTCGTCGCCCACCCACTTGCTCAGCGTCTCGTCCCTCACCGATGACACCGGGTAGCGCATCCGCAGCACGGCCCCGCGCTTCCCCCGCTCGGCTTCGGCCCAGCGGTCCACCAGCTCGGCCGTCCCACCGACCTCGCCGAGCGAGCAGCGGCAGATCGTCAGCCCGATCCCGCTCCCGCCGCCCTTGGTCGAGGCGCGGTACGCGAACGCGCCGCCGCCGCCCATCCCCTCGCCAAGCCCGGCGCCGTCGTCGGCGATCTCGATGACGATGCTCTCGCCCTCGCGCGTCGCGAGCAGCTCGACCGTCCCGCCGCCCCCGCGCGACGCGATCGACTCCACCGCGTTGTACAGCCCGTTGAGCACCGCCGGGTAGACGCTCCCCGCGGGCAGGGTCCCCGCCTCGGCGTCCACACGGATCTCCAGCTTCACGCCCTGTTCGCTCGCCGCCAGTCGCACCACGTCGAGCGCGTGGAACAGCGCCTCGGCCAGCGTCGTCGTGTGACCCAGCGACCCGAGCCGCCCGCCCGACGTCCGCCCTTCCATCGCGGCGTGCAGCGTCTCGACCATGCGGTCGAGGGCACCGCGCGCGGTCTCGACCTGCCGGCGCGCCACCTCGAGCTGGGCGCTGGTCACGCCGACCGACTCCTCCGGCAGCGACTCCCACGCCACCTGGAGGCACCGCATCGACCCGTCGAGCAGGTTCGATAGCTCGTGCACCAGTGTCGCGATGCGGTCGGTGCCCTCGGGCCCCGTGCGTGTGTTGCCGTCCATCAACACGAGAATCGACCGGGGCCGCCGCCCGATCAAGCCCCATGTTGCACCAGCGACACACCCGAGCGTGGGGCGCGCCCGCACAGATGTTGCCTGCGCTCAACCCCGCACGACCGAGAACCTCCGGGATCAGACCCCGAGGGCCTCGGCGTCGCGCTCGCTGAGCAACCCGCCGTCGGAACGCTGCTTCACCGTCCCGTCGCGTTTCCAGCTGCGCTCGCACCGCGGCTCGTTTCGTAGGTCCTGCGCCGCCACCGCCTCGCCGCCGAGGGCGAACCGGCTGACGCCGCACAGGTCGGCGAGGTCGTCAGTGTCGAACCGCGCCAGTATCGCGTCCGGGTCGGGCGCGACGACGCCGGCGTCGAGCGGGTTGTCGATGCCCTCGCCCTTGGCGCGTTCGAGGGCGAGCAGCACGCCGTCGCGCACCCGCATCACCGCACCCCACCCCTCGTCGCGCGCGACGCCGAACGCCCCGGCGAACTCCTCGAGATGCACGCAGGACTCGTCCCCGTGCAGCTCGCGGAAGGCCTCGTCGGCGGTATGGCACAGCACGGGCGCGAGCAGGCGGCACAGCGCGTCGGTCAGCTTCCACAGCGCACCCTGCGTCCGTCGCCGACGATCCGAGTCCGGGCGGTCGCAGTACAGCCGGTCCTTGACCGCCGCCAGGTACACCGAGCTGAGCGTGTCGTTGCAGAAGTTGTACAGCGCCTTCTGCGCCGTCTGGTAGTCGTAGCGGTCGTACGCCGCGACGACGGTGCGCGACAGCTCGTCGAACTCGCCGAGCACCCATGCCTCGATGGAGGTGGGGGGGAAGTCACACTCACCGTGCTCGTAGTCGCCGAGGTTGCTGAGCATGAAGCGCAGCGTGTTCCGCACCTTGCGGTAGCTCTCGCCCGCGAGGCGGAAGAACTCGTCGTCGACCTTCACATCGTTCTCGTAGCTCAGGCTCGACACCCACCACCGCAGCACGTCGGCCCCGAACTCCTTGAACAGGTCCTCGATCGTGTGACCCTTGCTCTTGCTCAGCTTGTGACCGTCCTTGTCCACCATGAACCCGTGCGTCAGCAGCGCCCTGAACGGCGGCGTGCCCATCATCCCCAGCGACGGCAGCAGCGAGAGCTGGAACCACCCGCGGTGCTGATCCGACCCCTCGAGGTACAGCTCGACCGGGAAGTCGCCGCCGCCCGAGCGCTCGCGCATGACCGCGTTCCAGCTCGACCCCGACTCGAACCACACGTCGAGAATGTCGCGCCCCTTCGTCAGCGTCGAGGGGTCGAGCGCGTCGCCGTCGAAGTCCGGGTCCGCCGCCGCGTCGTAGTGCCTGAGCAGCTCTTCCGGCGTGAGCCTGAACCACGCGTCCGAGCCCTGCTCGCGCACGACCCCCGCCACCGCGCGCACCGACGCCGCGGTCATCAGAGGCTCGCCATCCGCGTCATAGAACGCCGGGATCGGCAACCCCCACGAACGCTGGCGGCTGATACACCAGTCGGGTCGGCTCTCCAGCATTCCGCGCATCCGGTTCCTGCCCCACTCGGGGATGAACCGCACGTCGCCCGCCGTCACGCCCAACGCCATCTCCCGCAGCGTCCCCCCGTGCGCCGTCGGCGCATCGACTCCGATGAACCACTGCTCGGTCGCCCGGAAGATCACCGGCGTCTTGCTCCGCCAGTCGTGCGGGTAGCTGTGCGTGAACCGCTCGTCGGCGTACAGGTGACCGCTCTCGCGCAGGCGCTGGGTCACCTTCTCGTTCGCCTCCCACACGCTCATCCCGCGCAGCCACCCCGGCACCGTGTCGTCGTACGTGCCGTTCGCCAGCACCGGGCAGTACACGGGCAGCCCAACGCGCACGCCGGTCATGTAGTCCTCGGTGCCGTGCCCGGTCGCGGTGTGGACCAGCCCGGTGCCGTCCTCGAGCGTGACGTAGTCGGCCGCGACCACCGTCCACACCTTGTCGGTGGGCACACCCGCCTGACTCTCGTCGAACCGCGGCAGCTCGTCGAGCAGCGGGCTGCGGTAGCGCAGACCGAGCAACGCCGACCCCGGTGCCGTCGCCAGCACTTCCACATCCTCGCCCTTGGCCGTTACCTTCTCGACCAGCGCCGACGCCAGCACCGTCACCGCGCCGTCCACACGCACCAGCGCGTACTCGTACCGCTCGTGCACCGCCACCGCCACATTCGCCGGCAGAGTCCACGGCGTCGTCGTCCAGATCATCAGGCTCGGCGTCTGCTCCGGACGCGCGTCACCCTCGAGCCCAAACGCGTCGTACACCGCGCCCGCATCCGCCGCCTCGAAGTCCACGTACACCGAGATGTCCTCGCGGTCGGCGTACTCCAGTTCTGCCTCCGCCAGCGCCGTCTCGTTCTCGATCGACCAGTGCACCGCCTTCAGCGCCCGGTACGCCAGCCCCTGCTCGACCAGCGACGCCAGCACCTCCAGCACCGCCCCCTCGTACGACGGGTGCATCGTCAGGTACGGGTTCTCGTAGTCGCCGAGTGTCAGCAGCCGCTCCATCTGACCCGCCTGCAGCTTCTGGAACTTCTCCGCGTACTTCTGGCACTCGCGCCGGATCGCCAGCCGGCGCGTGTCCTCGTCGAGGTCGCGCAGCTTCTCGATCTTCCCGCTCGACACCAGCTCGGTCATCACCTTGTGCTCGATCGGCAGCCCGTGGCAGTCCCACCCCGGCACGAACGGGCAGTCGTACCCCATCATCTGCCGCGTCCGCACCACGAAGTCCTTCAGACATTTGTTCATCAGGTGCCCGAGGTGGATCGACCCGTTCGCGTACGGCGGCCCGTCGTGGAACACGAACCGACCGCGGCTCTTGCCCGCGCCCCGCTCACGCTGACGCCGGTACACCCCGACCTCGTGCCAGCGCTTGATGCTCGCCGCTTCGTTCTGCACCAGGTTCGCCTTCATCGGGAACCCGGTCTTTGGCAGGTTCAGCGTCTTCTTGTAGTTCGGTTTCGACTCGGTCTGAGACATGACTGCGGCTCGCTGCGCCCACGGGACAACCCGCGGCGGGTTTGGATGGATGCTATGGATCGAACTGGT
>Ga0055450_10000188_pt1 | contig 11819 bp, 12 predicted proteins | sample China_Galinas_PW_5_FD_57740 | JGI IMG/M metagenome (GOLD analysis project Ga0055450, IMG submission 57740) | Wetland microbial communities from San Francisco Bay, California, USA, that impact long-term carbon sequestration - China_Galinas_PWC_D1 | ecosystem: Environmental > Aquatic > Marine >... | reverse complement strand
CATCTCGAGGAACGTGAGATCGCCGCGTTCGTCCAGTAGAAATTCGAGAGTGCCCGCCGAGAGGTAGCCGACCTGGCTCATTGCGCGTCGAATTGTGGCCGTCATGTCGCCGCGCTGCTCGTCGCTGAGGGCCACGGACGGCGCTTCTTCGAGGACTTTCTGGTGTCGCCGTTGAATCGAACATTCGCGCTCGCCAAGCACATGAATGTTTCCGTGCGCGTCTCCGAGGATTTGGAACTCGATGTGACGCGGGCGTTCGAGGTACTTCTCGAAGTAGAGTGCGTCGTTGCCAAACGCGGCTTTGGATTCGGACCGGGCAATTTCGAAGACGGCCCGCACTTCCTCTCTCGAATGCAGCACGTGCATGGCGCGGCCGCCACCACCGCCCGCGGCTTTCAAAAGAACCGGAAAGCCGAGCGCCTCGGCTTTTCTGCCGGCATCCTCGACGTCCACGACCACCTCGGTTCCATCGAGCGTGGGAAGTCCGAGGGACTTTGCGAGCTTCCGGGCGCTGACCTTGTCACCCCACTGCCGCATTTGCTCAGGAAGCGGACCGATGAAATGCAGGCCGCACTGCGCACAGGTTTCGGCGAACTCGGGGTTCTCGGAGAGGAAACCATAGCCCGGGTGGACGGCGTCGGCGCCTGTGATTTCCGCCGCTGCGATGATCGCAGGGATGTGGAGGTAGCTGCGCTTCGGGTCCGCCGGGCCGATGCAGACCGCCTCGTCGGCCAGCCTCGTATGCAACGCGTCGGCGTCCACATCGCTGTGCACGGCAACCGTGCGCAGGCCGCGCTCCCGACAAGAGCGAATCACGCGCAGCGCGATTTCCCCACGGTTTGCGATGAGAACTTTCTCAAACACGATTCAGCTCGGTTCGATTCGAAAGAGCCGGTCGCCGTATTCCACCGGTTTGCCGTTCTCGATGAGCACTTCGACGATGGTGCCGGCGAGCTCGGCTTCGATTTCGTTCATGAGCTTCATCGCTTCGACGATGCAGAGCACTTGGCCGGGGACGATCGTGTCACCGACCTCGACGAAGCAGTCCGCTTCGGGGGAAGGGGCCCGGTAGAAAGTGCCGACAAACGGCGAGGTCACGAAGTCACCCTCCGATTCGGCTGTGCCGGGCTCGGAGCCCGTTGCCGGGTCGCTTGTCGTGTGTGCAGGCGGGGCCAAATGCGAAATCGCCCCCACCATTGGGGCGGGATCGCGACGTAGGCGGATGCGGTCGACGTCGTGCTCGACTTCAATCTCCGTGAGATTGGATTCATCGAGGATTCGAATGAGCTCGCGCAGTTGATCCAAGTCCAACTTCATTGTGTTTCCCGGCGGCAGTGCACTAGCCGGCAGCGTTCAGATAGTCGATTAGTGCACGAAGGCCAAGCGTGTAACTGCCCTTTCCGAAACCAATCACCGAACCGATACACACGGCAGCAGTGACAGACTGATGACGAAACGATTCTCGGGCCTGTGTATTCGAGATGTGAACCTCGACGACCGGCAAGCCGGTGGCAGCGATTCCGTCCCGCAAGGAGACCGAAGTATGTGTGAGACCGCCAGGGTTCATGACGACACCATCGAAGCCATCTCGGGCATCGTGGAGCCAGTCGATGAGTTGTCCCTCTTGATTGGACTGGCGGCATTCGACGTGCGCGCCGAGGTCCTTGCCGAGGTCCATGACGGCCTTCTCGATCTCGTCCAGGGTCGTGGAGCCATAGACGTCGGGCTCGCGAGTACCCAACAAATTGAGATTGGGCCCACTGAGCACGAGAATGCGTTTGGCCCGGGCAGTCATGAGCCTAGAGGTTTTCGATGAGCTTGGGGGCGCTGGTGCGAAGCAGATACCGCGCCTTGCCGATGTTTCCGCCCGGCGAGATCGCGAGGGCTACGAAGTACTCGTCCGTCAGCATTCGGACGACGGTGGTCAAGCGCTCGGTCGTCACCGAAACTTCGTCTGTAGTACCAGTGTCCAGCATTTCGGCCGCGCGCTGCACACCCTTGAGCACGACGCTGTACTCCATCCCGACCGCCTCGATGTCGAAGGGCCCATCACCCGTCGAATATTGGTCGATCGCGATTCCGTCCGAGGCCATCAGGAGCCCGGCTACGCCGCCATCCGCTCGCTCGACGAGCTCTTGCAGTATCTCTTTGAACATCGCTCCTCCGCCTCGCAATCTCCGCATGGACGGAGCCTCGGGTCAAGTATCGCGTCTCGCGATGAGCTCGGCTGTTCGCACGCCACCGAGCGCCGCCGCCAAGGTGCTTTGCCCGAGCAGTACCGAGTCGCCAACGAGATAGAGGCCTCGCGCCGCTTGTCGCGGCCAGAGGGAGCGGGGTCGGTAATGCCCGAGCCCCACGCGTCTGGGGACTCCGCCTACTAACCCCTGGTGGCGGCCGGTGAATCGCTCAAACGTTCGGGGGCTCGCGGTCAGCTCGAAACGCGCTCCTTCGAGCAGTCCCGACGCGCGGCGGCGAATCGTCGTTCTCATTCGCTCCTGGATGGCTTCTACGTACTCCACCCGTGCCTCGGCACCCAGCGCGCGGAAGGTCTTCATCGGGACATGGGTCGACGCGGTTACCGTGCGCTCGCCGTTCGGTGCACGTGCAGTCTCGTCAGAGGCGCTGATGGAGCAGAAGACGTGGTTGCCTTCGATGAAAGGCGATGTCCTGTCGTCGACGAGTTGCAGGTGACGAGCCTCGTCTCCTCCAACGGCATCCGCATCCACCGCAAGATAGAGCATGCATGCCCCCCAACCGTCTTCGACGGAGTGCTTCACGTCGTCTAGCGACCCCTCGAACGGAGTCTCGCTCATAGCGGACAATGACTGCGGCAAGACGTTGGCCACTACTGCCGACGAAAGGAACTCACCCTTCCGCGTTGCGACTCGCCAGCGGCCGTTCTCCCGCACGATGCTCTTGACTCGATTCGCCAGCTCGATCTGTCCTCCCGCTTGCTGGATCGCGTGAACCAGCCCCCAGGCCAGCGAACCGATGCCTCCGTGAACGTGTCCCGTGCCGCGAAAGAAGTAGTCTGCTGCTGCCATCGCAAAAGGGGCTTCGGCTTCCTGAGCGCTCGCCTGCACGGTAATCTGCGAAACAGCGTCCGAATAGATGCGGAGCGGCTCCCAGTCGTCGAGCCCGTGGTGAGCAACTACGTCACGCAGTGAGCGGCGCATCCAACGGACGACCGGCGCGTAGGAATGTGTGCGGCGCAAGTGTCGGAGTAGGGAGCTTCCGTTGAGAGGGGGCAGCAGACTCGGATCGTCGAAGAGCTGCCAAAGCGCTTCGGCTACCCCGCGCTGGGTGTCGAAGAACTGCTCGACTGCGACCGGGTCCGCGCCCGGGAGCGCGACGAAGCGTCTGAGAAATTCTCGTGGGTCGGGCGGGATCTTCAGTGTGAAGCTGTTGGTGCGAAGCTCGACCAGAGGGTCGAGCTCGTCGAATCGAACCCCCAGGTCCCAGATGCGATTCCATTCCGAAAACAACTGACCGTCTCCGATGCCCGAGAAGAGCGTAGCTCCAGCTTCAAATTGGTAGCCGTTGCGCGTGAAGGTGCTAGCGCATCCACCTGGATATCGAAGCGTCTCGCAGAGCACGACCTCCGCCCCGAGCTCCGCCAGCCGCAGCGCCGTGGCGAGGCCGCCAAACCCAGCCCCGATGACAACTACGTCGGCGTTGCGCATCGAGCGGTTCTAAGGTCGCCGCGCTTCCTGTCCAGTGTGCCTGAGCTCGACCGTGAGACCTCCACCGTCGGTATCCCGAAGTATCAGATTCAAGCCGTGCCGCCGTGCCACGTCGCTTGCGATGTGAAGGCCTAAGCCCATCCCGTGCGGATGACGAGTGCGCGCCTGGTTTCCACGAAATGCTGGTTGGAGCACACGTTCGCGCTCTTCTTTGGCAATGCCCGGGCCGTCGTCCACGACGGTCAACGACCATTCCTCCGCGCTCCCGCGCAATACGACCGCCACGTGTCCATTCGATTCGTTGTAGCGGATCGCATTCTGGATGATGTTGCCGAGGGCCTGTTCGAGAAGCGTGAGATCCCCTCGGAACGAAATCGACGTCTCCGGCACGGCGGAGTCTAGCGCAATCTGTCTTCGTTTAGCGATCGGTCGGTGCCGCTCGACCACGCGTTCGACTAGTCGGTTGAGATCGACCGAATCCCGATGCGCAAGTCCTTCGATCGATTCGAGGCGCGCCATGGCGTTCAGGTTGTGCAGGAGGGAACCCAAATACTGCGCTTCCTCGATGCTTGGTAGGACTGCGCTGACCCCGAGGGTTTCCCCCGCCTCGATCCGCTGCTGGAGCGAAACGAGATGGCCTTGAAGCACACTCAGGGGGAGCATCACGTCGTGCGTGGTGTTGGCGATGTAGTTGCGAAGTGCGACTTCGCGGTGGCGAAGGGATTCGAGTTGCGCGCGAATGGTCAGGCGGCTCTGCTCGAACGCAGCGCCAAGCTCGGCGATCTCGTCGTTGCCGCGGACATGAATGGGTTCATTCGAATTGCTCCCGAGCGTGCGAACGGACTCGGTCAGATCACGCACCCTTCCGACGATCGGACCTGCAGCAAACAGCGCGACCAGGATCATCACCACCGCGACGAGCAGCGCCGGCATGAGAACTGCTCCTGAGAACCATTTAGGTGGGCCCTTGGCCCGCATCAGCACGACCGAGCAAGGCCCTTCGACCCATGGCATGCGAACAGCGACTTCGGTGCGACGCCGGTCGGGCGAGCGGCTCGCAGCCATGTCGTCGCCGGCTTCGAGTCGGCTGGCGAGCTCCGGCGGAAAAGGTGGGCTCTCGCGATTGCTGCTCTGGAAGTCGGCCCCGTACGCGAAGATCCGATACGGCGGAAATCGATGTTGGGGCGGGCCGGGACGCCGCTCGGAACGTCGCGCCGACATCGGTCCGGGCCAGAGTGCGGGCTCGGACTCGCAACGTTCGCGCTCGCCGGATTCCATGAGATGCACCGCGGCCTCCGCCAGAGCTTCTCCACGCAGTTGCGAATGCCACCGGGATTGAGCCCAACCCAGGAGTACGAGCAGCGAGACCGTCGCCAGGCTTAGCGTCAACGCCAATCGCGCCCGAAGCTTCATGTGCCTTCCGAGAGTCGGTAGCCGATGCCCCAAACCGTTTCGAGTTGCGTCGCATCCTTTCCGAGCTTGCTGCGGAGTCTCGAGACGTGGACGTCGAGGGTGCGGCGGCTTGCTTCATGTGCAGGGTCGAGGGCAGCATCGACCAGCGCGTCGCGCGTCACGGCCGAGCCTTTTCGGCGAGCCAAGAGCGAAATGATTTCGAACTCGACCGGTGTGAGAGAGAGCGCTCCATCGCCGTGGCTGACTTCGCGACGCTCGAGGTCGACGCGGATCGGGCCGACGGAGATCAGCTTCGTGCTCACCAGATTGGGGCGGCGCAAGCAGGCTTGGATGCGTGCGATCAGCTCTTCGGGAAAGAAAGGCTTCGTCACGTAGTCGTCCGCTCCGAGCTCGAGGCCGCGAATCTTGTCGGCGGTGTCGTCCCGAGCGCTCAAGATCAGCACCGGCACCTCCGATTTGGTGCGGTATCGCTTGAGAAGATCCATCCCATAAGTGCCGGGCAGCATGAGGTCGAGGACGATCACGCGATATGCGTCAGGGTCGAGCTGGCGAGCGGCGTCACCATCTCGGACCCAGTGCGGATCGAACCCCGCTCGTGAAAGAGTCTCGACCACTTGCTGACCAAGGGCGAGGTCGTCTTCCACTAGCAGGATTCGATTCGTCACCGAGCGCGCCACTTACTTGCTGTCTTCGGCGGTGCCGCGCCCGAAGTGCCGTTCCATCCGTTCCACTTTGTGCTCTCGCTGGAGCAGTCGCAGACTATCGCGCTGCTCACAACTGAGGTTGGCATAGATCTGATCCTCCGTCGCGAAACGGAGATCCTTCATCGCGACGAACTTCTCTTTGCCTCGGGGCATATCCTTGATTTCCTCACCCCGCGCCGCCGCCTCTTCCATGATCGCACGGACCGCGGTTTGCTGCGCGGCGCTCAGGTCCAGCCGTTCGGTCATTTCGGCGAGATGCGCCTCCATTTTCTCGGGTGACAACGAGCCTCCCTGGCCGTCGGGGCCCCCGTGCGGACCACCGTGTGCGAGCGCTACGCTGCCTACGGTCAGAGCCAGGGCCGTGAAACCACCGAAAATGGCGGCTGCGATTGTTTCTTTCTTGATGAACTTCATGATTTTCCTTTCGGGAGGACCCGCCTCCTCACGAAGTAAACGGCTCGAATCTTAAGCGGGTCTTAAGACGGGCGGCTTTTTCTCTTTTCCGCTAGTTTCATCCCGTGGCTCGATCCTTCTTGGTGCTCGACATCGAAACCGTCCCCGACGCCGACTTGGCCTGGGACGCGGCGGTGGAAGGGTTTCCGCCCGCTCCGTTTCACCAGGTGGTCGCGCTTGGGGTCCTGTGGCTCGACGGCGATCATTCGCTGAAGAAGCTCGGTGCATTTGGTGGTGACGCGAATGCGCCGCCGGACGAATCGAAAGTGCTCGGAGAGTTCGCGGAGTTCATCGGAGAGCGCCACCCGACCATGGTGACCTTCAATGGGCGGCGGTTTGACCTACCCGTGCTTGCGAATCGGATGCTGAAACACGGGGTTCCGTTTTCGGCTTACTACGCCGGACGCAGTGAAGGCCCCGACTATCGCTATCGATATAGCGACGAGGGACACATGGACCTCGCCGATCTGCTCACCGACTTCGGCGCGAGCCGGATGCCGAGCCTGACGGCATTGGCGCAGCTGGTGGGCATGCCCGGCAAGATGGACGTGGACGGCTCCAAGGTTCAGAGCATGTATGAGCACGGCCGACACGCGGAGATCCGGGATTACTGCCTTCACGATGTGGTCCAAACCACTTTCGTCTTCCTGCGCTCCGAGCTCCTCCGTGGCCGCCTTTCGAGGGACGAGTATCGCAAGCGAGCCGAGGCCCTCTGGACCGCGCTAGAGACCGATCCTCGCGCCCTGCCGGTTCTCGAACGCGCGAACAAAGTGCAGGCGCTTCTCAGTCTTTGAGTGGCAACGGGCCTACTTTAAAGCGCCCGTTAAGGCGTCCGTAAGGTTTGACCGCGTCGGTCTGGGTGAATGCGGGGCTGGCCCGCAACGACTCATGAAAAACGAGGGACGAACATGCGACATCTACTTCATTTTGGGCTTTTTGTGTTTCTTCTCACCGCTGTCACGCGCGCAGACGCACAGGACAGGCGTCGTGCATCTCCGCAGACGAGAGTCACTGTCGTTGCGACGGATGGCTTGCGAGCCGCTCATCCGAGGCAGGCGTACCTACAGGAGCGCCAAGATCTCGAGGAGATCACCCGTATCGCGCGAAGCTGGCACCGCGCAGCCCTGAACGGCAACCGACGCGCCGAGCTCGCGCTGGACCGCCGGCTCGATGCCTGGCTCGATCGGGAGATCCGCGAATCGCTCCGGACTCCCCGTGATCATCGCTACACGGTGCAGATCCGGGCGCTCGGCCGAGAGCTCGCAACGCTCGATCGAGGGCGTCAGCATGGCCGTAGCCAGGTCTCGCACCACGGGAGCCATCGAAGCCCGGGTCGCTACTACGAGCGGAAAGCCAAGCTCATCGATCAGCTGGTCGAGCTTTCCGAGCAACGAGTGCGACGTGCGTACGCGACGACTCAACGACCGATTCGCCTTCCGTTTGCTTACCGCTGAGGCCCGGAGTCGCCTCTCTCGAAAGCGCCTCGGCTCATACCGGGGCGCTTTCTCTTTTGGGCTACCCGCCGAACGCGCGACGCTCCTCGTCGAGTGTGCGCTCGATGTGGCCGCAAACGATTGCGCAGAGCTCGAAAACAGCAGGGTCCGCGACCGAGTAGTACGCGGAGTTCCCACGTTGCTCGCGCTTGACTAGACGATGCGCGAGAAGGGTCGTGAGGTGCTTGGACACGTTGGGCTGGGTGCTTCCGGTGGCCTCCACCAGAGCGGTGACCGTGCGCTCGCCGTCGGCCAGCTCGTTGAGAATTTGCAGCCGAAGGGGCACACCCAGGACTCGGAATCTCGTGGCGACAGAATCCAGATTCTGCGGGGTCAGTGCGGTTTTTGGCATCGTCTCTTCCATATAAGGCCAACTTCGAGAAAAATCACTACTTGACTATATGATTATGTGGTCATATAGGTGTGCGCAGGTCCAAACGGAGTTGAGCGCATGAAACGAAAGATTCTCGATTTTCCCCTTCAGCACGCTCGCCTGGTCTTCATCGGCCTGGCGGTTCTGACGATTGGTTTCGGCTCGGCCATTCCATGGATCCAGGTCGATACCGATCCGGAGAACATGCTTTCCGAACGGGATTCGGCTCGCGTCTTCCACAACCAGACCAAGGAAGAGTTTGCGCTTCACGACCTGATCGTCGTTGGCGTGGTGAACGAGGTCGAGCCCGAAGGTGTGTTCAATCCCGAGTCGCTTGCCCGTATCCACGAGCTGAATGAGCGCCTGAAGTCGATCGACGGAGTGATCGCGCGCGATGTGCTCGGTCCTTCGACCATGGACAACATCGAGCAGGCAGGTCCCGGAGCGATTCGATTCGAATGGCTGATGGAACAGCCGCCCAAGACCCCCGAGGAAGCGATTGCGATCAAGGAGGCGGCGCTTCGATTGCCGATGCTGCGTGGAACGGTCGTGTCAGAGGACGGCAAGAGTGTTGCGTTGTATGTCCCGATCGAAAGCAAGGATCAGAGCCACCGGGTTTCGGAGGAGATTCGAACCATCGTCGCTGGCTTCGGCGACAACACGGACGAGTTCTACATCACCGGCCTTCCGGTCGCGGAAGACACGTTCGGCGTGGAGATGTTCAAGCAAATGGCGGTCTCCGCACCACTGGCTGCGCTCGTCATTCTGCTCCTGATGTGGTGGTTCTTTCGATCCTTTGCCCTGGTGCTCTCGCCGATGATCGTCGCGCTTACGACGGTCACCATCACGATGGGGGCGCTGATCGCAAGCGGGTTCACCGTGCACATCATGAGCTCGATGATCCCCATTTTTCTAATGCCGATCGCGGTGGTCGATTCCGTCCACTTGCTCTCCGAGTTCGTCGATAGCTACTCGAAGGACCGCGATCGGAAAGCGGCCATCAAGGAGGTCGTGAGTCATCTGTTTGCGCCGATGCTCTATACTTCGTTGACCTCGGCCGCGGGCTTTCTCTCACTGATGCTCACTCCGATCCCCCCAGTTCGCGTATTCGGAGCGTTCGTCGCCCTCGGAATCGGCATCGCATTCGTGCTGACGATTCTCTTCGTTCCCGCATACATCGCCGTGCTCCCCGAGAGGCGTTTGGCCGCGCTGCTCTCGAGCAAGCGCGACGACAAAGACGGCGGGCTTCTCGGCCGTGCGGTTGCGGCCGTGGGCGACAAAAGCCTCCGATTTGCCAAGCCGATCTTGGTCGCGACCGTCGCCGCGATGGCGATCAGCGCGTACGGCATCACGAAGATCAACATCAACGACAACCCGGTGCGCTGGTTCAAGCCCTCGCATGAGATTCGAGTAGCCGACGCCGTGCTCAATCGCGAGCTCGCCGGGACGTACACGGCGTTTCTCATCATGAAGCAGGATACCGATGCCGAGCGTCAGATCGTCGAGGCAGGCGACGCCGCGGTCGAAGGAGCTAGCGATGCGGTGCGTGCCAAGTGGGCCGACCTCAAGACCAAAGCAGAGACCGCAAGCACAGAGGGCGTGACGAATGTCTCGGACGCACTCATCGAGGCCACCTCCGATCTGGTTTTCGATACCGGCGGCGAAGAGTCCCAACAGTGGCAGTCGGTCCAAACCGCGCTCGAGAAGGCGCAAAGTGCGACCAAGACTTTCCAGAACCCTGAGCATCTCGCCTACATCGCGCGGCTGCAACGAGCAGCGGAGGCGCTGCCCTTGGTCGGTAAGACGACTTCGATCGCCGACGTCGTCAAGACCGTGTACCGCGAGCTCATCAGCGGTGAAGAGAAGGACTATCGGATTCCGGACAGCAACGAGGGAGTTGCGCAGACGCTCTTGCAATTCCAGTCATCTCATCGTCCGAACGATCTATGGCATATGGTCAGCCCCGACTACCGCGAGAGCGCCATCTGGATGCAGCTCAAGAGCGGCGACAACCAGGACATGATGTCCGTCAAAACCGAGCTCGATGCATTTCTGGCCGCGAACCCGCCGCCTGACGGACTGCGCACCGAATGGGCCGGTCTGACCTATCTCAACGTCGTTTGGCAAGACGAGATGGTGGGGGGAATGCTCGAAAGCCTAATGGGTGCGTTCGTCATCGTATTCCTGATGATGGTGATCCTGTTCCGCTCGCCATTGTACGGCGTGCTCGCCATGATCCCCCTGACGATCACGATCTTGTTCACCTACGGCCTGATCGGTTTGGTGGGTAAGGACTACGACATGCCGGTCGCCGTGCTCTCGTCTCTCACGCTAGGGCTTTCGGTCGACTTCGCGATTCACTTCCTAGAGCGCGCTCGTTCCATTCAAGTGGAGACCGGCGACTGGAAGCAAACGATGACGCTCATGTTCCAGGAACCGGGAAGGGCTATCACACGAAACGCGATCGTCATCGCCATTGGTTTCCTTCCGCTGCTCGCCGCGCCCCTAGTTCCGTACAACACGGTGGGGTTCCTGATGGCGGCGATCATGGCCGTCTCCAGCATCGTCACGGTGCTGCTGCTGCCCTCGCTCATGATGCAAATCCAAAACCGGCTCTCTCCTCGAAAAGAGAAAGTCCCAAAGAACGAAGATGACGCCTCTGCGTCGCTCGTGACGAACAAGGAGCAAACGATATGAGAACCCTCCGCAAAACCTCAGTGGCGGCCATTGCCGCCGTCATTCTTCTCTCGACCCCGACGCTGTCGGCCGAGGCCGGTGACCTGAAAGACGCGAGCGAGATCGTCAATCGAACGAACAACGCGCAGTACTACGCGGCCAAGGATGGACGGGCCCTGGTTCGGATGAAGATCGTAGATGACAAGGGGCGCTCCCAGCGTCGGCAGTTTGCCGTCCTCCGACGCGACGAGAAGGATGGAGCGGATCAGAACTATCTCGTCGTCTTCGACCAGCCCGCTGACGTCCGAAACACGGCGTTTCTCGTGAAGAAGCACCCGAACAAGGACGACGACCGATGGCTCTACTTGCCGGGCCTCAATCTCGTGAAGCGAATCGCAGCGAGCGACGAGCGCACCAGCTTCGTTGGAACCCATTTCTTTTACGAAGACATTTCGGGACGCCATCCCAGCGAGGACACGCACCAGCTGCTCGAGACGACGGACACCGAGTACGTCGTCAAGAGCACACCGAAGAGCAGCAAGGGTGTGGAGTTCGCGCACTACACCCTGCGCATCAACAAGAAGACCTTCTTGCCGAGCAAGATCGAGTACGTGAACGCCCAGGGAAAAGTCTACCGGCGCATCGAAACCGTCAAAGTGGAGGACATCCAGGGGCAGCCGACGATCACTCGACTCAAGGTGAGTGATCTCGATTCGGGTGGATACACGCTGAGCGATGTGAGCAACGTGCAGTACGACCTCGGGATTCCCGACGACATTTTCGTCGAGACCTCGCTTCGCAATCCGCCACAGAAATGGCTCCGCTGAGCCGAGCGACCGAACAGACGAGGGGAACCAGGCGATGAAATCGATGATCTGTGCCAGCAAGCGATGCCAAACCGGGCGAGGCTCCCTCAGATGTATTGCGGTCGCCGCGCTCGTCTTCGCCGCGCTAGCGTTCGCCTCGGGTGCCTGGGCTCAGGGTGGGGAGGATGGTGCCTCGTCTGTCGGCGAGGAGGCCAGCG
>Ga0055450_10000187_pt1 | contig 11825 bp, 7 predicted proteins | sample China_Galinas_PW_5_FD_57740 | JGI IMG/M metagenome (GOLD analysis project Ga0055450, IMG submission 57740) | Wetland microbial communities from San Francisco Bay, California, USA, that impact long-term carbon sequestration - China_Galinas_PWC_D1 | ecosystem: Environmental > Aquatic > Marine >... | reverse complement strand
TCGCATCGATATGATCGCCGGTCCTTCAGAGGTCCTGATCGTGGCTGACGAAGGGGCTGACGCCGCCTTTATTGCAGCTGATATGCTGGCCCAGGCGGAACATGATCCGCAGGCAAGAGCAATGGCATTGGTCACAGATGCCTCGCTTGCCGCCAGGATTCCCTTGGAGATTGAGCGGCAGCTGGTGATGCTTTCCCGGCAGGATATCGCCCGTAGGTCGATCGAGGAGTACGGGGTGATTTTAGTCGCTGAAGGCCTTGAGGAGGCTATTGATCTTGCCAATGATATCGCGGTTGAACACCTGGAACTTATGATAAAAGATCCGTGGGAACAGATTCCCCGAATCCGTCATGCAGGCGCGATCTTTCTCGGAAGTCATACGCCCGAGGCTGCCGGCGATTACCTGGCTGGGCCCAACCACGTCCTGCCCACCATGGGTACCGCTCGTTTTGCGTCGGCTTTGGGGGTGGAGACGTTTCTGAAAAAAAGCTCCATCATAAGCTATTCAAAACAGGCTCTGGCGGCGGACGGGGATTCCATTCGGCTTTTGGCCAATCTCGAAGGTTTAACAGCCCATGCCGCTTCGGTAAGTGAACGGCTCAAGGACAGGTAGTACGGAAATCGTGATCATTTTTATGGGGTGGACGTGGCGACCGGCAAAAGGATAGGGGCACAGAATTCCGAAACAGATTTCTCCGCCCTGCTGGCAAGCGGTTGTGAAGAGCTCGGTCTGTCTCTGGATGGAAAAGCTGTAGAGCGGCTGTCTCGTTATTATGAGGAGTTGGCACGCTGGAGCCGCAAGATCAACCTGATCGCCAAGGATATGACCGAGAAGCAGATTATAGAGAGCCATTTTCTCGACTCCCTGACACTTCTCACGCAGCTTGGGGACCGTGTCCATCTCCTCGATGTAGGAACCGGTGCCGGATTTCCCGGTCTGGTGTGTAAGGCGGCACGACCTGAAATTATTCTCACCTTGGTAGAACCGCGATTAAAGAGAGTATCTTTCCTCAGACATATTATACGTACTCTGAAGATGGACAATTTGACAGTGCTTGCCTGTCGTGTAGAAGACGAACGGCTTTTGCCGTCTTCCCTGGCGTTTACGCACATAACCGGCAGGGCGGTTACCGACGTCGCGACGTTTTTGCCCATGGTGGCAAGATTTATCAAAATCCACACCGAGATCATCTGCATGAAAGGGCCGAAATGGCGGCAAGAGATGGAGGCGGCGGCAGGTGCGATTCAGCAAGGGAGCCTGCGAATGGTCCGGACGCATGAGTTCAAACTTCCTTTCTCCAGGGCTCAACGGTGTCTCTTGGTTTTGAAGCCTCTGGTAAAATCAGTATGAATCTGCTACATAGTCAATGGTGTTTTCGTGTATTTGTGTTTTAGCACACGCTCATTAAGATATTTAAATAGAAGGTGGAACGAATGAAAAAAATAGCAGTACTGGCAGGTGATGGCATCGGTCCGGAGGTTATGGCTGAAGCAATCAAGGTCCTTGATGCAGCCCAGAAAAAGTTTTCTATTGAATTGAGCTACTCGTACGCCGACGTCGGTGGTATTGCCATTGACAATCACGGTGAGGCCCTACCTCCGGCAACCCTTGCCCTGTGTGAGGCAAGTGATGCAATTCTGTTTGGTTCGGTTGGTGGCCCCAAATGGGAAAATCTGCCTCCTCAGCAACAACCCGAGAGAGCAGCACTTCTGCCGCTGCGCAAACATTTTGATCTCTTTTGTAACCTGCGGCCTGCCAAGGTCTTCAAATCGCTGGCGGCAGCCTGTCCTCTGCGGGTTGATATCGTCGGCGACGGTTTTGATATTCTCTGTATGCGCGAGCTGACCTCGGGGATTTACTTTGGTACGCCCAAAGGAAGAGAGGGTCAAGGGGCTGCAGAGCGTGCCTTTGATACCATGGCCTACAACCGGGCCGAGATTGAGCGCATCGCCCATCTGGCTTTTCAGGCATCCCGGCAGCGGCGGGGAAAGGTAACCTCCGTGGACAAGGCGAATGTTCTGACCACCATGGTTCTCTGGCGCGAGGTTGTCGTGGAGGTTGCACAACACTATCCGGATGTACAGTTGAATCACCTTTATATCGATAACGCGACGATGCAGCTGGTGCGCGACCCCCACCAGTTCGACGTGATGCTCTGCGGCAATATGTTCGGCGACATTATATCGGACGAGGCGGCCATGCTCACCGGTTCCATGGGACTTTTGGCTTCTGCTTCCCTGAATGCCGAGAAGTTCGGCCTCTACGAGCCGGCTGGAGGTTCGGCCCCCGATATCGCGGGCAAGGGGGTAGCCAATCCTATTGCCCAGATCCTGTCGGCATCGATGATGCTGCGGCACAGCTTCGGCTTAAATGAAGCTGCGGATGCTATCGATAATGCTGTGGAAAAAACCTTGATCAAGGGTATATTTACAGTCGATATCGCCGTGGATAAACGTACGGCGGTCGGGACGGCGGCAATGGGTGATGCCATTGTCGGAGAACTCTAACTTAAGGACCTGCTTGCCATGACCGATAAAGACGACATCATGATGGTGGCCAATGAGGCATCTACGGAGTTGGCCCGTAAGGTTGCGGCGGAGTTGAACCGCCCCTTTTCCGAGATGACGAGAAATCGCTTTGCCGACGGTGAATGCTACCATGCTTTCCCAGGTGATGTGACTGGAAAAAAACTTGTTATCATCGGGAGCACTCATGATGACGTCTCGCATCAGGAACTTCTTGATTTGGTTCAGGGCGGGCGTTATTGGAACGCAGCCTCAGTCAATGTCGTCATTCCCTATCTTGGATATTCCACAATGGAGAGGGCGAAGCCCAACACCAATGAGATTCCTAAGGGTGTGACCCGGACCCGTCAGATTTTCAGGGCGCGTCCGGATTTCGTAACCTTTATCGATCTGCATTCAGAGGCTGTTTTGCATGCCCATGCCGGTGAAATTAATACTTTCCATGCCTGGACCGATCACCTGGTGGTTGAAAAGATAATGAGTTGTGGATTTTCGGATTTTGTTCTCGTTTCACCCGACTATGGATTCTCCAAACGGGTGGCCCGAATAGCAAGTATGCTCCGCTGTCCGCATACGGCGGCGGATAAGGACCGTTATGATGTGGACAAAACCATTGTCGGTCAGGTCTCAAGTGTTGTTCGCGGGAAGATGGCTATTGTTTGTGACGATATGATTCGCACCGGCGGTTCGATCATCCAGACGGCCAGAAGGTGTCTAGAGGCTGGAGCTGTCGAGGTGGCGGTAATGGCTACTCACCTGGTGATTGCCGGAACGGCACGTGAAAAGTTTGCAGAAAGTCCCATATCACGGGTTATCGGTTCTGATACCTATCCGGGCCGGATCAGCGACGAGCTCTTCGATATCTATTCGGTCGCACCTCTTATCGCCAGGGTCCTCAGGAAACAGTTGAAGTTGACATGAACCAGCCTGGCTGGATGATATACGCCTCCCCCAAACACGATAATGAAAATCGGAACTCCAGCAATACGTCCTGAGGGAAATATCGATTTGCCTACAAGAAGCCATACGCACAGTCATGGTCGGATAAGCTCTCCTTCGATGAACGGTGTGTTGAACACCCGGTCAGCGCCGCATGGAATTTTCCTTGGTAAACTTTATATGTTAGCCGATAGTTCGGCGTAACGTTCGTGAGAAATCCAGACTGTTCGGTGGAAGGTAATGGTGGTGTCATGAAAAAGGAAAGCATTGCCAAGGTATTGAAAAAATCGGTTCTCTTTCAGAGACTGGGACCGACTCAACTCATGACGGCAGCATCGATTTCCCGTGTGCTTATTTTCAGGGAGGGAGGATATATCTATCACCGGGATGACCAGGGAGAAGCCTTTTACATAGTTGCAGCCGGTGAGGTGGAATTGGTCCTGTCCCGGGAAGAAGGTTATGAGAGCATAGTAGGGCGCATCGGTCCCGGAGGGCATTTCGGTGAGACCTCCCTCATTACCGGCAAACCGCACTCCTTAGCGGCACGGACACGGGGGGATTTGATTCTGATCAGTTTCGACAACCGTGTTTTCCAGGAAGCGCTTTTGGGTGATGCTGCCATTCGGGATCAGATGAACCTGGCTCTGGCTGAAAGACTCAGGATCTCGTACGCGGATCAGGCTGATTCTGCCAACCGTGTCGAAAAAAGCAGGGGAAGACTTTCCAGGCTGGAAGACTATTCCATTTATCTTGAAGGCTCGGATGGTGAGGCTCAGAAAAATACTGAAAGCACGTTGCGGGTTTCAACCACAGCCAAGCGTATTCAGGCCGTTACCAACCTTTTTGCAAAAAATCTCGACTCTGTATTTATAACCGGGGAATCTGGAACCGGTAAGAAGTTCCTGGCTAAACAGATACATCTTCAAAGTGTTTATTCCCGGGGTCCTTATATCGAGATCGATCTCAGGGGCATGGAAGAGGAGGTAATAGCGGAAACGCTGTTTGGTAATCAACAGGACGCTTTCCCTTTCACCAAGTCCCGTCAGGTCGGTACCTTCGAACAGTTCAACGGCGGGACGGTTGTTTTGCTGAACTGTGAATTTATGAGCTACCCACTGCAACAGAAACTGTTGAAGGCGATAACTGAGGGTACTTTCACCAGAATAGGAGGGGGACAAGGTATTCTCTTTCAGGCGAGGGTGATCTTTATAAGTGAGGTAAATCTTGAAACCTTAACGGCAAGGGAATACTTCCTGCCCCAGATGCAGGAAGTGCTCTTACGGCAGCATTATCGGGTGCCGCCGATACGGGAACATCGAAGGGATCTGCCTCGTCTCATTGAGCACTACCTCCGCCGATACAGCAGGGAATACGGTAAAAATATCCATAAGGTATCGCCGGATTCAATGGGGATACTTCTCAACTACGACTGGCCCGGAAACCTCACTGAACTGGCCAGCGTGATCCAGCGGGCGGTGATGCTGGCCCAGAAAAATGAAATTCTTACCGACCAGATCCTTTTGGGTCTGCCGAAAACAGAAGGAAAATGGGAATTCAACCTCCTTCGCATCCCGTGGATAAAATCTTCGCTTAAAAGCAAGGTCTTTCCGGCTTTTCCTCAGGCCATTGTCGGTTGCATTTTCCTGGCTGCCATACTCTCGCTTTTTTTCGGCTCGGGAGATCCGGAAAAAAACATTGGCATTACACTGAGCTGGATAATCGGCTGGCCGATTTTGTTTTTCTCGTTTTTTTTCCTTGCCAGAATCTGGTGTAGCGTCTGTACGTTGGCGGTTCCGGGAAGGATTGTCCAGAAGATCCTGAAACCCGAGAGAAAGACGCCGGAGTTCATTAAAAAAAAATCGGGATGGATTATGGCTTTTCTCTGTATAATCGTTCTGTGGGTCGAGATAATATGGGATGCCTACGACAATCCGTTTCTCAGCGGTTCGGTGATTATCGCCGTCATGTTGGGGTCGTTTATCTTCAGCGTTCTTTTCAAACGCCGGGTTTGGTGTCGTTACGTCTGTCCGCTGGGGGCCATCAATGCAATATTTGCCATGCCGTCCATTCTGGAGTTGCGTGCCAATCGTCACCTCTGTCTGAACCGTTGCCGGCAACATGTCTGCTTTGGTTCTGAAAACGAGCAGGAGGGATGTCCGATGTTCAGGCATCCTTTTTTGGTCGACAATAATCGCGATTGCATCCTGTGCGCCAGATGCATCAAGAATTGCAAGGATAATTCGATTCATCTCAATCTTCGGTTGGCTCCCCAGGAACTTTGGGACCTGGAGACGCCGAGACGTCCGGACAGTTTTCTGATCGTAGCCCTTGGCGCGATCTTTTTCCCTTTTGCCCTGCAGGGGAGGTTTCTGCCGTTGACGGAACATATCTGCGGGGCTATCCTTCCTGTCGGTTTTCGCATTCCATCTGCGCTTGCGGCATCGTTGGTCTTTTTCTGTTTGGTCCTGGTATTTGAGATCAGCTATGGCTTGATGGTTGCAATTCAGGCAAGGTTTACGGCCGTGAGCAAGGAGGTGCTCCTGCCATTGCTCGGCTACGGCTTCATTCCATTGATTCTCGGCTGTTATATGGCCGTGCATTTCGAGCTTTTCGTCGGTGGCGCTTGGCGCATCTGGCCGAATTTTCTCGATCTGATGGGGTTTGACACCGTTTATCAGGCACACAGGATCCTGAGGCCGGATACGACGGCCGTTCTCCAGGATATCACGGTTCTGGGCGGAATGTTTGCCTCGTTTTATGCTATTTTCAGGATCATGGCGCGCTTGAAGGGGAGCAGGAAATTTTCATACAAAATGCTGCTTCTACCCTACAGCTTTATGATCGCTCTAGGTGGTTTGTCACTGTATATCGTTTGAGCAAAAATAAGGAAACCGGGCAGAAACAACACACTCCGTTGATTCCACCCGGTTAGGGGGGGGCTATGTTGGTGTTCGCCCTAGTTAAAGCAAGAGGTGTGCCATTCTCTTTTTTGCTGATGATATTTTTTGTAACTATTCGTTATGTAAAAGAAAAAATAATTTAATGTGCTTTCCTTCCCAAGTTCCTTCGAAGGTTTTTGTCTGTTATGTATTACAAAAGGGTAATTCGTAACCCGTTTGTGTAATTCGAAATTCCCTGGATTGCCCGGATTTCACATGGGAAATATTCAAGCCAGCTGTTGATGTTCCGTTCTGCTGATAATTTCCTGTTGATGGTCATGATCGAGGTCGACGAAATAATCACTGTAGCCCGCAACGCGGACCAAAAGGTTTCTGTAATCATCGGGATTTTCTTGAGCCTGTTTCAGCGTGGCCGAGTCCACAATGTTGAACTGGATATGATGTCCCCCCAAAGAGAAATAGGTTCGGATCAGTCCGCACAGCTTGTCCAGGTCCTGTTCGGAGGAAAGAACACTGGGAAGAAAACGTTGGTTGAGAAGTGTGCCTCCCGATTTACTCTGGTCCATTTTACTCAGTGATTTTATCACCGAGGTGGGACCGTTTCTATCTGCACCATGGGAAGGCGATGTTCCGTCCGATTCCGGCAGGTGAGCGAATCGGCCGTTGGCGGTAGCGCCGAGCATCTTGCCGAAATAGACATGGCAGGTAGTCGACAGCATGTTCAGGTGATAAACGCCGCCTTTGGTGTTTGATCTGCCGTCGATGGTTTGAAATAGGCTTTGGTAAATTTTCCGCATAATTGCGTCTGCTCTGTCGTCATCATTGCCGAAAAAGGGCGTTTTGTTGCGCAGACGCAGCCTGAGAGCCTCATACCCATTGAAATTGCAGGATAAAGCAGTCAAGAGTTCGGCCATGGTGAAGCTTTTCCGTTCAAAGATATGGGTCTTGATTGCTGATAGACTGTCGGTAACGGTGGCAATGCCGCAGCATTGGATGTAGCAGGTATTGTAGCGGGGACCGCCGTCGTAGTAGTCCCGTCCCTTGTCGATGCAATCGCCGATAAGGATGGACAGGAAGGGGGCGGGCGAGTATTTGGCATACATGCGCTCGATGGTGTTGTTGACTTTGACCTTTAGGTCGACAATGTGGGCAAGCTGGCGGGAAAAGGCCTGATATAACTCGTCGAAGTCGCTAAACTTCAGAGGGTCTCCCGTTGCCATCCCGATCCTCTTGCCGGTTAAAGGATCAAGGCCGTTATTCAATGTCAGCTCAAGAACCTTGGGGACATTCAGGTAGCCGGTCAGGATATAGGCTTCCTTGCCGAAAGCTCCGGTCTCGATGCAACCGCTGGTCCCGCCTTCGCGGGCATCCTCAATATGTTTTCCGACCCGGACCTGTTCCATCACTACCATATCCGAGTTAAAAACAGACGGGTAGCCGTAACCTTTGCGGATAACCCTGGTTGCGGCTTTTAAAAAGCGGGCAGGGGTCTTGGAGCTGATATGGACACTGGGCTGCGGCTGTAGGAGGTGCAGTTCGTCCACGACCTCGAGGATGAGATACGAGACCTCGTTGACACCATCGTTTCCGTCGGGGTGTACTCCGCCGAGATTTATCTGGGTGAAATCGTTGTAGGTGCCGCTCTCTTGAGCTGTGACTCCGACTTTCGGCGGTGCCGGATGGTTGTTGATCTTAATCCATAGACAGGCAAGGAGTTCTTTTGCTCTGTCGCGATCCATATTGCCGCTTTCGATTTCCTTTTGATAGAAGGGTTGCAGGTGCTGATCCAGGTGACCGGGACTCATGGCGTCCCAACCGTTCAACTCGGTAATAGTACCAAGATGGACGAACCAGTACATCTGCAAGGCCTCGTGAAACGTTTGGGGAGCTCGTGCCGGAACCCGGCTGCAGACACCCGCGATCTGATCAAGTTCCTGTTTTCGGATCGGGTCTTGCTCTTGTAAGGCCATGGCCTTTGCCAGTTCTGCATGCCGTTTGGCAAAAAGGATGGCTGCGTCGCAGGATATATCCATGGCCTGCAGCTCGTCGGCCCGATCTGCGGCTTGCGGATCGTTCAGATAGTCGAGTCGGTTTTGCGCGGCGGCAATCCTTTTTTTGAAATCCAACATTCCAATGCGATAAATTGTACCGTCCAGAGCCGTATGCCCTGGAGCCCGTTGTTCCATAAACTCGGTGAACATCCCGGCTTCGTATGCATCGCACCATTCTCTCGGTACATTCCGGAAAATGCGGTCGCGCATCGAGCGTCCCTGCCAGTAGGGGATTACATGTGCCCGGTAAGCGGCAATATCGTCCTTGCTCACGCTGTACCTGGTCATTTTCCGATCGTTGAGGATTTCCAGGTCTTGGGTTGAATGACAGGTGAGCTCCGGGAAGGTCGGGACAACCTTGGGTGCTGGACCGCGTTCCCCGACCAGGAGTTCGTCCTTTCCGATATACAGGCTCTTTTTCTCACAGAGATATTTAAAAAAAAGAGCCCTTAATACCGGCAGGGAGTGTTTGCCGTTTTCCTTTCGATAAAACTCTGTTTCCAGCATAGCGCGTTCAATGGATACGGCAGGAGTCGCCGAAAAACTCTGCTTCCGTAATCTTTCTATCCGTGCATTCACTTCAACCTCCGCGGCGGACTGTGAGCCCGATATTTTCAAGTATGGTACTGACTCTTCGCACCGTCTCCTCACGTATGTCGGGGAATGATGCGCTTGGATACTTCATCGATAATTTCCTGTACTTTGCCTCCGCAGTCCGATGGTAGGGAAGGATATCAATCCCGGTCACATGCGGAAGACCGATTATGAATGAGCCGGTTCGTATGATGTTTTCGTCATCGTCATTGACTCCGGGGATCAACGGCAGTCGTATCCTCAGTTGATGTCCTTCCTGCGCCAACGCGGTAATATTGTGATGGATGAGTTCGTTGCCTACCCCTGTGTAAAGTTTGTGCCGATCGCTGTCCATTATCTTCAGGTCATAAAGGAAGATGTCGGTATGGCGTGCCACCTCCAGAAGAGTTTCGGTTTTGGCATAACCGCTGGTGTCCACAGCTCGATGGATGTCCAGTTTGCCGCATTCCTTAAGCAGATCCAGGAGAAACTCCGGCTGCATAAGCGGCTCACCACCGGAGAAGGTCACACCTCCTCCCGATTGATCATAAAAGGGCAGATCTTTATTAATTTCTTCCATGACTGAATTGGTGGTGGTGATCCAGCCGGTGGTTTCGTGGGCAAGGGCCGGACAGGTCTCGACGCAGTTGCAGCAGCCACTGCATCTGCCTATGTCCCTGGTCAGAATAGCAGACGAGAGCGACAGAGCGCTCTCGGGGCACTGATCGGTACAATAACCGCATCCCAAACATCTTTCGACAAAGGTGATGATTTCGATCTCACGGGAGAGACCTTCCGGGTTATGACACCACCAGCATGATAACGGGCACCCTTTGAAAAAGACAGCAGTCCGGATATTCGGCCCGTCATGAATGGCATAGCGCTTGATTGCAAATATGGTTGGTTTGGTTGCTTCCATGTGTGCATAAGACAATAGACGATATTTCCGGTCAAGCTGATTTTTCATGTTCGGGGAGAATCACTACCTGCATTTCGCAATGTTTGCAGTTGAACATCAGCCTGTAGGTGCCGGTATCGTCTGTAATGGTTAATGGTTCGCTGAGATTTTGGTCTATTCCTTTCTTCTTGCAGAAGCCCAGTTCCGATTTCAGGCAATATCTGCACGTCATCAGCACGTTGGTTTCGGGTTGCTTTGTTGCAATGGCTGGGACGTCGATACCATGGCGGGAAAAAAAGGCTTCCGCCTTGAAGTTGGCTACATGCTCGAGGGGTAAGGTATGATCGAAAGGCCATGGTACGGAATTGGGGATGAGATACCTTCGGGAGATTGTATGTTGTTTGAGACGCACCTTCATGTGGTGGTCGAATGCCTTTCTTCGAATGAGGTTGATTTGGGCCATGGGAAGATACGGCATCTGTGAGATGTTGATCTCAACCTTTTGCACTGAAAAGACTGTACCACCACTTTTTTTCATCTGTCTGCGCAGACTCCTGCCCATCATCTCTACATCTTTGGCTCTTTCTTTGGCAAGGTTGAACTCCCGGGTGGATATGCATCCATCGTCATCGGTAATCATCACGTTCAGCCCTTCCGGCGTTTCGGTAAGGGTAACCATGAGTCCTATTTTTCGGCAGTCCTTGCTTTTTTGCAATACCCTTTGAAAAGCAATATCGAAATTTCTGTATACTATTGTCCCAGAGTGTATGAGAATTTTGTCTCTGGGGAAAATTTTACCCCCATGTACTTTGTTAACTCGCAGACCGACGAGTCGATTTTTGCCGTCAAGGAAACACAGGCCGTCTCCATTGGAGATCTCTTCGTCTGTTTCAATCTCAAAAAAATCATTCTGGGCCAAAAGAACCCTGCCGATTTTTTTACCCGTAGATTTCGGGGTGTTGAGTGACCCGACCCTGTTATGCCTTTTGACGAGAAAATAGGTGCAACCGCCACGATGAAAGGTTCGTTCCGGGTCCGGAGTAAAGTTGAAAGAGCATCTGCCGGCGGATGCCCGGATAAGGTTTTCGTTTTGGTCGATAATTTTGTCCAGCGCTCTTCTGTAGAGGGCAGTAATGTTCTTAACATAGTCGATGTCTTTGAGTCGACCTTCAATCTTGAATGAGTTTATTCCAGCTGTGATGAGCGCCTGCAGATGAGCGGACAGGTCGAGGTCCTGCAGGGAAAGCAGGTACGAGTTCTCCTTCAAGATTTTCCCCTTTCCGTCCCTGAGTGTATAGCTGTGCCGGCAGAACTGGGCACAACGACCTCGATTGGCACTCCTTCCCGACATCTTTTCGCTGAAGGTGCATCGACCGCTAAAGGAAACACAAAGGGCACCATGAACGAAATACTCAAGGGGAATGGAGGTGGCTTCCCGTATCCGGGCGATCTCTTCCAGGTGTAACTCTCTGGCCAGCACTACTTGAGAAAATCCCACGTCTTCCAAAAATTTGACTTTCTCAGGGGACCGGTTATCGGTTTGGGTGCTGGCATGTAGCGGGATCGGTGGCAGATCGCATTCCAGCAGCCCCAAATCCTGGATGATCAAAGCATCGGCATTGATGTCATAGAGCTGGTGGATGATGTTAAGAGCCTGAGACAACTCGCTGTCATGCAACAACGTGTTTAAAGCAACATAGACCCTGGCATGAAATAGGTGGGCATGGCAGATCAGCTGTCGCATCTCGTCGATGGTATTGCCGGCTGCGGCCCTGGCACTGAATTGGGGCCCTCCAATGTAAACGGCATCTGCGCCGTGATCGATCGCGGCAATCCCGATCCTGCAGTCTCCGGCAGGTGCCAGAAGCTCTATTCCGCGAGGTTGCATAGCTTCTCTGTCGTCCCTTTGGGGCTTCAATTAAGACCGTCGTCCAAGTT
>Ga0055450_10000186_pt1 | contig 11844 bp, 8 predicted proteins | sample China_Galinas_PW_5_FD_57740 | JGI IMG/M metagenome (GOLD analysis project Ga0055450, IMG submission 57740) | Wetland microbial communities from San Francisco Bay, California, USA, that impact long-term carbon sequestration - China_Galinas_PWC_D1 | ecosystem: Environmental > Aquatic > Marine >... | reverse complement strand
CAGTTGGTTCGTCGGCAAAGAGTATTTTGGGATTGTGGACTATAGAACGGGCAATGCTAACTCGCTGCTGCTGGCCACCAGAAAGCTGACTAGGCAGATTATCTAATTTGTCGGCAAGATCTACCTTCTCAAGAGCAATTCGTCCTTTTTCTTTGGCTTTTTTAATATCTATCCCCTGCATGAGCATGGGCAGAATGACATTTTCTATAGCGGTAAGCGTCGGGAGGAGCGCGTAGTCCTGGAAGATAAAACCAAAATTGTCACGCCGATATACGATCCTGTCCTTGTCTTCAACCTGGGACAGGTCTTGTCCATCGATAATAATACTGCCTTCGGTTGGTTTATCGAGAAGGCTGATCTGATAGAGCGCTGTGCTTTTGCCAGCCCCAGACCTACCTGTGATAGCCAAGAATTGACCAGTTGGGACTTCAAAATTTAGATTTTTAAGTGCGTTGAGGGTGGTTTGTCCCGTATGAAATATTTTGGTTAAATTTTTGACTTTTATCATATTTATTTGGTTTTTATGATTATCTCCCCAATATTGAATCTAGTGTGTTTTGCTTGGTTACTAGCCAGGCCGGGATAAATCCGGAAATAATAGAGGTGATAATCATGATAAAGCCGCGAAGTAATATGTCGTTTTGGGTTATTACAATAGTTCCTTTGGAAAGAGGATAGTTGATGGGATGAAGCTCAAAATACGGAACAATAAGCCATAGGGAAAGTATTCCGGCTATGAGTATACCTGAGGCTGCGTAAAAGAGTGACTGAAGAATGTAGGAGAATTCTATGGCACGGCTTGATATGCCGATGCCCTTGAGGATGCCGATGTATTTTCGACGAGTAACAGCGTTGACGAAGATGACGATAAAGATAGTGATAGCGCTGACTATCAAGGCTATACCTCCAACGATATTTCCAAGAATGGTAAATGTTTTTATAACGTCGGTTATGCCACCGGGAAGAGCATCTGTTGCTGATTGGACAAGTAAATCTTCACTGTCATTGAGATTGGAAATAAGATATTTTTTGGCTTCCAAGTCTGATGCTTTGGGGATTAATTTTATGGCAATTTCGTTGGCATTGAGATCAGTGTTGCCTATTAACTCACGAGCTGTAGTATCTATCATGAAAATGCGATTATCAATATTGGTGCCGTTGGTTGAGACTACACCGCGAATTATGACCTCCTGACGAATACCATTTATCGTGATACGTATTTTGGAGCCGACGTCCGGAGTTTTTAGGACTTGTGATCCGATATTGTTGGCAGCTCCACGAAGGGAGGCGTATTTCTGAATGAGACTTGAGCCGATGAGAACACCTTTGGCGTCGGATTTGTTAAGATATGATCCGGCAACTATTGACTGGCTGAGGTGGGTGGTACTATCTTCTTTTTCGGGGTCGATAGCTGTAAGCACGGCAGCTGATGATTCGGGCAAGTCAGTTGAGCGTATTTTGTTTTGGTAGCCATATTCAGCTATTGCAGGCGCCGTGAAGCGCACAGAGTAAGCCTTGAGTGTGGGAAGGCTTTTGACGACACTTAAGACTGTATTGGTGTCTTTGATTTTATCTTTATGAGTAGCCGGGGTGATGAGGACATTACTGGAATAATATTGTTTATATGATCCAATTACCCCCTGGGCTATACCAATAAGAACTCCTCCGATGAGATTCATATTAAAAAATGTCAGGGTCATAACGAAGACTATAAGAGCTGTGGTGGCGGGATTGCTGCGTTTTAATTCGCGGAGGGCCAGGAAGCTGCCGACGTAGATTGATTTATCTTTAAAGAACATAATTGTTATTGTTTATTATTTATTTTTCACTCATACTATGTAGTACATTTGTTTCTGACTCCTGTCTGAGCGGCAGGCAGGTGTCCAAAATCAGGATTAACATGCCAAGATTTAGGATTCTGGATGCGGCCTTTAAGCCTTACCAGAAACATTCTGCATAAGATGAGTGTTGTTTTATATTTTAATTATGAGTCCTACCAGCCACTTTGTGGCTTCCAGGATGACATTTAGTTATTAATTGACTCCAAAGATGACAAGTAAATAATCTTGACTTCCATGGATGATACTTTATTATTTCAAAACATTTTAAAATTATTTTTCTGAATCGGGATTGGCGATTATTTCAGTGCCGGGAGCTACACCGTTTAGTATTTCTGTTTTTGCAGTTCCTTTGATTCCAATTTCGATGGGGATCAATTTTCTGGTTGATGAAAGCATGACAAATGCTCCTTCGTCTTTTTTGATAATGGCACTATTGGGAACCGCGAATACATTGTCTTTCCTAAGAGTTTCAATACTGATAAGTGCTGTCATATTTGGCTTGATGTTGGAGGGCAAATTGGATGGCGTGATACGAGCAAGATAGCTGATTACACCATTGTCGCTAATGCCAATTGTGGCAACCGATTTTACGGAACCTGTAAAGGATTGGTCTTTTAACGAATCAAAAACGATTGAGGCTTTCTGTCCGGATGAAATCCTTGCTGCGTAATCCTCGCTAACATTGGCAAGTATGTGGGGATTGCCTAAATTGGCAACGACAAGAATTGGCTGAGGGTCTTGAGCAGAGAGGGAGTCGGGAAGACTTGAGGCGGAGGGTTTGATAGCCCTAGCTGAATCACCTACTTCGGCGAGGAGATTCGTGACCGTTCCTGTAGCTGGTGCTATAACTGTGGTTGATTGGGTTTCGTCAAAAGACTGTTTGGCTGTAGCCACTTTAGCGTAAGCGGCATTGAGGGCAATATCTGCTTTTTTGTAGGCTTCTTCTGCTGCCCTAAAATCTTTTTCGGTTTGGACAACTTTGTTGTTGATTTCAAATTTTTCTATTTCAGTATAGTCATTGCCTGTAGCCGGATTTTGAGTGTGATCGTTTTTGTAATTCTGAGTATTTTGGGCATCTAGATATGCCTGTTGTTTTTGCCACATAGTTACGTCCAAGGACTCCTTGGTATTTTTGGCTGCTTGAAGTGCACTGAGTGCTGTTAGATAATTTGAACGGGCTGTTTTTTGCTCACTCTCTGAAGCAGTGCTTTCTACATGAAAGAGTGGATCATCTTTATTTATATGATCTCCGTTGGAAACAAAAAATTCTGTAATTATGCCGCTCGTCGGGGAATTGACTGGCGTTTGAGAAGCTGTGGTATATGTGCCGCTGACTTCTATGGTTTCTACCAAATCTTCAGGTTGAACTGTATAGGTAAGAGTTGAGTCAGGCTGGGAAAGGAGAATACTTCTGGCAATAACCAGAAGAGCTATGCCCATGATGATGAATAGGAAAAATCTTTTCTCTTTTATAAAGGACAGGATTTTATTCATTGCAAATAATTAATACGATCTAGATTATATAAATATTTTAATATATTTATATATTATAGTATGAATTTGTGAAAAGAAAAAGTTTGAGAAAAAAATTTATTTAAACATCACTCAGAGGAGTTTCAATGCGGATGAAAACAGGTTTGCCATGGATTTTTTTAGATTTCCTAAGATTATCGAGGGCGTGATCTATGCTATTAGATTTTGCTTCATAAATTGTATGAATATCTGGTATGAAATTATCGCCTCCTAGCTGATGTTCAAACCTATCTCTTTGTGAGGTATTAGCAATATTTAACGCCTGCTTAGACATAATACCTGAAACCTCATGTAGGCTACCTGGCTGATTGAGTAAATCCATTCTAATATATCCCGCATTCATTCTTTCTCCAGGATCTGCTATTTGCATTCCAGAATCCAGTGAGGGATAAGGATCGGTAAGATTGGTCATCCAGTTGTCAGTGACTCTTATAAGATCAGCAACTACTGCGCTTGCAGTAGGCTTCTGCCCTGCGCCTTTACCACTATATTGGTGCAATCCACCTAACTGCGTATTTAATAAAATTCCATTATATTCTCCCCTAACAGATGCGAGAGGATGATCATTTCTTATGAGAGCTGGGCTGACATAAAGGTCGACTATTCTATCATCAAGTCTCCTTGCTACAGCAAGCTGCTTAATTGTATGTCCCCTACCCCCATTCTCCCTTCCATGATTTGCGGCAAAATCTATATCAATATTGGATATATCGGTAATACCTTTTGTACTAATTTTTTCCGGATCAAACCAGGTATTAAAGCCAAGAGATGCGAGAATGGAAAGTTTATACTTGGCATCGTGGCCTCCTGTGTCGGATGAATGATCTGCTTCCGCAAAGCCTTTTTCCCTAGCCATTTTGAGTGCCTGATTAAAAGTTTTTCCTTTTCCCATTTCGGTAAGAATGAAATTGGATGTACCATTTAGAATGCCAACAATTTCTCTTATTTCCTCACCTTCGTAGGTATTAATAGAATTTACTATCCTGATGCCTCCTCCGACTGATGCTTCGTAAGCAAGGTCTACTCCATTTTTTTCAGCTTTTTCATATAGATCGGGCATATGTGTTGCAACAACTGCTTTGTTAGCAGTAACTACGCTTTTACCATTATCCAATGCGCTTGACACATACTCGTAAGCAGGATCGATGCCGCCCATTAATTCAACAACAACTTTTATGCCTTTATCCTCTATTAATTCATAAGGGTCTTTAGTGACTGGGGCAATCGCGTCTTGATGTTTCTCAGGATGAGCAACTGCAATTTTATTTAATTTAATATTAAATTTTTTAGCATTTTTACTATCAAACCACTCCTCTACTCCCTTACCCACAGTTCCTCTTCCTATTAAACCAACTTCTATAGGTGAATTTTCTTTTTTCATAAATATGGGCTCATTTTAACATCGGAGTTTTGGATTGGCAAGGAGAGCTATTTGACTAAATCGTAGCCTGCGGATTGCCAGGCGATGGTACCTCCATCCATGGAGAAGACATTTTTGTAACCTAGATTTTTTAGAATAGAAACAGCTTGTCCGCTTCTGTTACCGCTGTGGCAATAAACGTAGAGTGGTTGGCTTTTATCTTTTAGTTTTTCTGAAGCTTGAGACTGCAACGTGTCGAGAGGAATAAGGGTACTGCCCTCGATATGCCCATCCTGGTATTCCTGGGGCGTACGAACGTCTACTAAAATAAAGTCTGATTTTGTTTTGATGGCATCATTGACCTTATCAGCTGTGATAAGGGGAATTTGTTGTTGAGTATTAACTTGTGACTCACCTGATGCATTATCAGGACTAACCGCTAAAAAATTCATGCTAAATACAATAAGCCCTATAACTGCTGCAGATACTATTATGTAAAACGCGATTTTCATAATGAGTTTATTAGCCAAACATCAGAAGCTCCGGCTTGAGCATTAAAATAAGACCTATTGCAGTCATCAGTATACCACCTATGAGATGGGAAAATCTAGAGTACTTGGTTGTCACGCCTGTTATTTCAAGGGTTTTCATTGAAATAATAAAGACGATAAGATCGTCGAGCATAAAAATAAAAATATAAAAGAGTAAATATAGATAGTACTGCCAAGTGGCTAAATTACTTAAGGTGAGAATCTGTGTATAGACAACAGGAAAACCGGCTGAGCAAATTAACTCAACTATATTAACAGCAGCGGCTAAAAGGATGATGCCACAGAAAGCTAACCAGAAATTTTTTTCGTGAGTTAGCTTTTTTAGTTTTTCAAATACCATTTGGCGCTCCTTGGTGTTGGTTACTTTGCAGGCGCTATCTTTGTTCGTAAAATATTCTTTTAGATTGTAGATACCGCCAGCTATGGCTACTAAGCTAATTACTAGTCTTATCCAAAAAATAAATCCGATAAACAGGATCAGATGTAGCCAGGTAGCCATAAAGAGAAAATAGACACCTGCTGAGGCGACTATGAAGGTACTACCTAGAATCCACATTTTCTTTTTGTCATGCATGCCAATAAGAAGACTAATAAGAAAAATCAATGTCCACATAGCACACGGATTAAAACCATCGAGAGCGGCAATTATTAAAGTTAGTACAGGAAGCGAAACGTCCCGAGGCTTTATTGTGCCGAAAATGGGTAGAGCCAACTCTTCAGGTATATCTTCCTCTGAAATTTTTTTATTCTTTTCCTCTTCAAGTTGAATTTTTCTTTCTTCGGTATTGATTGCTAAAATCTCAGACACCGGATCATTACACTTACTACTAGAGCAATATTTGATGTGGTCTTCAATCTCCTTACCGGTTGTCTCATCATTTAAGTATCCTTGAATATGTTTCTCGCCGATAATCGTGAATGGGACAGCATTTACATTAACATCAAGCTCGGTACCGACTTTGGCAAAAAGATCCCTACTACCAGCATCGTACCAGACTTCATATTCGTGTAACGAGACGTTTTGGTATTTTTTTTCTAAGCTTTCAAGGAAAGGTTTTTCCCTGGCGCAGTGGGGACAGCCTTCTCCCCAGAATAAATAAACGTTTACATTGTTCTCGGCAAAAGCCTGGGTCGGATTTAGCGAAAATGCGAAAAATAATGTTAGAGAAAAGATAAGTTTTTTAAGCATTTTTGGTTTAATATTCTTTACTAAAAATACAGATGCAAATTGTTTGCAATTATAATTCTATAAATAAATAAAAATAAATGCAAGAGATTTATGTTAATCTTAGAAAGCTTAGGGGATTATACCTTGACATAATAGTAGTTTTTTCGTATATAATATACTATGAAGTGCAAGAGATTTGCGCATAAGACATCTGTAAGTATTAGATAGGCAAAATTTTACTTAGCCCGCAATTTAGCGGGTTTTTTTATTTTTAAAAATAATAACAATGATTAAGAAAAGTGTTGTAGATAAAATGATCAAAGATGATGATAATTTTGGTGAGAAATGTGGAGTTATTGGTGTCTGGTGTAAAGATGAAATCGCTGAATATTTTGTACGAAGAGGATTGTCAGCTTTACAACATAGAGGTCAAGAGAGTGCAGGGATAAGTTTATTTTCAGAGAAAGGTGAAATAAAAACTTATAAAGGGATGGGGCTTGTACCAAATGTTTTAAGTGAAAAAATTTTGAAAAGTATTGGAAGCAGTAAAATTGCAATCGGGCACAATAGATACTCCACGACAGGCAGTTCTAGTGAAAAAAATGCACAGCCTTTTACTCTTGAAAAAGGGAAATATAAATTAAGTATCGGGCATAACGGAAATATTCCAAATTGCGAATATTTAGGAGAAAGCATTGATGGAATTTCTAAAGAGGATATTACCAGTGATACATATCTTGTCGGAAGACTTTTACTTGAAGAGAGAGATAAATATAAAAGCTGGGACGAAGCAATTAAGAATGTACTATCGAAAGTGCACGGAGCTTTTTGTTTTGTAATACTAACTTCTGACGGAACGCTTTATGGAGCCAGAGATCCTTATGGGATCAGGCCGATGGCCTTAGGGAAAATCGAGGACGGTTGGATCATGGCTTCGGAGTCGATCGCTCTTGATCTGACGGGAAGTGAATTCATGAGGGATGTTAAGCCGGGTGAAGTAATTAAAATAAGTGATGATGGCGAGATATCATCATTTTTCTTTGGAGAACCAAAGAGGCCACAACATTGCCTCTTTGAATATATTTATTTTTCCAGACCGGATAGTTTTGAAAATGGTTTTAGAGTAAGAGCAGCCAGAGAGGAAGCCGGAAGGCTTTTGGGAATGCGAATATTGAGCAAAAAAATAGAGGCAGATGCAGTTGTGCCTGTATATGATTCGGGCTATCCGGCAGCAAAAGGAGCGGCAAAAACACTAGGACTTCCGATTATAGATGCTATAACGGTTAGTCATTATGCGGGGAGGACTTTTATTCAACCGGGGCAAGAAAATAGAAGAGCTGCCGTAAACGGAAAATTAAATATAGTACCTGATGAAGTAACGGGTAAAAATATTATTGTTGTTGATGATTCGGTGATAAGATTAACTACGAGCAAAATGTTAATAAGGGGGTTGAGGGCGTCTGGCGCAAAAAACATCTATATGGCATCGGCGAGCCCACCTGTTGTAAATCATTGCGATATGGGAATTGATATGAAGAGTAAAAAAGAACTTCCCGCGTCAAGATGGGAAGACGAATCTTTTGAAGTGATTGAGGAGAATGTAGGGAAATTTGTAGGGGCTGATGGAATGATTTATCTACCAATTGACGAAATTTCAAAAGCAATCGGCGGAGTTAAGGAAGATTTTTATCACTTCCCTTTTGGAGGTCCTCATCCAATACGTGGCAAGCAATATAAATTTCCTAAGATGAAAAGAAGAATAAAAGGAAAGGTAAAAATAGTTGTTTTTATTTCAGGAAATGGAAGCAATTTGCAAAAAATAATTGATGATATTAAAAATGGCGAGATGGATGGAGAAATTGTCGGAGTTATATCAAATAAAACAGGCGCGTATGGGATAGAGAGGGCTAAGAAGAATAAGATTAAGACGATAGTTCTTCCGTTTTCCGGCAAGAGAAATGATAAGGAAACAAGGTTTGAATATGATAAAAAAATAATAAGTGAGGTCAAGAAACTTAAAGCAGATTTAATTGTGCTGGCCGGTTGGATGTTGGTACTTGGTGATAATTTCTTAACTGAGGCTGAAAAATCAGAGATTCCGGTTATAAATCTTCATCCGGCGCTTCTTACCGATAAGCTCGAGGATCATATCAACACATCCAGAGGGAGAATGCCTGTTATAAGAGGGGCGAGCGCTATTAAGGATGCGTTTAATAGAAAACTACTTGTTTCAGGTGTATCAGTTCATCAAGTTATATCGAAAAATCACGTGGATATGGGGCCGGTTATTTTAAAGGAGGAGGTTAGGAGAAAGATGAATGACAAGATTGATGAATTTGAGTCGAGAATTCATGAAGTAGAAAGAAGAACGTTGCCAACTGCGATAAAAAGAGTTATTCATGTTATGAAGAGTGGGATTAATATTTGTACAGGGGAATTTTATTGGTAATTTTTAAAATTTTAAGAAAAAACAATTTAAGTCGACTACATTTAAAATGAAAATGAAAAAACATAATATTTTTGTGATTGGAAGTACTGGGCGAGAGCATGCTTTGGGATGGAAGTTAAGGCAGTCAAAAAAGGTAGGCAAAATTTATTTTGCCCCGGGAAATGCTGGTACTGAGGAAATTGGAGAAAGCAGTGGGATTGATGTGATGGATTTTCAATCACTAATAAAATTTGCAAAGAAAAATGATATTTACTTAACGGCTGCAGGACCAGATGATCCATTGGCAGGTGGGATAGTTGATAAATTTGAGAAAGCGGGACTTCGGATTTTTGGACCTACAAAGGATGCGGCAAAGATAGAAGCCTCGAAGGTTTTTGCGAAAGAAATAATGGGGAAAACGGGAATTCCAACGGCAAAATATAAAAAGTTTAGTGACGGAAAATTGGCAAAAAAATATTTAAAGATGCAAGATTTTCCAATTGTTATAAAAGCCAGTGGACTGGCGCTTGGGAAAGGAGTCGTGATTGTCAAAAATTTGAAAGAGGCGGAGAAAGTCATTGATGAGATCATGGTAAAGAAAATTTTTGGCAGCGCGGGAGAAGAAATAGTGATTGAGGAATTTTTGGAGGGGAAAGAGATATCAATTCATGCATTTTGTGATGGAAAAACGGTTTCGCTTTTTCCTGTTGGACAAGATCATAAACCGATATATGAGGGAAATAAGGGGCCGAATACAGGGGGAATGGGAACTCTGGCTCCTGTTCCGAAATATGGCAAAAGTTTTTTGGATGAGGTGAAGAAAAGAGTTGTGATGCCAGCAATTGAGGGAATGAAAAAGAGAGGAATTATTTTCAAGGGATGTCTATATCCTGGACTTATGATGACTAAAAGAGGACTCAGGGTTTTAGAATTTAATTGCCGATTCGGAGATCCTGAAATGGAGTCTTATATGAGATTACTCGATACTGATATTTTTGATATTCTGGAGGCTTGTGTTGATGGAGAGCTTGAAAAAATAAATATTAAGTGGAAGAAGGTGACTGCGTGCTGTATAGTACTTGCTTCGAAGGGATATCCGGGTAGTTACAAAAAGGGAGAGGTTATTTATGGTTTGGACAAGTATAAGAGTGATAAAGATATAGTTGTTTTTCATTTTGGGACTAAAAGAGTGAAGGGGAAAGTTGTGACAAATGGAGGAAGAGTGATTGGAGTGACTGCTATTGGAAAAAATTTGGATGAGACACTTGAGAGAGCATATAAAGTGATTGGAGAGAAGGGTATTTATTTTGAGGGGATGCAGTTTAGGAGAGATATTGGAAGAGTTAATTAAGCAAAAGTAATTTATGACGAAAATATATGCTTCATCAAAGGGATTACTATTTAATGAGAATAGGTTTTTAATTATAAAAGAAAAAGTTGGCGAAAAAGAAGTGTGGGATTTGCCGGGCGGAAAAATAGAATATGGCGAAACACCAGAGAAAACGCTTTTAAGAGAGGTCCGTGAAGAAGTAGGCATAGATGCTGAAATTGAGACATTATTGGGCATTTGGAGTTTTTACACTTTTAAAAATAAAGATCAGATGGTTTGTATCCTATATAGATGTAAAACGAAAAATGTAAAAGTTGATTTTAGCAAGAATCCCTCAGATGAAAGATTTGCTGATTATAAGTGGGTCACTAAAAAAGATTTTTTCGATGGAAATTATATGAGTCATACCGACTTAAGAAAAATTGTTGGAGAATTGTAAATTTAAAATATGATAATAAGAATTTTAGTTTTTTGGAAAATATTTGACACAAGAGCTGAGCCATTGAGAGCGCGACTTCTTAATCTTGGATTAATTGGTAAAAATACAAAGATTGAAATAGCTGATGTTTATACTATAGAAAAACAATTTTCAGATGAGGAATTGGGAAATATTGCCTTGAGATTATCAAATCCGGTCACGCAAAAATATGAAATATATGTTAAGAAGAAGGGTAAAATTTCGATAATTAACAAAGATAAATTTAAAACAAAAAGTGAGAAAGTGAGTTTTGAAAAGGCAATTGAGATTGGTTTTCTTCCCGGAGTAACTGATAATATAGCAACCACAGCTAGAGAAGGAATTGAAGATTTGATGAAAGTTAAATTTGGAAAAGATGAGGGAGTATATACTTCACAACTTTTTTTTATAGAAGGGAAGTTAAACAAAAAACAAGTTCTGCAAATTACCGATAATCTTTATAACCCACTGATTCAAAGGGCGCATGTCAAGGATTTTAAATCATATGAAAAAGATGGTGGAATGGATTTTATAATTCCAAAAGTTGTAATAACTGAGACGCCTGGCGTCAGTGATGTTGATCTAAATGTTGATGATGAGGAGTTAAAAGTAATTGGTAAATCAGGGATTGAGAATAGCGATGGATCAAGGAGAGGACCACTGGCGCTTAGTTTGGAATATATGAAAACAATTCAAAAATATTTTAAAAAAGTAGGACGAAAACCGAATGATATTGAACTTGAGTCTCTTGCCCAAACCTGGTCAGAGCATTGTAAGCATACTATCTTTGCAGATCCAATTGATGAAATTAAGGACGGTTTGTTTAAGACTTATATAAAGGGCGCAACTGAGGAGATAAGAAAAGTTAAGGGTAAAAAAGATTTTTGCGCTTCGGTTTTTACAGACAACTCTGGAGCGATTGAGTTTGATGAAAATTTTCTAGTGACACATAAAGTTGAAACACATAACGCTCCGTCTGCTCTTGATCCATTTGGCGGGGCGATAACAGGAATCGTAGGAGTTAACAGGGATACGATTGGTTTTGGACTGGGAGCAAAACCTGTCGCAAATTTTTATGGCTTTTGCCTTTCTGATCCTAAAAAAGATGTTTCTTTATATAGAGATAAAGAAAAAAAGAAGAAGATGCTTTCAAGTAAAAGAATTTTGAATGGAGTT
>Ga0055450_10000185_pt1 | contig 11861 bp, 9 predicted proteins | sample China_Galinas_PW_5_FD_57740 | JGI IMG/M metagenome (GOLD analysis project Ga0055450, IMG submission 57740) | Wetland microbial communities from San Francisco Bay, California, USA, that impact long-term carbon sequestration - China_Galinas_PWC_D1 | ecosystem: Environmental > Aquatic > Marine >... | reverse complement strand
CGTACTTGGGAAGTGGAGCCGACACTCGGATTTGAACCGAGGACCTGCTGTTTACGAAACCGAGTGTGGGCCATCCAGTGCCGTCCACATGGCTCTTGGTCGTGCGTAGGACGGCCATCCGCCCGTCCAGGTCAGGCGGCCACGTCCGGCTACATCCAACTGGTTGGCTGCAAACATGGCTGCACGACGCCTCCCTTTGCCAGGGGGTCCTTCACTCTCGTTGCAGTACAACAGACTCCGAACCCTCCTCCGTACAGGTGGGAGCTGACCTACGGCTGCACCATGGCCGGGTGATGGCGAACCAGCTGCATGGGCTAGGCTTCACTGCGTGAGCACCGACGTCGAGGATGCCCCCGAGTTGCCCAACGTTAGCGTTCCTCGACGATGGCTCGCGTCGGTCGAGCTGTCGATTTCGGCCCAGGACGCGTTGGACCGCGGTGGCCCGGTGGATACGATGGTCTCGGTGATGCTGGCCGACGCGGCCTCAGAGGCCCTGCTTGGGCACCTCGCCGGGATCGGCGGCGATGCCCTGCCCGAGCATTGGGACAAGCTGCTCAGCCAAGCTGTGTCGAATGTGCGCGCGCAGGATGTGACGTGGCCCCCCGGTCTCGGCGCTGCGCTCACGTCTTGCCATAAGGCCCGCAATGCGGCCGTTCACAACGGGGTGCAGCCGTCGGTGAGCGATGCCGACGATGGCATCCGAGCCGGACGCCGGCTCATGGCCGTGTTGCCGCTGGCGGACCCCGCTATCCGAGCTCTGCCAGATGGCGCGGGGTTTCTCGGCGCGGTAGCTGAGGCAGTGTCGGGTGCCCCCGAGCTGGCGCAGGCCCTGCGCGACGCCGAGATGCATCTTGGATCCGGGAGGGTCATCGAAGCCGCTGACGCAGGAGCGATGGCCCTGAACCGGGCCTTGTACAGGACCGTCCCCCCGGTGTGGCCGTCGGTATACCCTCGGCCGCGGATTACAGTGGAGCGGGAGTTTCGCGATCTGCTGGAGCCCATAGGCGCACAGCTCAGCTTCCTGCAGTCGTGGGTGGTGCCACTGGCTCTCGGCGTCAAGCCGGTGGACTACGAACGCATGGTCGAGACGCTGGGCGAGTGGGTCGATTACGGTGGCGGCCGCTGGGAGGCGCGCCGCCCACACGAGCCGAGCGAACGTGAAGTCAGGCGGGCGCTGGAGGCGTTGGCCCTCATCGTTGCACGGATGGCTCAGTCGGGCGCGCTGTTCGTGGGTGAGCTTCGCGAGGCGATGTCACGGACGCACCACGGCCGCTTCCCACGATGGTAGGCACAGCCATGCCGGAGCCCGGCACTGGCAAACCCCTACGCGCTGGCGCGTCCTGACGGAGGGGTGGTTCCATACTCATGGTGCTGTGTCGCATTCGAAGCTCCCCAGGCTGCAGCCTCGCGGCGGGCTTCGCACTCTCGCTGGTGTCGACGACTCACACCACGCCGCCACCTCGCGCCCTCTGAGGCACCCCCTACCCCCCGGTGCCCCTAGCGTCGATTGGTCATACGGAGTGGGTCACCCATCTCAACGCGTTGCCAAGTTCCGGAGCCTCCTCGGGTTGGCTCCGTCGCTTGATGACGGGCTGGAAGCGCCACAGAGCCGCCGGGGCCGGCCATGCGACCCGAAATGGGCAGACTTGCTAGCTCCTCCGCCAAACTCATCGCGTGCGCTCACAATCGGCAGATTGGTGAGCTCGGCGCCGTTCCCTCTACGCGCGACCGCGGCGATGGGTCAATCAGCCGCCAAAGCGACAGGTTCGCGTTGATCATCATGCGAGCGACAGTCCTTGATGCTGCGTCAAGGAACGGAGCGGACGCCGGTGCCTTATCCACTCTCCCGCACCGTCACCGCTTGACGCGACGTACGGGGCATCAGAGATCCTCTACAGCCCAGAGTCGATCCTGCAGCCGCGACGCCACGTCATCTGGTACCCGGTCGCCATGCGTTGCGAGCAAGTCGGCGAAGAACGACTTGACATCGTCATCGGCGATGATCCCGCCGACTTGGGAGTTCTCGCTGACGGCTTCCATCAGGCTCTCCGCTTCTTCAGCGGTGAAGTCCGACCACCAGCGCAGGCCTCTGATCGCTCGATGGGTCCAGGCGAAGTTGGGACTGTCGACTAGGCCTGCTACGGCTTCAGCTCGCTCCTCGTCCGGATCTTCCTGGAGCTGGATTGCCGGGTAGTCCGCGCTGAACGCTGACCCCAGGCTCTTGTGGAGTGTCACGGTGCTCCGCTTCAGTTCGTCCCACTCGGCGGCGAGCGTTTCGTCGATCGCCCCGCGATTGAGGCTCGACTCGAAGTCACTGTCGCCACTGACGACCACAAGGTGCTCCCCGTCCGGTACTTCGCGGAGCAGCGACTCCCAGTTGACAGCATCACCAATCGAGCCCCTCTTTCCGGGTGGACGCCCGAGTTCATTTCGCAGCCTGGCCGCGTCGATGATTGTCGAGGAGAGCTCAGACCGGCGAGCGAGACCGAACAGGTCGTTGATTAGGTGATCGGCTCGCAGTTCCACCCGCACGGCGAGGTCGCGCACCTTGGCGACGAGGTCCTTTCTGCGGTCCTCGTACTCGGAAAGCGCAGCTCGCATCTCCGCGTAGCCGTCCATGTCCATGAACAGGCGGGGATACGTCGTCGGCAGTTTTGCCTGGCCCACGGCCTTGAGCGAGTCGGCAATCGTGCTCGCCCGGTTCCGTTTGAACTCATCCTCGACCTGTGTAGGCAGGTAGAGGGTGGTCTCGTTGGACCGGACAACAGTGACCAAACCACCGAGCTGCTCGAGCGCGTCGTCGGAGAGTCGGTAGAAGCTCAGGTAGACATTGGCATCGAGAAACAGATGCCGAGGACTGCCACTCGTTCGATTTGGCTCGGACGGGAGGCGCGGCTCGGTGGTCAAGGGAGAACAGCCGCGCTGGACCGGGGCCCGAATACAGTGCCTCGAGCGTGTAGCACCGCATACTCCACGACAGCATCGTGGCTCGTGACCCAGTCTCTGCCCACGCGCTTGGCGGTCAGCCGGCCCGTCCTCGCGGCCCAGCGCAAGGTCACCGGCGAGCGACCGAGGATGCGCGCCGCTTCGTCTAGGCTGATGATGTCGTCGAGGTCGCCCACGGCAGGACGCTACCACGTCGCAGCGAGACTACGACCGCTTTCGCACGCCGAACCAACGGTATGTCGCGATCCCGGAGATGAACAGCACCGCGAGATCGACCCAGCCTAGGACCCACGTCGAGTCGTTGGCGCGAAGGTCCACCCCGGGCCCTACGGCGAGAAGGGTGACGAGTCCCAGGTGCACGAGCAGCGCGACCAGGAAGGCGACGACCGCTGCGATGATTGCGTCACCAGCCCTGATTCGCCTGCCGTTCGGTGGAGTAGTCATACCTGCGCCAAGCCCGTCGCCACGTCTGATGGGCTCGAGCACAGTCGACGGGCAATCCGGGACCGAAGCCTAGTCACGTTCAGCCAAGACCTTGCCGATGAACTCACCAACGATGACGAGGACGATGAGCGCTCCAGTGAGCACCGGCCAGATATCCCCGATGAATGCCAGGAGTTGTCCCACCTCGCACCTCAGTATCGATCAACACTAGCGGACTCTAGGGGCTGATGCTACTCATCGTCTGTAGACCCATAGTCATCACCCTCATAGGTTCACCTTGTGGTGACTGCAGACGAACCCGAGACGCTGGTGCGCTTCGGGGCTGCGGTCAGGTCGGTTAGGATCGAGCGCGGGATGTCTCAGGAACGACTGGCGGAGCTCGCAAGCGTCCATCGCACATACGTTGGGTCAGTCGAGCGCGGGGAGCGGAACATCTCACTCGTCAACATCGCCAGGCTGGCGAGCGCTCTTGGAATCAAGACCTCCGAACTGCTGGTGAGGACCGAGGAGATCGCGGAACGCCAAGCGTAAGGACCGACGGGACCAGCGGGCCACCGTCCCGGCCCGCGATACTGATGCCATGACGCCTTCAGAGTTCGCGGCCAAGTGGCGGGGCGTAACGACATCGGAGCGATCGTCAGCCCAGAGCCACTTCATAGACCTGTGCCGGATGTTGGGCGTGGGTGCCCCGACCGACTTGGACCCCGACGGCGAGTGGTACGCCTTCGAGAAGGGTGCTGAGAAGCTTGGCGGTGGGGACGGCTTCGCCGATGTCTGGAAGCGTGGCCATTTTGCTTGGGAGTACAAGGGCAAGCGCAAGGATCTCGTCGGCGCGTACCGCCAACTGAACGAGTATCGAGAGGCACTCGAGAACCCGCCCCTCCTCGTCGTCTCGGACATGAACTGGTTCGAAGTCCACACGAACTTCACGGGGACAGTGCCGGAGGTCCATCGCTTCGGGCTCGACGATCTCGCCAGTACGCCCCAAGAGCCTCTCCGCGTCCTACGAGCGGTCATGTCGGATCCGGAGTCCCTTCGGCCCCAGCGGACGCGTCAGGAACTCACTGAGGACGCCGCGCAGCAGTTCGCCCGTCTGGCCGTCGCCTTGCGCGATCGCGGCCATGATCCCCAGTCTGTCGCTCACTTCCTCGACCGACTGCTGTTCTGTCTATTCGCTGAGGATGCCGGCCTCATCCCCAAAGGCCTATTCACGCGCCTCACGGAGGCGACCAAGGCTGACCCGTCCGTCTTCACCCAGCAGCTTGCAGCGTTGTTCCGGCTCATGAGCACGAAGGGCGGGGGATATTTCGGCGTCGAGAAGGTCGAATGGTTCAACGGCAACCTGTTCGATGGCTCCGAGGCCATCCCGATGGAGTCCGCGGAGATCGAGGTCCTACGTGACGTTTCGAAGCTCGACTGGTCCGAGGTCGAGCCAGCGATCTTCGGGACGCTGTTCGAGCGCGGCCTAGATCCGGAGCGACGTGGCCAGCTCGGCGCCCACTACACGGACCGAGAGTCGATCGAGCGACTCGTGGAACCGGTGCTCATGGCGCCGCTGCGGCGCGAATTCGAGCGCACGCAGTCAGACATCGAGGCCATCATCGGAGGCGCATCCAAGACGGCCACGGGGCTGTCCCCGGCCAAGCGGAGGAAGGTTCAGGAACGCTTCGAAAGCTTCCTCGACCGGGTCCGGTCCGTCATAGTCCTCGATCCCGCCTGCGGCTCGGGCAACTTCCTCTACATCTGTCTGCAGTCGCTGAAGGACCTCGAGCGTGAGGCACTCCTCTGGGGCTCCCTGACGATGCGCCTGCCGATGCAACTGCCGCGGGTCGGGCCGCACCAGCTGCGGGGCATCGAGATCAACCCCTACGCAGCGGAGCTGACCCGGGTGACCATCTGGATCGGCGAGATCCAGTGGATGCTGAAGAACGGCTTCGGCTACGCCCGTGACCCGATTCTCAAGCCGCTCGAGAACATCGAGACCCGCGACGCGCTCATCGACTGGTCGGACCCGGAGGACCCGAAGGAGGCCTTGTGGCCGGACGCTGACGTCGTCATCGGGAACCCGCCGTTCCTCGGCGACAAGCTCCTCCGCCGCGGCTTGGGGTCAGCCTACGTCGAGACCCTGTTCCGCATCTACCGAGACCGCATGTCCGGCATGTCCGACTTCGTGACCTACTGGCACGAGAAGGCCCGGGCGATGGTGGAAGCGGGCCGGGCCAAGCGCGTCGGACTGCTGGCCACGCAGGGTATCCGGGGTGGTGCCAACCGCCGGGTCCTCGAACGCATTAAGCGGTCCGGCGACATCTTCCTTGCCTGGTCCGATGAGCCGTGGGTTCTTGACGGCGCCCACGTGCATGTCAGTTTCGTCGGGTTCGACGATGGCTCTGAGGCTCACCGCTCGCTCGACGGGAGGCCCGTGGACGCCATCAATGCGAACCTCACGGCAGGGCTGGACCTGACCGGTGCTCGACACCTCGCAGAGAACGCCGGGATTGCGTTCCAGGGCCCGGTCAAGGTCGGGCCGTTCGACATCCCGGCCGAACTCGCCAACGCGATGCGCGAGGCGCACAACCCCGATGGCCGCTCGAACCGTGACGTCGTGCGCCCGTGGGTCAACGGACTGGATATCACGCGTCGTCCTCGGGGGATGTGGATCATCGACTTCGGCACGTCGATGGCGAGGGGGGAAGCGGCACTCTATGAGGCTCCATACGAATACGTGGAGCGGCATGTCCGCCCGATGCGCGAGGCTGGCAGACGGGCACGCCGCGCAGAGTATTGGTGGCTCCACGGAGAGACAGTACCCGGACTGCGCGAGGCGATCGGACGGATGACGCGGTATATCGTCACGCCCAGAGTGGCCAAGCACCGCATCTTCGTGTGGGTGCCCACTCCAACCTTGCCTGACAGCGCCGTTGTCGCAGTCGCCCGAGACGACGACTACACCTTCGGGGTGCTTCACTCACGTGCTCACGAGCTATGGGCCCGGGGGATGGGCACCCAGCTGCGCGAGGCCGAGTCCGGCTTCCGCTATACGCCGACCACCACCTTCGAGACGTTTCCCTTCCCGCGTCCCACAGAGGACCAGCGGGATGCCATCGCCGTCGAGGCGGCTCGCCTGGATGAGCTACGCCGCGGATGGCTAGACCCGCCCGGGTTGGAGGACGAGGAGCTCAAGCTGCGAACCCTTACCAACCTCTACAACGAGCCTCCAGCTTGGCTGCGTGACGTCCACGCGCGCCTGGACGCGGCCGTCTTGGCGGCCTATGGGTGGCCAGTGGACAGTACGGACGACGAGTTGCTGGCCCGTCTGCTGACTCTTAACCTGGAGCGAGCCGGCGTCAACATCGGCGGCCTATGACACTCGTGAGGAGCGACGCACGTGGCGCCCGAGGCTGGCCGCAAGCTCCGCCATATGACTATGCTGTGACCATCTCACTCTTGCACCGTGACGGGCACCGGGCGGTCGACCGCGCCACGCTGACGCGGCCCCCTACGCGTACTTGAGGCCCCGTTGGTGCACGGTGGGAGTAGTCAACGAACATCGCTAGAAGGACTGCCATGCAGCTGTACGGCGATGAGTCTATCGGTGCTGCCAGCCTGTCCCTAGGCTTGCGACGGCACCAGGGGAGGGAAGGCTAACCCTCCGCCTGGTACGAGGCCGGGACTCGATTGGCCCCGCGCAGGGTGACGCGGGCTCGCGCGGCCGGTGCGCTTGCTCCTGTCGCTGACAACGACCTTCAGGTGATCTCCGTTGGCACATCGTTGAGCCCAGGCCGGTACTCGGGTAGTGGCGTCCCGTCGTCCCACGCGTAGCCATTGGTCCGAGTCCCGCCGAGCGGGTGGGCGTTGTCCTTGGCGTCGGGCCCGCTGTCGGTCCGTTGCACGGTTGCAGCCTCGTCTTGGGGGGTACTGCCAGCCGTTGCACGAGCGGTTGCATCCGCGTCCTCTGAGCGTGGTGATGTCCCTTCTGCGCGCTCCTCGCGCGTAGGGCTGACCCCCGTTGGAACAACCGCTGTACTACCCCCAGCGAGTGCGCTGCAACCGTGCAACCGCTCAAGCTCCTCGGGCTCGGGCAGGATGGTCTGCTCGGCGGGCAGCGGGTCGCCCAATACCAACCGGCTCGGCCGGCCGCGCCTGTCCTCGAGGTTCTTGAGGTAGCCGCGGTCCAGGGCCGCGCGGACGCGACGACTGGCGGCGCTCTTGTCAAGGTTCATGGCCTGCGCGAGCGCGAGCACTGTGGTCTCGCCACCACCGAGCACGAGGGTGCCCACCTGCTCGACGGTCTCGCGCACCGATGCCGGCACCGAACGCTCAGCGGCGTCGGCCACGAGGTCGGCCACCAGCTCGCGCACGGCAGCGTAGTCCTCGATGGTGGCGACGACCGCACCTTGGTCATCACGATCCCGGCGCACCTGGTGGAGCAGCGCGTGCGCCTTGACCAGCGCGACGACGGTGGGGAAATCGCGGCGCAGGCGCACGGCCACGGGCGGGATGGCCTGCGCCAGTGTGACGCCGTAGGGGATGACCACGGTGTTGCTGCTCTGCGCCAGCCATGTTTGCAGCTGACGCCACGGCTCGAGGTCCACTGGCGCCGATCCGCCGGCAGCCTGTGCCAGGAGCACCGCTGCGGTCTGCTCGCTCGTGTCGCTGATGGTCAGCGACAGCATCCGCGTCTCGTTCTCGGGATGCAGGCGGATCGCGGTGGTGGTGGTGATGAGCCCAGTCGGGCCTTGGCGTTCGATTGTGCGAGGCTTGAGGCCGTCCTTGCCCTTCTCGACCGTGACGTAGCGCACGCGGCCCTCGGAGAGCAGCGAACGTACGGTGTAGGACTGCGTGTCGCCGGCCATGCCCGCGGCCTCGTAGATGACGAGCATCCGGTGCTCGAGGGGCGCATCGTCATAGATGAGGGCGCGCTCGCTGAACGCGGAGAGCACGTGGCAGGCCGACTCGGGGAACAGTCGGAGCACCGACTCCACGAGGTAGCTCTTGCCGGCACTCGACGGTCCCTTGACCGCGAGACTGACGATCTTGTCGAGCAGGCGGGTGACCACGACGAGGTAGATCAATCTCACGGCGCGTGACTCACCGGCCACACCTAGGTGCGCTACCGTGCGTGCAGCCGCTCCGAGGATGTCATCCGTGCTCGCGATCGCCGGCGGCTGAACGGTTGCGTGCCCATCGGTGGAGGCGCGAGGCACCTCCCTGATGCGCTCGCGGACGGAAGCGAGCGCGGCCTTCGAATCGTCACCTGGCCCGACCAGGTCGGCTGCGTCCCAGCCCTTCGGCGCTTCGTCGGGAGGCTCGAGCCAGCGTATCTCAGCCGCTATCCCGGCCAGGCGTTTGGCGATGTCGAGCATGTGTTTCCGGCCGGGATCGTCGGCATCGGGCCAGAGGACTACCCTCCGACCCCGTAGCAAGCCGAGAGGTTCGGGCTCAGGCTGATGGCTGGCGCCATAGGTGGCAACGGCCGCCGCGCCGGCTGTCCACAGCGCTTCGCACGCCTTCTCGCCCTCCACGACCCATACCTCATCCTCGTCACTCCACGCCGCACGCCTGTGTGCCCCGTAGAGGGGCAGCGAAGCCACCGAGCGCCCACCGAGGCCATGGTCCCTGGTCCCGGGCAGACACCACCGCATCTGTTTGGGTGCGTCCCTGAAGTCTCGGCGCACATGGACTGCGACCACCGTCCCATCGGGGTCTCGGACCTCGTACTCGGTCGGCTTCATATCCCTCACACCTCGTTCGGGTTCGTCCGAGAACAGGTCGGCCATCGATAATCCGAGCGCGGCGGCGATAACCGGTGCGGTACAGCCCGCATAACAGTGCACCAAGGCCCGGCCGTCGTACCCCTGACCGATGCTGAGACTCGCGACTCGGTCATCGTGCCCTGGGCAGCGGCTCACCCATCCGGCGCCACTGTGCCGGACCCCGTCGAGGCGCTCAAGAAGCCGCTCTACCGGGGCCCTTGCCGCTGCTTGCACGGCAGGGCCCCGCTCCGTGGTTGACACAGGACCGCCGGCTTGGATCGGTCAGGCCTCGGGGTTGGCACCGCCGTCGTGCGAGCCAGGCCGGTCATCGAGCTGTCCGTCGAGAAGTGCCTGGAGCCGCCCGCGCGGGATCCTCATCGAGGCGCCAACGCGAACGATAGGCAGCGCGCCAGACCTCGCGAGTTCATAGACCTTACTTCGGCTCACTGCGAGCAGCTGAGCAGCTTCGCTCATGCGAAGGAGCTGGAGATCTGCCATTCCTTCTGACCTCATGCGACACAGGATGAGGACGATGCTGGACTACCTGGACGCCATCAGATATGCTGTTATACAGTCGATAGTGACATATGCAAGTAATCCGCATCCCTACCAGCTCCTGGAATATCCCGTCCTTCGTGGAGCTCGAACAGCGACCGGGCACCTCCGAGGCGGCGGGTTCCTCGGTGCTGGTGTGGGAGGGATCTGCCGTGAGCCAGCAGACGAGCACGGAAGGCGTGCTGGATCGGCTGTCCGCGCTCGTGAGGCCTCCGCGGTCACGCAGGGTCACCTTGGAGGGCCTCGTGCTCGACTTCGCGCGCAACTTCGGTCCTTGGTCGGCCTGCGAACGCCACGCACACGGCCCACTCCAGTACAGGATGGGTCGCGTCCTCCGATTTCACTACGACCGTCGCGGACGCCCGGACGTGTACCGGCACGGCCGCATGGGCGAGCGGACGCAAGAACCGGTTGAGCACATGCTCGTCGCCGCTCGGCGCGTGAATGCATTTCGGAGCCTGCTGGCAGACGCCCGGAACGGGCAGATCGCCGAACGCGTTGACCTTGTTGCCCTCGGGGTCACACGCGGCACAGGGCGGAGCCCTGAGGCGACCCTTGCGATGCTCACGGACACCGTCCTTGAATGGATGAACCACTTCCACGTCAGCCTGTCACTCCGCCCACCCGACCCGCACGAGCGCGCGGGAGCTTGGGAGGCCGAGCCCGAGGTCTTGATCGATGGTGTGGGGGGTGCCGTCACGTATGAGCTGTACCGCGAGCTCGCTGACGGCGCGTGGCGGCTAGCTCGGTGCCGGAATGAATGGTGCCGGACAGTCTGGCACCCCCTTCGGAGTGATCACGGACCCCTATGTGAGGCGTGCCACAACCAGGCGAACAGCAGGCGATATGGGCCGGCATACAGACGCCGGAGAAAGGAACGACGTGAAGCGACGAGCGCACGGTGAAGGCTCGATCTACAGGCTGGGCGACGGACGATGGCGAGCGGCTCTCGACCTGGGCTGGGAGGCCGGAAAGCGCAAGCGGAAGTACTTCCACGGTCACACGCAGGATGAGGTCCGTCGGAAGCTCGGCGACTACGAGCGAGCTCTGTCGGACGGCCGAACCCCGGCACCGGAACGTCTGACGGTCGGCAGATACCTGGACGACTGGCTCGAGGAGGTCGTCCGACCAGCGAAAGCGCCCAAGACCACGCGCACATACGAGGGCATCGTCCGGGTCCACCTGAAGCCCAGCCTCGGACACACGAGATTGCGGGCGCTCGCGCCGCTCGAGATCCAGCGGATGCTCAACGCCAAGGCGGCAGCTGGCCTATCCAGACGGACGGTTCAGATGATCCGTGAGGTGCTCAGGAATGCACTGCGGGGAGCCGTGCGGATGGGCTACCTGCCGAGGAACCCCGCCGAGCACGTCTCGGTCCCGGTGCCCCAGCGGCGACGTGTGCGGCCGTTCACCGTGCGCGAGTTGGAGGACTTCCTGGATGCCGCCCCCGATGATCGGCTCGGTGCATTGTTCGTCACGGTCGTCGGCCTTGGCCTTCGCCAGGGCGAAGCGCTAGGTCTCCGCTGGGAGGACATCGACTTCGATGCGGGGCTACTGGCCGTGGATGGGGCCCTGAAGCGTGTCGGCGGGAGGCTCCAGCGACTCGAGCCCAAGACTGTCTCGAGCCGACGCCGGCTCCCGATGCCAGACTTCGTAGCGTCCGAGCTGCAGAGGCACCGGGTCCGGCAGCTCCAGCAGCGGCTCTTGGCCGGCTCGCGCTGGGTGGACTCAGGTTACGTGTTCACGACGACGATCGGCTCGCCGCTCGATGGGCCAGCCGTCACCAAGCAGCTCCATCGGTTCCTCCGGAACGCCGGTCTGCCGGACATGCGGTTCCATGATCTCCGTCATCAGTTCGCTTCTCTGCTTCTGGCCGGCGGCGAGTCGGTCAAGGTCGTCTCGGAACTCCTCGGCCATCAGGACGGAGCCTTGACGCTTCGGACGTACAGTCACGTGCTGCCCGACGCGATGCGGCAGGCGGTCCATCGAATGGATGTCCTGGTCGGCCCTCGTGAGGCTCCTCTGGAGCCCTTGGCTGCAAACTTGGCTGCAAACGACTGACCGCCAGCGCCTCGTCCAGGCTTCCGGCGGCCATTTCACGCTTGGGGAGTGGAGCCGACACTCGGATTTGAACCGAGGACCTGCTGTTTACGAAACAGCTGC
>Ga0055450_10000183_pt1 | contig 11864 bp, 12 predicted proteins | sample China_Galinas_PW_5_FD_57740 | JGI IMG/M metagenome (GOLD analysis project Ga0055450, IMG submission 57740) | Wetland microbial communities from San Francisco Bay, California, USA, that impact long-term carbon sequestration - China_Galinas_PWC_D1 | ecosystem: Environmental > Aquatic > Marine >... | reverse complement strand
ATCTGCTCCGCGATGAATTCGCCGCGTCAGCGTGACTTGTGGGTAAAGGGCAGAGCTAGCTCACGCGAAGAGATCAGGTTGTTAGGTCGAGTTGAATCGTTCTTCTCGGGTCACGACCGCGGAAAGCGACAGACGCCGCAATGCTGTGTTACAAACGCTGGATCTTTAGTGATGGGATGCGGGGCGGAACGGGGTATGAGTAGTGCGGATGTGTATTTGCTTTCCGAGCTCGGCAGTCCCGCTCTGCCGTGGGAGGGCTGAGATTTGTCTTTAGGTCCCGTGATGCTCGACCTCACCGGTGTCGAGCTCGATGCCGACGAACGAGAGCTTTTGTGCCACCCGGCGATCGGCGGCGTCATCCTGTTTTCCAGAAACTTCGAGAGTCCGGAACAGGTCGCCGCCTTGACCGCCGCCATACACGCCCTGCGCGATCCTCACCTACTGGTAGCCGTAGATCAGGAAGGCGGACGGGTACAGCGCTTTCGCGAAGGGCTCACACGTCTTCCGCCCGCCGGGCGTTTCGGCGAGCTGCACCGCACCCACCCGGTACGCGCTCGGCATGCCGCCAGCTCTGTTGGCTGGCTGATGGCCGCCGAGCTTGGGTCCGTCGGCATAGATTTCAGCTTCGCACCGGTTCTGGATCTCAACAGGGGGGTGAGCCGGGTGATCGGTGATCGCGCCTTTGCCGAAAGCGCCGGCACGGTGTCAGATCTAGCACTGGCCTGGGTCGAGGGCGTGCGCGAAGCTGGTATGGCGTCGGTGGGCAAGCATTTTCCGGGACATGGCGGGGTCGTCGCGGACTCCCACTCGGAGCTTCCGATGGACAAGCGGCGCTTCGAGGATATCGAAACAGAGGACCTGGCTCCCTTCGTGCGCCTGATCCGACACGGATTGGAGGCGGTTATGCCGGCGCACGTGGTCTATCCCAGCGTAGCGCCGGAGCCCGCCGGGTTTTCTGCAATTTGGCTACGCCGGGTCCTGCGCGGGAAGTTGGGTTTTCAGGGGGTGATATTCAGCGACGATTTGAACATGGCCGCGGCGGCGGCGGGTGGTGGCTATGCCGAGCGTGCCAGATCGGCCCTCGACGCCGGTTGCGATGTCGTGCTGGTGTGCAACAATCGCCCCGCCGCGCTTGAGGTGATCGCGTCGCTGCGAGATTATGACGATCCTGCCGCGCATCTGCGCTGTCTGCGCATGCATGGTCGCGGTGGCTTTGAGCGAGAGCGTTTGCACTTGGATCCTCGCTGGCAGAGTGCGATACGCGTCGTCTCCGGGCTCGAGGCTTCCGACACCCTCAGTCTGGATCTTTGATCCCGAGAACGGTTTTCTGTCAGTTCGCGGGATTGGCACGATTTTGCGCTTGCCACCATCCTTTTCCGCTCGCCTCTCGCTTCTCGATCTCAGAGGAGGAAGGAAAATGCAGGCGCGTTACGCGCGAACCTCGCCTAAGGCGGTTTCTCTCACCAATGTTTCCAGCATGCTTTCCTTTCGCCCGCCTGCCGTGTCGCGCAAAGGGTTACATAGCCTGGCTATGCGTCCCTTTGCGCTCCTTACAGGCAGACGAAAATCCTGCGCATGCCGGTAACTTTATTTCGGCCAATCGCCTCAGCTCTGTAGCATCCATAGATGGAGCATTCAATATGAAAATGACGCGGGAGCAATACGACGCCGTTGCGAGCCGGGCGGAGCTGCTCGTATCCGGGGGCGAGATGGAGCAGGCCCTCGACCGGATGGCGGAGTCGATCACAGCAGTCCTGGCGGAGAAGGATCCACTGGTGCTCTGTGTCATGAAAGGTGCGGTGGTTGCCGTGGGACGACTACTTCCACGCTTAGCTTTTCCACTTGATCTGGACTACGTCCATGCAACCCGCTACAGGGATGCGACCCGCGGTGAGAGCCTTACATGGCATTACCGACCCTCTGAGTCGGTTTGTGGCCGGCATCTGCTTGTGGTGGACGATATCCTGGACGAAGGCATCACCCTGGATGCCGTCGTCACGGCATGTCGCGAAGACGGGGCGGCGAGTGTGCATACCGCCGTACTGGTCGAGAAGCTGCGTAGTCGCGCGCGTGATCTCACGGCAGATTTCGTGGGTGTACGGCTTCCGGATCGCTACCTGTACGGATATGGACTGGATTACAAAGGATATTTTCGCAACGCGGACGGTGTCTTCGCGGTAGCGGACGAAGATTCCTGACCGCAGCTGGCTTGTCTAGAACGATCCGGGATAACCCTAATTCGTTTACGCAATTATTGACTGCAATCGCAATTTGCGTTAAACACGAAAATCCGGCCCACTAAAATCAGGCATTGGCCGGAGACCTGCCAAGCGCCGATTCATGTTCGCATTGTTGGCGTTTGATCGCGTCGAATCCGCCTGCATAACGAATACTAGGAGGATGGATTCATGCAAACACTGTCGAGCTACCGCGGTCGACAAGAGGAGCTGCTGCAGATGATCGACGATCTGCAGGCGATTCTCTCACCGGAGCTCCTGAGGATTCGTCCCAATGCGAGGACGGCTTATGAACTCCTTTGCGACTTATCCGACAAAGTCAAGCAACATCTCGCTGAAGAAGACAAGGGGCTGTACCCCAGTCTGTTGATCCACGAGGATCCCAAAGTCAAGTCCATTGCGTGGGGCTTTATCAGCGGGGAGAAGCCGCTGCGAAGGACATTCGACGATTACCATAGGAAATGGCTCAAGCATTGTGACTTCAACTTCACAGACCAGTTCATCGAGGAGACCCGCGAGGTATTCGACATGCTCCAGTACCGAATCGAGCGGGAAAATCATGTTCTCTTCCCCAAGCTGGTGGAAATCGGGATGTTTCTGGAGGCTCGCGTCTGAGGCGTAGGGTACTTCAGCTCTCGCGAAAGCCGGCGTCGAGGATGGCTCCGGCTTTTTTGTTTTCCGCCGCCGGTTTTTGCCTACCAGGCTGAAAATCGGCGCTGAAGGCGTTCTAGGTTCCACTCTCCCTTTGGAGGATTTTTCAGGGAGTTCCGTTAAAACTTCCGTTAGTGTTTCTTTCGCACCGTTTAGGTCGCGTGATGAGCTAGGTCAGTAAATCCGTACCTTTCAGATATGAGTCGACTCGCGGTCATAGGTGGCTCGGGTTTTTCAGCCATGCGGGGAATCAAGATCCTCGATCACGAACAGCCGGATACGCCCTACGGTCCGCCTTCGGCGCCTGTGGCACGAGGTATTCTGGGTGGCGGCGAGCTGTTGTTCCTGCCTAGGCATGGGGCAGGACACAGCATCCCTCCCCACTGCATCGATTATCGCGCCAACATCTGGGCGCTCAAGTCCTGCGGTGCCGATCGGGTCATCGGCCTAGCGGCGGCCGGCGGCATCGGGGACCGCTTCGGTCCCGGTGTTATCGCTGTCCCCGACCAGATCATCGACTATACCTACGGGCGCGCGCACAGCTTCTACGAAGGGGGCGAGGGCGAAGTCTTGCACATCGACTTCACCTATCCTTATTGCGAGGAGCTCCGGCAAACTTTGCTTGATACGGCGAGTGGTGCCGGCTTGGCGGTAGTGGATGGCGGAACCTACGGGGCGACCCAGGGCCCGCGTCTCGAAACGGCGGCAGAGGTTCTGCGCATGGAGCGCGACGGTTGTGATCTCGTGGGGATGACCGGGATGCCCGAGGCGTCCCTAGCAAAGGAGCTTGGGCTTTGCTACGCCTGCTTGGCCTTCGTGGTCAACAGGGCGGCTGGCAAGGGGAGCAGCGAGATACAAATGGACGAGATCGAGGCCAATATAGCGGCTTGCAGTTCCCGGATCGAGCATGTTCTAGTGAGCTTGGCCGATAAATTTGCAAGTCGGTGAGGTAAGGCAACATGGCAGAACCAAAACCCGAGAAAGGGGTCGGTATTTCGCCAAAGCTGGTGCTGTGGGGTGTCGTTATCCTGGCTGGGTTTTTCTACCTGCGGTCTATCAACGAAAAGGGTTTTCAAGATAAGCCGGACGAAGTCACCAATTCGGCAGCGCAAACCGCCTCTGTCGAAAGTGCCAGACAAGGAGCAGTCGAGACGGCTCCCGCTGTGCCGACCGAGCCGGTAACATCGTCCAAGATTGGCGAGGACAGCGGTGAGTGGCCAAAACCGATTGTCTCTGGGGATGAGCAATCCATCTCGGAGCCCCCAGAATCGGCGGTTGCGAAACCTGGGGCACCGGCGATGTCTGCTGTCGGGATCACAGGGTCGTCCGATGCGAAGTCACCGCAGATGGCTGAGCCGACCGCACTCCCGGCTGAAGGTACCGCAATGGCACAGCAACCGGAGTCAGGTTCAAAGGTTGTCGGGGAGCTGTCGCACACTGGTTCCAGCTTTCCCGCTTCGGTAGCGCTGGAGAGCGATTCCGCAGCCCGGTCTACTCCGGCAGAGTCCTCCGAGGGTTCCTTGTCCGCTGAGGCCGTACCTGCTGCGCCGAGCCTTCCAAATGAGCCGAAGACTCAACGGGAGGGTGGCACAGCCCCCAGAGAGCAAGTGCGAATGCAACGGGTTGTAACGAAAGGGGCTGGGAAAACATCGGGACCAGTCCCGTCCCAAGCACCAAAACATAGCGATGCTCAGAAAAGGTGGACAGCACAGGAACCTACTGTCTCGGGGTCTCCGGCGCCTCGGCATCAGGAGGCCAGCTTGTCGGTCTCGCCGGGCGCCGCCGCTGGAAAGGCTGCAGCAACGGATCTCCCTAGAGAGAGTTTCGAGGAGCAACGTGCCCGTGTCATGGCGGAGTACCAAGCGTTGCGGCGCGAACGATGGGAGCTGATGCGCGAATACTGGGAATACATGGGCGCGCCGGGAAGGCGTTCAATGAGGCCTCACGGTTTCTATCCTGGCTACGCTCCGGAATATTACCGGCCCTGGCAATAGGATCGATCGTATACCATGGGGCGCCGGATGGCGCGAGCGCGACCCTGCTCTGAACTGGAGAGATACCCAAAGATCCGTAACAGGCCGCAGCGGTTCGCGTCGTGAGAGCGTTAATTGCTGCTGACGGCGTTGCTCCGCGGCGTTGCCTGCTCGGGGCGAGATGCGGAATAATCGTACCTTGGCTCGGTAGTTGTGGTCTGCGTTGCCGGTAGCCGACAGAGGCGATTTCTGTCTAATAACATACCAGCCTAACTTGTCTATTCGTCAGTCTTCGGCGTTCTGCGAGTCGTTACATAGCCTGCTATGCGCTGGTTCGCTCGCCGTGAATACGAACGAATATTCGGCGCATCCTGGATTATTGTTTTCCGGTAATCACCTAAACGCGAAAGAGGTTTTCGGAATGAAGCGGCTCGTAGCTCTTTTTGTTTTTCTGGTGCCATTGGTGTCCGCCGCAGGGGAATTCAGCTCGACTTTAGTGGTGCAAACAGGCTTTTTGCGAGAAGGCGACCTGATCGTGCGCAATATCACGGATCTGGTGAGCAAGAAGACCTGCCTAACCTTCTACATAGGTACCGCGGGGACCAGCCCGATTACAGATTGCTATGACGTAGTAGGTGAGTTCGGCGCCAACGTGCGGCAGGCGGCGCACCTGAAGGAGGGCGAGCTGATCATTCGCAAAGTGGAGGATACCAAGAACGACCGTGCCTGCCTCGTCGCCTACGTGAGCACGCCTGGCACCTCACCTGCCGTCCACTGCTACAGCAGCGCCCACCGTTTCAAGGAAGGGCTGCAGGTCGACGACCATCTGCGTGAAGGAGATTTGGATATGCATCGGATTTCTGATGCCAGCGCGGGCACGACCTGCTTGGTCGCCTTCGTGAAAACCAAGGGCACATCTCCCTCGACCTTCTGTTATCCGAGTGTTCCGCAAGGTGTTGGTCCGTTGCACCAGGAAAACGAGCTCAAAGTGGGCGACCTGGTCGTTCGGAAGATTACCGACGGCGCCAACAACAAGGCGTGCCTGGTGAGCTATGTGAGCACGGAAGGAACATCCTCACGCTTGTTCTGCTTCGACCGCTGATTGCCTAGACCGGCGACGAAAAAGAACCCCGTTTAGCGGGGTTCGTTCGTTTTAAGGAAATCGCCTTCGGTTCTGAGCGGAGGCAAAGTCGCAAAGGCAAGGTTGTAATGGGGCATGAGACGGACGAGAAAGTGGTGCGCCAGCTTTTTGGAATGCTGTGAGGCAACTGAGGCGTTGCGGAATCTCCGGTCTCGATATCAATACTTACCCATCGGCCGAAACGCCGGGGCTGCGCCCCAGTCCTTCTCGGGGGAAGTAGTCCCCCAATCACCAGAGGGTGGCGGTGTTGATTTCCAGTCGCTCGCGGGCGGTGCCGTCGGCGCTCGTTGTTGTTGCTGGGCCTCCAACTCTTCGATACGTTTCTTGAGTGCGTCGACCTCATCACGACTCGCCGAGGGTAGCGAAGGGGTTTTAGCCGTTGAAGCGGCGGGTGTAGCGGGAGCCTGCGGCGGCGCGGCGCGATACCCTGGAGCACCATATGGGCCAGGGGGGCCGTAGGGACCGGGACCATACCCCCCCCAAGGTCCACCACCGTAAGGTCCTCCGCCCCAGGGGCCGCCGTAAGGTCCGTCGTCGTAGCGGTCGTTATCACCGCCCATCCACTTACTCGGATTCATCATATTTCCGAAATCGAAGGCGTTGCTCGCAGGGCTGTATGGGAGCAATGTACTCGCTAAGCCGGTGGCGGCTAGAATTGTTAGGAGCTTGGATACTTTTGGAAACACTGCGTGTAGTCCTCCTGGTGTCTTTGCCGTCATGAACAGGCTCTGAGAGAGCGAATTTTTTTGTTTGCAGTACAGGCTGCAACGATCTGATTCCGCTGTTTCTCTTACCATCCAATCGATTCGCCGGTCAACCGAGCTATCGCTGAACGGACCGGTTATGCGCGATGCAACTTCTATTCTCCCGCATGGGCATGAGCCAGGCGGTGCTTATGGCCGCGGCCGATCTCCCGAGCGGACAGAACCGTCCCTTCCGAGTGCGCCTCTGGACGCATCGCCGCTCCCCTTTCACATCCGGATTGCTGGTCTTGCACGACGAGGCGCAACCAGTCGATCCATTGGCTTATCCCCTCCGGGGTTCGCGAGGTGACCGGCAAGAAGGGGGCATCGGTTGCCAGATGGCGCAGATATCGCTCGGCACGCGCGGAGCTGAACTCGGTGAGGTAGGTCAGCAAATCGGACTTGGTGAGCAGCACCGCATCAGCCACCCGAAACATGATGGGGTACTTTGCCGGCTTATCGTCTCCTTCCGGAACCGAGAGTAGGGTTATGTTCTTGTGCTGGCCGAGATCGAAGCTCGCCGGGCATACCAGGTTTCCCACATTCTCGATGAACAGCAGATCGATTTGCTCGAGGTCGAGCCGATGCAAGGCGTCATGGACCATGTGGGCGTCCAGGTGGCAAGCACTGCCGGTTGCAATCTGCACGGCCGGCACGCCGTGTGCGCGGATACGCTCGGCGTCATTTTCGGTCTCTAGGTCACCTTCGATTACCGCGATGCGCAACTGGTCCCCGATGGTCTCGATGGTAGCCTCCAAGAGACTCGTCTTCCCCGCTCCGGGAGAGGACATGAGGTTGATCGCCAGAACGCCATGGCGATCAAGGTGCTCTCGGTTATGCGCCGCTTGATGGTCGTTTTCGGAAAGGAGGTTTTCGAGCACCGTAACCGCGGTACGACCGTCGTCGGTATGGCTATGCTTGCCACCGGCCTTGACCAGGTACTCATTACCCGGGGTGATGTTGCAGCCGCAGGTCTCACACATGCCGCAATCTCCTGAATCTGGGGTATTGTCGTCTACTATAGCAGGACAGGCGGGCTTATACGTCCTCGCCCTCAGCCGCCGTCGCGAGCTCCAGGCTGGCGAGCAGCATCTCCTCCCCGCTGACTACCCGGGTGCGATAGCCCCCGCATCGGCCACAGGTAAGTCGATTGGGCGCCGCTACCGTTTCCGCCCCGCATACTTGGCACTGCACGCGTACCTCGGTGAGCTCGATGTCGAGCACAGCGAATTCCGCGATGGTACCGGCCGCGGCCAAAGGATAGGCGTTTTCCAGCAAGGATGGCTCTACCCCGGAAAGTGGACCCAGGCGTATCAGAATGCGCTCCACCGTGGTTGCTCCATGTTCGTTCGCGATGGATTGGACCTGATCGAGCAGGGCCAGACAAATAGAGAGCTCATGCATCGGGTTGAGTTACAGTCTTGATTCCGAGCATCGGAAAAGGCGAAAATGCTTAATTACTGTACGGTTGCCGACAAGAGCCTGTCCGCGCCGCGACAGGTGTTTCTATTTCCTAACGAAAGCTCAGAGGAGAGAACAATGAGGCTGATCCTATTGGGAGCCCCCGGCGCGGGCAAGGGTACCGTAGCCAAAATGCTTACTGCCATCGACGGCTCGGTGCAAATATCCACCGGCGACATTTTGCGCGCCGCCGTAAAGGAAGGCACGGAGCTTGGCAAACAGGCCAAGGCGTTCATGGATGCTGGCGATCTCGTTCCGGACGAGCTCATCATGGGAATCATGAAAGAGCGACTGAAGGAGGACGACTGCCAGGCCGGATTTTTGCTCGACGGCTTTCCGCGCACCATTCCGCAGGCCGAGCAGCTCAAGGTCCTGCTGGCCGATCTCGGCATAGAGATGGATGCTGCCGTCAACCTGGAGGTACCGCGGGAGGTGATTCTGGACCGCCTGACCACCCGCCGAACCTGTGTCGACTGCGGGGCTATTTACAACGTCAAGTCGGCGCCGACCAAGGTCGAGGGTGTCTGCGACAAGTGTGGAGGCAAGGTCGTTCAGCGTGACGACGAGACGGAGGAAGCCATCTCCAACCGTTTGGACGTCTACAATGAAAAGACTGCCCCTCTGGCCGGCTTCTACCGAGACGAGGGATTGTTGTTCGACGTAACCACTACCTCGAGCGATGCTGTTGTCGCGGCCATTCGCGAGCGCGTGGGCGCCTGACAACGCCATACAACTCCACCGGCGGGCGGGTTTCTCCTCCCGCCGGACCTCCTCCCGACCCGGATTTTCGGGTATCTTTGTGTCTCTCTAAGAAATTTGCGAACCACCTCACAGGTCAATGGCGCGCGGAATCCATCTCAAAGAGCTCAAGTCGACCGATTTGGAGGCGATCGGCGTGCCGGACGATGGACTGCCCGACGCAGCGGCTGGCGAAAATGGTCGATCCCTAAACATCTTGGCGGAAGCGGACCCTGTTCTATCGCGCGCCTTGGACGAGGTGCAGCAAGATCTCGAAGATACCCTTCGGCTACTGGACGAAGCCCTGAAGACTGGCGCCTCGGAGCAAACATATCCCTCAGAAGCACGATCAGATCCCGAGTGTGGCGATCCCGGTTAGAACATGATTTCACGAGTGCGTCAGTAGCTTTGAACCAGGACGGCGCTATGGGTGTGAAGCGAAAGAACGGCTAAAAGCAGCTTAACGCGTTGCCCATCAGCTGAAGCAAGCCCTGCCTCGCTTTTCTTGTTGTTGACGTGTTTTGTATCGCTTGTCCAGTCGAACGGTCGCGCGCAGCACAGGTCTCGACAGAGTCGGACGTGCTCGGAAGGGCTCGCAAGGGTTTCCCATAGGGGCGGTGTTTACCGATATTCTCAACGGTTGACGTATGCCCACACCAAATCCTAAATTTCGGCATCCGCAACACATCACTACCATTGGAGCGATGCCGACATGCTGCAGCCCGGAGAACAGGCTCCCGAATTCTCGCTTCCGGATGCCGACCTGGAGCGCGTCAGTTTGGAGCAATTCAAGCACAACAGCCACGTTGTACTTTATTTCTACCCAAAAGACGACACACCCGGGTGCACGATCGAGGCCGTCGAGTTCACCGATCTTCAGCCGGAGTTCGAGATCCTCGACACCCAGGTCCTGGGAATCAGCAAGGACAACTGTGTCAGCCACGGCTCTTTCCGTGACAAGCACGGTATCAATGTACGTCTTCTTGCTGATCCAGAGGGTGAGACTTGCACCGCCTATGATGTGTGGCGCGAGAAAGAGGCCCACGGAGAGAAGCGCATGGGCATCGTTCGCTCCACCTTCATCGTCGATAAGAATGGTACGATTCGTCACGCCCTTTACGACATCAAGCCAAAGGGGCATGCTGCCCAAATTCTCGAGCTGGTGCGGCGTCTGTAACTTCCCGGATCGGGCGCAGCGGCCGGCATGAAGCTTCGCAGCCAGATTCTCGTCCTGCTCCTGGTGTTTGGCGTGGTGCCGTTGCTGATCTCGGTTGCCCTCAACCTGCCGTTGGTGCTGAAGCGCACTGAGCTCATTTACCAGAAGGTTTACCTCCAAAATCTACGTGCTGACTTCCGCGATCTCGATCAGCACTTGGCTAGCCGCCATGAGATGATTCGGCTATTGGCGAAGCTCCCGGAACCGGGACTGATTCTTGGCGAGCGGGGAGACGATGATCAGATCGACCTCGCCCGGGCTCGCTACACAGGCTGGATAAATCAGATTCTGGGCGACCAACGCGACATCATCCAGATCCTGTTTCTCGGTGCGGATGCGCAGGAGCGTTTCTGGCTGGAGCGGGACGAAAAAAGCCTCCTTTGGCATCCCACTGCGAAGTTGCCCGAGCGCCCAAATGAGCAGTTTCTCAACGCAGCCATCGGGATGAAGTCCGGGGGTGTGATGGTCAGCCGCATCCGCGTCGATCCCGCCGCCGGCGCCGAAGATCCCCGAAAGCTCATGACCCTGAGCCTTGCGAGCGCCATCGGCGGTGGCTCCAAAGGTGAAGCCATGGGATTGGTGGTGATGACCATCGACGTCGGTGGTTTGGCCCAGTTTTACCGCGACACCCTTTGGGTCAACAACAATGGAAGCTACCTGCGCGCCGGACAGCCCATAGGTGAAGAGCCCGAGGCCTTCGCTGACTTCCCGGGACTAGACGAGATCTTTGCCGCCGGGAAGCTCGCCCTTTGGGAGGGCGACCGTGGTCGGCAGCTAATTTGGATTCCCATGTTTCTCACCGAAGACGCGCTCCCCCTATGGGTGGGCCGATCTGTGGATCCATCTCCGATCAATAGCTTTCGCAATGCATTGATCGTGCGTGTGGTTACCGTGGTTTTACCGATGGTCGTTCTGGTCATGATGATTGCCCGCTGGCTGGCTGCCAGAGCGGAGCAGTTTGGCAAGGCCCTTACCGACGGACTCGGGCGCGTACTTCGCGACGGTGAGAGCGTCCGTTTTGATTGGAAGGGTCCTCGAGAGGTAAAGGAGCTAGGCGACCAGCTCTCCAGGCTTGCCGAGGTCCACGTAGAGCACCTGCGCACGGCGCGCGACCACACACGTGAGCTGGAGCGGTCCAACCGTTACAAGTCGGAGTTTCTCGCCAATGTCAGTCACGAGCTGCGCACGCCTCTGAATTCCATTCTATTGCTATCCAAAATGCTTGCTGATCCGAACGCCGGTCTTAGTTCGAATCAGCAGCACCAGGCGCGGGTGATTCATGAAGCCGGCGGCGACCTGCGCACGATGATCGACAATATTCTGGACATCTCTCGTATCGATGCCGGACAGGTTACGGTGAATCTGGAGTGGATTGAGCTGCGGCCACTGCTGCAGGAGCTGATTCGACTCGTCTTGCCACAGTTCGAGGACAAAGGGCTCGCACTTGTTCTCGAAGTCAGTGAAGAGGCGCCGGATCAGGTTCATAGTGACCGGGACAAACTGCGTCAGATCTTGAAAAATTTCTTGTCCAACTCTGCAAAATTCACCGATCGTGGACAGGTAACGCTCCGAGCGGAGTGGATCGAGTGCGACATCTGTCCGCTGGTCCTGAGTGTCACGGATACGGGCATCGGGATCCCCGCGGACAAGCAGGAGGTTATTTTCGACGCCTTTCAGCAGGCAGACGGCTCCACACAGCGCCGC
>Ga0055450_10000182_pt1 | contig 11889 bp, 13 predicted proteins | sample China_Galinas_PW_5_FD_57740 | JGI IMG/M metagenome (GOLD analysis project Ga0055450, IMG submission 57740) | Wetland microbial communities from San Francisco Bay, California, USA, that impact long-term carbon sequestration - China_Galinas_PWC_D1 | ecosystem: Environmental > Aquatic > Marine >... | reverse complement strand
CTTTGAAATGTTTCGTCCTTTCTGAGGGGTAGACAAATTGACACAGTGTTCATGAGAAATCCGGGTTAACGGTGTTGCATGACAGACATAACAAAAGCGGAAGCCAAATACCATCGAAAAGAATGAATAAATAAAAAATTGTCCTTATCTCCTTGAAACTTCCGTCAACCTCTTTCCGATAGGAAACACATTTCCAGATTTTCCGGCAGTTCCTGCCTGGAAAGACCAAGTTCGCAAGCAAAGGACAGAAGCTCCTGGTATGAGCAGTTCACGGATTCAGACGAGAAGGTGCCGCCGTCGATTTCGGTTTCTAAAAAGAATTTTAGAGCCTGAGCCGCCTCTTTTTGCAAAGACAACAATTCCACCTTATGGCGTCTGTGAAACATTTTGAACCGCTGCCAGTTTTGCATGCAACGACGAATACCTCGATAAAAGGATTTTCCTTTGTTTTCCGGACGAATATCGCGAAGGATGATATCATGGTATCTCCATTTGGCCGCCTCAAGCAATTGTTTCCTTTCCTTCTCACTCAACCTGAGACGAGGCCCATTCACATCCTCAGTCAGATAGTAGACAGACGAGTGAAAGGCAATCTCGGGGAGTTCTCCGGAATCACGAACAGCAAGCCACTCATTTTCAAAGACTATGTGTCTATCATTTATCATCTTCTTCCAAACCAAAGATGGTCCTCACCATATCGGCCTTGACATTGGTGTCGTGTTTGCAGGAATCCTTTTTTAAGAAGTTCAAGGGGGCGTAGAGAATTTTCGAGGCTATCGCCATGGTCATTTTTTCAACGGACCGGCGCTCATTGTCTGAGAGGTCCTGAAGTCTGGGGAGAGTTCTTTCCAGCTCGACACGACAGATATCGTCCACTTTTTTTCTCAATGCGGCAATGGTCGGAGTTACCGCCATTCCCCTGTACCAACGTAGGAATTTCAAAACCTCCTCATCAACGATCCGCCCGGCCTTGACAGCCTCTCTTGCGCGTTCCGATTTATTCAACTCCACGACATTAGTGAGATCATCAATATCGTAAAGAAAGACATTATCGACATCATTCAAAGCCGGATCAAGGTCACGGGGAACAGCAATATCTATGAAAAATAGAGGCTTATTCCTTCTGGTTCGCATCACCGGTTTTACCTGATCCTTGTGCAACACAATTCCGGAGGAACCCGTGGAACTGATGAGAATATCCACTCGTTCCAGTTGCAGAACAAGTTCTTCAAGAGAAACGGCTACACCATTAAACTTCTGGGCCAGGTCCAGTGCCCGGGACAACGTTCGATTCGCTACAACAACCTCGCCAACCCCTTGGCCGACGAGATGCTCAGCCGCAAGTTCCGCCATTTCTCCGGCACCGACCAGCAGAACTTTCTTGTCCTGCAGGCTGCCGAAAATTTTCTTAGCCAACTGAACAGCCGCATAACTAATCGAGACCGCAGAGGATCCTATACCGGTTTCACTACGCACCCGTTTAGCCACCGAGAAGGATTTATGCAGCAGCCTGTTGAGAAGCGGCCCGGTACTATGGTGCGCGGATGCATGCCGATACGCCTCTTTTAACTGTCCAAGGATCTGGGGCTCCCCGATAATCATGGAATCAAGGCTCGACGCCACCAGGAAAAGATGACGAACCGCCTCATTATCATAGTATATATAGAGATACTCACGGCATTTTTCTGCAGGAATACTACCGCCGAAAAGGAAATCGATCAATGCCTCCTCCAAATAATCGACTGACTCGACAACGAGAAGGATTTCCACCCGGTTGCAGGTGGAAAGAAGGTAGTACTCCCGACAGCCGGGTATTTCCGCAAGCCGTCGGAGCGGTTCTTTATAGCCGTCGGTCAGTGCTATCTTTTCCCGCACCGCAAGAGGAGTCGATTTATGATTGACCCCAATGAGCAAGATTCTCTCAGCGGGCATAACTATGAACTCCCCCGAGCAGAAAGGTAACGCCCCAAAGCGTGAAAAGAACCGCGCAGAAACCGATGATCGCCATAACGGCGGCACGTTTTCCCCGCCAGCCGACAGTGATGCGCTGATGCACTTGAATCAGATAGATAAACCAGGTTATCAAAGACCAAGTCTCTTTGGGATCCCATTGCCAATATGTTCCCCAGGCCTGATGTGCCCACATGATGCCGGTCACGATACCGAAGGTTAAAAATAAAAAACCCGCGGTCAGGCAATGGCTGTTCAATTGATCCAAGGCTTCAAGGGACGGCAAACGGGAAAAAAAATAGCCGAAACGTTTGCTTTTCAGCTCCCTTTCCTGCAGCAGGTACATAAGCCCTCCACAAAAGGCCAAAGCCAGAAACCCGTAAGCGATAAGTGATACACCAGCATGAACAGGCAACCATCGGCTCTGCAAAGCCGGGACCAGCGGTGCGGTTTTTCTGGAAACAGATGCAGAGATCACAAGCAGGATAAAGATCAACAGGGAAACGAATGTCCCAAAATTTTTTACCGTATACCGCCAGCGAAACGAAAGGTACGCCCAGGTCGAGGCCCAGGCAAAAAAAGCAACAGCCTCATGCAGGGAGGTTACAGGCGTATAACCGGTCAAAACGTAACGGGAGATAAGGTAGGCGGTCTGCAAAATTCCCGAGGCGATGAGTATCCACCTGGCAATGGTCCTCACCTCTTTTTTCCTGGTTATGAAAAAAACGATATAGGCGGCACATGCAAGAAACGTTATGCCCAGAACGGACTGAAAAAGAAGATAACTTATTTCGTTTATCATAGTCTACGAGGTGAACGGATCGGATATCTGATTACCGGTTGAAAAGAATTACGTTCGACCATCCTGAAGGTCTCCGGTACAACCGTGCTCGTCTCCTGCCTTTTCTATGGCAGCAATGTCGGCAACAAGTGCGGCTATATCTATTGTTTTTGGGAGAATCGGAGCAAGCTCGATCTGAAGAGCCTGCCAATCCCGATCACGAAGACAGGAGAGTACGTCTGTCTCCAAGATACTCTCAAAGACACGTTTGTGCGAACAGGGAGAACCGCCGTCACCGATAACCTTCGATCTGATCGAAGCGAATAAATCGACCAGAAGGCCGTATTCAACCCCGTATTCACCGGCAAGTCTCTTCCTTACCCAGGCGGAAAGTGCCGGACTGCCGCCCCCGGTGGATACAGCTAGAAGGAAATCACCCTGCCGCACCATGGCAGGCACCTGAAAACTGCAGGCTTCCGGAACATCGACACTGTTTAAGAGGATGTCGTGAGCCCGGGCTTCTGCTATCACCTGCCTCTGGACCTCACTGTTGTCGGTGGCGGCAAAAACAAGAAATGCGCCTTGCAAATCTCCGGAACGAAAACCTCTCCGGCACCATTCAATTTTCCGGCTTTCAACCAGGTTTCGTATACTGTCACACGCCGTCGGGCTGATTACTCTTACCTTCGCTCCACATGCCAGAAGCGGTATAACTTTCCGAGCAGCAACCTCCCCCCCGCCGATAACCAGGCAATAACGGTTTTGTATCTTGAGATTAACAGGATAGAGTGGCATGCTACATCGTCATGGTCTGTTTTTCCACTTAAGACAGTTGACAATAATCGTGATTTGCCCTCGTGATGTATTCATAATTTGCCTGCCTGCAGATATACGAAAATCATCTTTAGCCATCTCCAGAAATTTCAGCAATGACTTTCTCCGGATATCATGGGCAAGATACAGAGCACCATCGGGCTTGAGGAAGGTTTTAACTAATGAAAGTATCGGTTGCAGAAACTCTTCCCTGAATAAAATCTCTGCTCCGGCCATCACATCAAACGCTTGAAGATGCGGGGGATTGAGCCAATCAAGGAGTAAGGTCTTAACTCCAACCAATCCTGAAGCAGCACTGCTCACTCGCTCGAAATCAAGGATTTCCTCTTCATAGTCACTGAGGGTCACATCGAAACCGGCAGCGGCAGCGGTCAGTCCGGGAGCTCCGAGACCAGCTCCCAACTCAAGCAGCGTTTTGTCTTTTTCTTTTGCCTGGGGCAATGAACTCAACAAATAAGAAAGAACGATTGCTGCCTCCCACAGTCTTATCCAAAAAGGAAATTCGGCAACATTATCAAAAGGGTCCTTGCCGGCAAGGACCTCCTCGAGATCCGCAGCTTTCAACAGTCGAATAGTCTTATCCGCAATTGTTAGTTTATCAAAGGTAAGTGAATATTTTTTTTTGATCCGGTTGTAAATGCGACGTTCACTTTCCGGTAAGTTCCTTATGTCCATAATTGTTGCATTAAAAAACGCCTTTTCCTCACAGCTTAAAGTATTCTGTATGGTACGAGGTTATATTGAGAGAGGACGACACCAAATAGTGGATCATCCACAACAGACAGATTTTTTAAAATACCCATGAATATTGCGCATGTCAATCAGCAACCCATAAAAGTCCCTGCTCTTGCTGACAGGTGAAGTCTCCTTGGCTGGTCGACCATCTCAATCCGCGCAATTTTCAGGCTGAATTTCCAGCCTGAAAATTCTCGTTTCCGGATGGACACTAACCCGAATTTCTCATCAGTTCAGTCTTGACAGGACATCAGTTCATCACGCTTTTGATATCTTTTGCAAAAACGGAATGTGGAACATACATATTGTATCTTTTTACGATATCACCTTTCTGGTTGATGAGAAATGAGGTGGGAATACCCCTGATGCCGCCGAAACCGACAACCGTATGCTCATCTGCCATCACCACCGGATAGTTGACTCCTAATTTTCTAATCATCCTGGCAACGACCCTCGGCCCCTGTTCATCAATGGAAAATGCAACGATGGAAAAACCATCCCGGGATAATTCTTTTTGCAGATCGATGAGGCCGGGAATTTCTTCCTGGCATGGCGGACACCATGTGGCAAAAAAAGTAACAAGCAACACTTTCCCCTTGAGATCTTTGCTGTCAATGGGTCTTCCATCAGTTACCGCCGGGAGCGAAAAAGCCGGCATTTTCGTTACCGCATACAGCGGTTTTACCGATAAAAAGAAAGCGGAAAACAAACAGAATGCGAACAGCGCGATCGGAAAATGTGCTTTATTCATTGGCTAGCTCCTGAGATTACATCAAAAATATTTACAGTTATCATACTCTCGTCCGGAAAATTTTTCTTCATTTTTTCACACCAACACATCAAGATCCGGACGAAATCATTTGTGCCATTTTTTTTCGGTGGAGATTAGATAAAAAAAAGGTATTGAGATGAGTGTAATAAATCGCAAAACATGCTAGACTACATTCCGCTAATGCTCCGGCTTTCATGAAAATGAGTCCCCAGCCAAGATATCATTTGATCTTTTCAGCGATCAACCTGCACGTACCCCCACATACGGGTATTTAAAAATACAAGTAAGACGCAAAAGCCATTTAAGGAACCCTCTAAGATGATACGTCAGCCACTTCGGAAAAAATCAGTTTTTATTTTTTGCTTTATTTTTTCTCTTTTTCTTACCGGTAATGCAGTCGCCCGAATTATTGATCGCGTTGTTGCCGTAGTCAATGACGATGTCATCCTCCTTTCGGACCTGCAAAACGCCGGAAAACGATATTTTCAAAAAATCAAAGAAAAAACACCCGAACCTTCCCAAGAACAAGCCTTGCAGACTGCAGGGAATGAGATCCTCGACAACCTGATAGACCAAAGTCTAGTCACCCAGAAAGCCAAAAAGGACAAGATATGGGTATCGGATGAGGATTTTCAGCATGCCTATCAGATGATGGTCAAACAAAGCGGTCTTACCAAGGACCGTTTTGTCGAAAAGATAAAAAATTCCGGGGTAACACCAGAGGAATACAACAAGGATCTCAGATACCAGATTCTTCAGGAAAAGCTGATCAATCACGACATCCGATCCAAGGTTATCATAACCGACAATATGGTCAAGGACTATTACGATCAGCACAAGCAGGGATACAACACAATCAAAAACGGATACGCCCTTCTCCAGATGGGTTTCACCTGGGGAATATCTGCAGAGTCACAAAAATCGGCTCCGAATATGTTTGCCGACAAAGTGGATGCAAGACGACGAGCGGAAGCGGTCCGGAAAATGGCGGAAGAGGGGCAGGATTTCCGAGAACTGGCAAAAAAATATTCCAACCTTCCTTCAGCTGCTGACGGTGGCGACATAGGCATCCTGCAAGAGGATGATATGGCTGCCGATATGCAGGAGGCAATAACCAGCTTAAAACCCGGCCAAATAAGCAAAATCATCGAAACTCCAGCGGGTTTCCAATTTTTCAAACTCCTGGCCAGCAAGGACGGGGTAGATCCAAAATCATCCTATGAGGCTGCCAAAGAGGGAATCAGAAAAATCCTCTATCAAAAGCAACTGAAAAAAGAGTTTGACAATTGGGTGAAAAACCTTAAAGAACAAGCATATATCAAAAAAATGTATCCATGATGCTTGCCTGTTGGTCTTCTTATGAAAACCCGAACAATAGAATTTACCGAGAATACAGTCAAAAAATGTGATCCCTTAACGTGCATTCCTTTTCCTTCTATGACAATAGGAACGACAGATGGTGAATGATCCTTCTTTATCCGATAGCGAACCCCTGGGACAATTTTTACGTCGCCACAGAATTGAAAAAGGCCAGGACGTAGCAGAAGTAGCCGAAGAAACCAAGATTCCGCCCGCTACATTGCAGGCAATGGAAGAGGGTGACTACAAATCCCTGCCAGCCGATGCCTTTGCCCGAGGTTTCTATTCTATATATGCCCGTCATCTGGAAGTGGATGTCGACTATGTATTGGAACATTACGCAAAAGAGCGGGGAGCTTCCCCGAAAAACACCAAAAAGACGTTGCAGACTCCCTCAAAACTGGGGGAGTCCGTAAGCCCGATGGCCGAACGCCCGATGGTCAGTCCTATATCCATCCTGGGATGTTCTCTGGTTATTTTCATTTTGATCGCTACCGGGATATCCTGGTATTTTTCTTGGAATCCGGCAAGGTTCCTCAGTGAACAACTCCGAAGTTTCGGAAACAAACCTGCAGTCGAACAGCCCCAAAAAAATACAACCGCGGTACCGGCCCCAACTTCTGCAGATAAAACGATTTTGCCACCTGCCCCTGAAGGAGCCGCCGCTGAACACATGCAAAGCACTGCTGTAACCGCGAAAGGAAAATATACGTTACTGGCGGAATTCCAGGAAGCAACCAAAGTAACGGTTGTAGTTGATGAGGATTTTCCCGAGGAGTTGAATTTCTCAGCCGGACAGAGGTACGAGTGGCACCCGAAGGAGTCCATGACGCTTACACTCCCTGCAGGTGCAAAGACCCGTCTAAGCCTCAACGGCGTAATTATTCCATTGCCGGCGCCTGTAGACGGATTTATTACTGTCACCATCCCCGGTTCCCTGGCCAAGTAATCCAAGCTGAGAAAGAAAATAGGATGGCTGCACTATGCCCAACCGTTCCGGAATGCTATGGTTACTTAATATAATTTTTTTTGTTTTATCTCTCTAGAATACACACGCTGTCCCATGGCTTCACCCGAGTTGGAAACCGCCGCTATCGTTCTTGATTGCCGCGACCATGGAGAGTCCGACAAGATCATCACTTTCTTCTGCCCCGAAGCAGGTCGTCTTACCGGAATCGCCAAAGGAGCAAACCGCAGCAAACGGCGTTTCGTAAATAAACTGGAACTCTTTTCTTCTCTACACATCACCTACACCCAGACACGTCAAAGCAGCCTCGTCTTCATTAAAGCCGCAGACCTAAATTCCGGCTTTTTGAATCTGCGAAAAAATGTCAATCTCTACAATGCTGCAACCGTCATTCGTGAATTTATCCTTATGGGTGTAAGCGAGAAAGAATGTGACAGCAGGGTCTATGACCTCCTTTGCTGGGCTCTGCAATCATTGGACGATAAACGGCCCCATCTGCCAGTTGTAATCATCTTCCTGCTCAGATTTTTCGATTATATCGGCTATAGACCCGACCTGTTAACCTGCCATCACTGTGATCATCCGGTCTCCTCTCAGAAAGCATATGGATTCAATTACATGTCAGGAGGACTGATCTGCGAATCCTGCCTGGCTCAAAACTTCCAGACAACCGTTCCCCTCTCGCTCGGTACAATACGGCTATTGACCGATGTACAAACCCAGAACCAGGAACGGCTGCACCGGCTGCAGTTTTCGAATGTTGCCCGGGACGAATCCCTCGATCTCCTGTACCGCTACGGACGCAGACTCTTTCAACGCGATATCCATTCCTGGAAGGCGATTGTGACATCAGGAGACAGGAGTCAGGATACAGGAGTCAGAAGAGGAACAAAGTAGAACTGCCATACCGGCACCCTCCCCTCTATCTCCCTGGATCTGGATTGTACCTCTTAAACATACCGTATTTCACCACTTTGCACACTCATGCAGGAACCGTCATCAAGTTGCAGCAACAAAGCGCCGTCGTCTTGGAGTTCGACAACCGTCGCCTCATATAGTGGGGCATCAAAAACATTCTGCCCATACACGACCCTTTGACCAACGGTATCGGAAAGCTCTTTCCAACGCTGCAGAAGCAAATGCTGGCCGCCTGAGCCGGAAAAGCCATCCCCACTCAAATCCCGAGCCTCTTCATAGTACAACAACCCAATATTCCAGGACATCTTAGCGAGAAAGACCAAGGTGAAATGATAAAGATCAACAGGCTCACCGATCTTTTCTGTCAGGGAAATTGCAGTAGCCTGCAATTCTGCAGGAAAAGTTCGGTTATTGAGGTTTATACCGAAACCGATAAGGTCATATTCACCATGACGATGCAGCCCCGAATACCCTTGGATCAGAAACCCTGCTACCTTTTTTTTATCTATCAAGACATCGTTGACCCATCGCAGGTATGATGCTGTTGTTCCAACTTGTCTCACGGCCTCACAGCAGGCAACTCCCACGGCCAGCGAGAGAAAACGACGGGAGGCAGCAAGCAGTGTGTTGGCATGGATCAGGCAACCCCAGAGGCCTCCGGTCGGAGCATGCCAGGAACGGGAGAAACGCCCTCTGGAACAACTGAGGGTTCGGGCAGTGATAACCGTGCCGCTGGCCACGGATTTATCGGCATCTTCCGTGATGTTAATCAAGGTACGGGCACGATCCATGGTTCTTTCCAGAGTATCATGGTGCTCCAAGGTTGAGCCGACAAAGGCACCGTAGCGAAAAACCGTTGCCGCATCAGCAAACTCTCTGCTGCGCAATGGGAGTTCATGATCGAGAATGAACCGCTTCAGCTCTTCAGCTGTAGGGAAAATCATGGCGCCGGGTTCCCCGGCCGTCACATCCTGGCATCCCAATCGGCCTTAACCTTTGTTATGATCTTTTGGATAAGCGGCAGCTTTTCCGGAGAACAGACCCCGATCAACGGATCACCCTGCTCCACGGAAATGCCCGGTTTGAAATAGACGGAATGAACAACGCCCGGTTCCCCTTGGTAATACACCGGCGTATCGCGTTTCATCAAGGACATGGTGATTATTTCATCACCGGGTTTGACGGATACCGTCTGGGCACCTTTTTTTTCGACACGAGATTGAATATCCAACGAGAAAAAATACTTGGCTTTTTCCGGGGCGGGAAAAAGAAAAAGAACCTGCTTTAAAATATTCTCAATGATTTCCTTTTTCTTCAAAGGATGGCGAATAGTCATCAGTTTTTCGCCGGCTTCGACAAATTTCCCGTCATGTTCGCAGTGAATTTCGGCCACGGTACCATTTGTCTGGGAGGTCACAAGCTTTGAATTTCTCTCCCTGGTTATCTCATATAGAACGGTACCGGGCACATGCAGCCACTGTCCACTCGGAGCGGCAACTTCCGCGCCTTCCGTCACCAGACAGCGAACGATGCCGGTATGGGTGGCACACACATCCACATAGTCATAAGGATCTGATCTGTATTTACTTAAAATTTCGTCAAAATCTATTTCATTCGCCATGCATCCAGCCTCAATCACCCAAAGACAAAAGATGGTCCAGTCCACTGAAGGGCAATCATCACAGGCTAGATAGGCGGTCTCCTTATAGAAAGGATACAGTCAGCAGGACTGCCGCAGCCATAGTGAGATTTCCCATCATATGGGGCTTGAGACAACCATCAAGAGAAAAATTTTGCAACCCCAGACCGTTAATCCAGGGAGCAGCATGCGCCCCTGAACTCGATATGGGGACGATACCCATTACCAAGAGCCAAAGATCAAACAATAAAAAACCGATAATTGCAAACCTCCACCATTTTCCGTTCATATCATCACCTTTTTGCAATTCTACAAACCAAGGACAGTGAATTCTGCCTCCACCGGGAAATCGACACGTAAAAGAGGAATTAAGTTTACTGAGATAATCTCAACATGGCAAGTCTATTCTTTCTCTTATCTGTTTTCCCAATACAGGCTTGGTGGTATAGTGAATCCCTACATACCTGAAAAATCAATAAAGCAATACTCATATACAAAAGTAACAGTTATGCCTGGAAAAGATTCAGATAAAGATACGCTCTTTCAAACAGATTCCATTGCTGAGGATTTCACTTTTTCACAACGGGTTGTCGAGGTTTTCGACGACATGGTGGATCGGTCCGTCCCCTTTTACCAGGAGGTTATCCGTGCAACAGCATTACTTCTTGCCGGATCTCTTGAGCCTGAGGACCAGGTGATCGACCTGGGCTGCGCTACCGGCACTTCGTTGCTGGAGCTGACCAGAATGCTCTCGGATAAAAGTCTGAAGTTCATAGGCGTCGACAGCTCGAAAGCAATGCTTGACAAGGCGAGATTAAAGTGCGAACTCTTCTCTAAGCAGGACAGCACTACCTTTGTCGAAGAGGACATTACTCGATTGCATAAACCGGGAACAGGTGCCTTTATACTGAATTACACACTGCAATTCATCCGCCCTCTGCTTCGAAAAGATTTTCTCCATCGCCTCTACGAGGACCTGCGTCCTGGCGGACTTTTGATTTTAAGCGAAAAAATCATCTGCTCAGACAGTAGATTAAACCGGGAATATATCGACATCTACCATCAGTTCAAACGGGAACGGGGATATTCGGAGCTGGAAATTGCCAAAAAACGTGAAGCGCTGGAAAATGTCCTGATCCCGTTTTCCATTGAGGAAAACAAAACGCTGTTGAGAAGCGTTGGATTTCGTTCGGTAGAAACGTTTTTTCAATGGTTCAATTTTGCCTCTTTCGTGGCGGTAAAGACGACATAAAATAAGAGATGTGAGAGGCGAGGAGTCAGAATTCAGAAGATAATCTTACAATCCCAACATTCAAAATACTCCATGACAATAAGGAGTTTACCACCATACGCTTATCGTAGAAAGCTATAATAAATACATGCAAAGCAGGAACAACAAAGACTACCTCTGTGATCTGCCGAACACGGCAAAAACAAATGAGATCCTGGCCATCCGCAACGAGCGTCTTGAATGGGCAGGACAAGATAAAAAAGGATTTTTACGTTATCGCAGCCCCTGCGAGCGGCTTATGAGGTATTCCGCCCGCCGTGTCGACTGCCAAGGCGATATCGTAACCATAGGTGCTGCCGAGGAAGTATCGGATGCCGCCCGAAAGACGATCGAAAAAGACCTGCGCGCCTTTATGCCGTGGCGCAAGGGGCCTTTTTCCATATTCGGAGTCGATGTGGATGCCGAATGGCGCAGTGAGCGCAAATGGCAGAGGCTGCTGCCTGTCCTGCCGGATCTTCAAGGAAAAACCGTTGCCGATATCGGCTGCAACAACGGCTACTACATGTTCCGGATGGCTTCCTGCAAACCGAAAGTGGTTCTGGGCCTGGAGCCAACCATCCAGCATTATTACTGTTTCAAGGCATTAAACGGTATGGCCGGCATGGCCAACCTTTCAATAGATCTGCTGGGTGTCGAACACCTT
>Ga0055450_10000181_pt1 | contig 11911 bp, 12 predicted proteins | sample China_Galinas_PW_5_FD_57740 | JGI IMG/M metagenome (GOLD analysis project Ga0055450, IMG submission 57740) | Wetland microbial communities from San Francisco Bay, California, USA, that impact long-term carbon sequestration - China_Galinas_PWC_D1 | ecosystem: Environmental > Aquatic > Marine >... | reverse complement strand
GGGGGGGGGGGGTTGCGCTTCTTTCAGACGGCGGGGCTGCAGGCGCTGGTAGAAGGATTGTCTCGGAAGCCTATGAGGGGAAAGGGCATAGCTCCGGATTGAATGGGGGTTGACAATGCCGACGCCCGCGTCGAACTCCTTGCGAACGATCTCCACCGGAGTCTTTAGGTCGCTGTCATTAGAAATGACGACCGCAAGGTCGTAGCGAGCACGAAATCCGTCGGCAAGAAGGTGGCTCGCCAAATTCACGTCCGATCCCTTCTCCTCCTGAATCCAGACCGAGCGGAGGCCAATGTCTCCCTTCTTGCGCTTCTTGGGGGGATTCTCCAGTAGCCGGGTGGCCGTTCGCGTCAGGAAATGTCCGTAGATGATCTCGACCTTTGGCAAGGTGCGAAGCGCACGCAAGTATTCGCGTGCTGCTCACGTTGACCGGGTTTGTCCGGGCGATCTTTGACTTTCGCGGTGAAGTATTTGACGGCGCATAACTCGGCGTCCCTCTTCACGTACTGGCCGCATAGAGCTTCCAGATCCAGCCAGCGATAGGGCTTGCCCCGGAGCGATCCGAAACAGAGATTGAACCCGTCGATGTAAAACATCATGCGCTTTTTCGGGTACTTCATCGGCTAAGCAACCTATCCGCTAACGCAGCAGCGCCGCGCGCGCCGCTTACGCATCTCCTGCATCGGAAGGTTCCGCCTTTCGGTGCCGGGCGGGGGGCTGTTAGCGCAGCGCCCCCGCCACTTTCGCTCTGTGGTGCGGCGAAGCTAGCGCGGTCCCCGGCCCCGATGGGGCTCAGATTCAAACTGACCCACTACCGGGCCGCCGTGCCGACCCGCCTCAGCGAGCCAGCACGCCGCCGTCGATCGGCAGCACCACGCCGGTGACGAAGGCGGCGTCCTCGGAGGCCAGGAAGGCGACGCCCGCGGCGATGTCGTCGGGAACGCCGAGCGGCAGCGGGTGCAGGCTTTCGACCCCGGCGAGCGCCTCGGGGTCGTCCCAGAAGCTCCGGTTCATCCCGGTCGGGAAGTAGCCGGGGGCGATCGCGTTGACGTTGACGAGCTCGGGGGCGAGCTCGATCGCCAGCGCCCGGGTCAGGTTGTGGACCGCGCCCTTGGAGGCCGAGTAGCCGCCGATGTCGGCCTGGCCGAACTCGCCCGCGATCGAGCCGATGTTGACGATCCGGCCCCGCGAGCGGCCGCGGGGGTCCTGGCCACGCATCTTCGCCACCGCCGCCCGGCAGCCGTTCCAGGTGCCGTCGAGGTTGACTTCGAGGGTGCGGCGGTACTGGACCGGGTCCTCCTCCAGCAGGGGCGCGAGGCCGAGGAAGACGCCCGCGTTGTTGACCCAGGCGTCGAGCCGGCCGAATCGCTCGACCGCGAGGTCGGCGACGGCGCGCAGCTCTTCCTCGGAGGTGACGTCGGCCCGGGCGAACTCGGCGCTGCCGCCGCGGTCCGCGATCAGCTCGTGGGTGGCGACCTCGAGGTCCTCCTCGAAGCCGTCGGACCGGGGCTCGGGGCGCAGGTCCGTGCAGATCACCGCGGCGCCCTCCTCGGCCAGCCGCAGGGCGATCGCGCGGCCGTGACCGGAGCTCGCTCCGGTCACGACCGCGACCTGGCCGTCGATTCCCCTCACGCGGAGACCGGCTGCTCGGCGAGCAGCTTGCGCTCGAAGAACGCGGTCGCCTTCTCGGCGGCGATCTCCAGCGCCGAGCGATCGCTGTAGAGGGCCATGTGGGAGACGCTCGGCGTGACGAACAGCTCCTTGTCCTGGCTGCCGATCGCCTTGAAGGTCTCGATCTCCTTGTCCCAGAGAGTGAGGTCGTCTTCGTCGGCGATGATCATCAGCGTCGGCACGTTGAGGATCCTGGGCGCGAACGGGAGGCAGTTGTAGTTCATCAGCATCTCGGTCGAGGCGAGCGTGTTGCGGTGCTCGTGCCGCGGGGCCTCCGTTTCCTGCAGCTTCTTGAACGCCTCGTAGGTTTCGGGGAAGGGCCAGGTGCAGAGCTCCTGGCCGACGTCCAGGGTCGACATCGCGACGTACCCCGGCTCGGCGCCGTCGAAGCGCTTCTCGCGGTCCTCCTCGATCGCCTTGCGCAGGGCCCGGAAGCCTTCCATCCCGTGCACCCGCCGCATGTTCTCCCAGCCGTCGATCACCGGCACCACCGAGCAGGCCGCGGCGACGCGGCGGTCGGTGGCGGCGATGATCAGCGAGTGACCGCCGCTGTAGGAGATCCCCCAGACGCCGATCCGGTCGGAGTCGAGGTTGTCCTGGCGCGATACGAAGCTGATCGCGTTGCGGTAGTCCTCGAGCTGGGCGTCGGGGTCGATGTGCTGGCGGGGGCTGCCGTCGCTGGCGCCGAGGCAGCGATAGTCGAAGACCATGGCGGCGACTCCGGCCTGAGCGAACAGCTCGGCGTAGTGGGGCTGGACCAGCTCCTTGACGTAGCACCAGCCACCCGCCATCACCACGACGGGGTGCGGACCGTCTCCATCGGGGAGGTATAGGTCCCCGCGGACCGTCTCTCCACCGGACTGAAACTCAACTGACTCGGGCATCTGCTCTCCTATCGATTTCGTTGCTGCATTCAGACCGGGGTTCGCTCCCGCGACGCGGTTGCGCGAGGCGCTAGCGGATCGTCCAGCCGCCGTCGATCACGTAGGCCGCCCCGTGGACGAACGAGGAGTCGTCGCTGGCCAGGAAGAGCGCCAGCTTGGCGATCTCCTCCGGCTGCGCGTAGCGGCCCGCGGGCACCGAGTTGACCGACTCCATCACCTCGGCCTCGCCGGCCTCGAACAGCTCCTTGGTCATCCCGGTCTCGACCGCGCCGGGGCAGATCGCGTTGGCGCGAACGCCCTTCGGGCCGTAGTCGAAGGCGAGCTGGCGGGTGAAGCCGATCACGCCGTGCTTGGAGGCGGTGTAGGCGGCGCCGCCGCCGCCGGCGACGAGGCCGGAGATCGAGGCGGTGTTGACGATCGCCCCGGAGCCCCGCTCGACCATCTGCGGCAGCAGCGCGCGGGCGGTCAGGTACATGCCCTTCAGGTTGATCCCGAGCACCCGGTCCCAGGCGGCCTCGTCGGTCTCCAGCACGGCGGCGTAGTCGTCGAGCACGCCGGCGTTGCTGCAGAGGACGTCGACCCGGCCGAGCTCCTCGAGCGCGGTCGCGACCGTGGCGTCGACCGAGCTCCTGTCGGCGACGTCGATCGCCAGGCCGAGCGCCCTGCCGCCGGCCTGCTCGACCGCCGCGGCGGTCTCCTCGGCGCGCGACGCGACCACGTCGGTGGCGACGACGATGGCGCCGTTGGCGGAGAACTCGCGGGCCATCGCCCGCCCCATCCCCGAGCCGGCACCGGTGATCAGGGCGACCTTGCCCTCCAGCTTTGCGGTACTGCCGTTCTGTGCGTTCATGGGCAGACACTCCGCGATCGCGGCGCCCCGCGGAACCCTCCAAACGGAGGTATCGGAGCGCCGCGGCGGCGCCGCTCAGGCTCGTGCCAGGCGACCGCGCGAGGGCCGGATCGAGCCGCGGCTGATCACCAGGTCGATCGTCACCGCGAGGACCAGCACGCCGCCGGTGGCGAGGTCCTGGATTTCGACCGAGAGGCCGAGCAGCTGCACGCCGCTGTTGATCGAGCCGATCACCAGCGCCCCCAGGGCCGCCGACCAGACCGAGCCGCGCCCGCCGAAGAGGCTGGTGCCGCCGACCACGGCGGCGGCGATCGCGTCGAGGATCAGCGAGCCGCCGCCGGAGGCGGCCGAGACGCCGAGCGTGCGCGAGGCGTCGGCGAGGCCGGCGATCGCGGCGCAGAAGCCGAGGATCAGGAACGAGTAGATGACGATCCGCGAGACCGGCACGCCGGAGCGCTTCGCCGCGGCGCGGCTGCCCCCGACCGCGTAGAGATGGGTGCCGTAGCGGGTCTGCGTGGTCAGGTACCAGGCGACGAGCAGCAGGACGAAGAAGGTCGCGGTCGAGAGCGGGATGCCGCCGCCCCTGCCGACCACCGCCACCGCCACCAGCAGAGCCGCCGCGCCGAGCACGACCGGGGTCGCGCCGCGCGCCGCGGCGAGCAGCGCGCGGCGATCGCCCTCCCCGCCGCGCGCCTGCCGGACCGCGACGGCCAGCCGTCCCGCCAGCAGCGCCGCGGCGGCGACCGCGATCGCGATCATGCAGGCGTCGCTCGAGAGGTTGGTGCCGGCGAACTCCGCCAGCGAGGTGCCGCCGAGGCTGACCTGGAACGAGGACGGCAGGGCGATCAGGAGGCCGCCCTGCAGCATGATCATCCCGCCCAGGGTGACGATCAGCGAAGGCACCCCGTAGATCACCAGCAGCGACTCGAGGAAGGTGATCGAGATCGCGAAGACGATCGCCGCCGCCACCGCGACCAGCAGCGGCTGGCCGGATTCGACCAGCAGCCGGGCCGCGATCGTCGCCGCGACGGCGCTCAGCGCCGCCGAGGAGAGATCGATCTCGCCGACCAGGAGGACGAAGACGATGCCCAGCGCCAGCATCCCCACCGGCACGACCTGCTGCGCCAGCGCGTGCAGGTTGGCCGAGCCGAGGAAGGCCGAGTTGATGCTGTTGAAGATCAGCCACATCGCCCCCAGGGCGAGCACCACCGGGACGGTGCGGTAGGGACCGGCGAGCGCCTCGCCGAGCCGGGTGCGCCAGTCGCCGTTCATACGATCGCCTCCTTCGCCCCGGTGATCGCCGAGACCAGGTCGTCGACGTCGTAGGACTGGCTCTTCTCGAATTCCGTCACCTTGCGACCCAGCCGCAGCACCGCGACGCGGTCGGCGAGGTGCTGCACGTCGCGCAGGTCGTGGGAGATGATCAGCACCCCGCAGCCGCGCTCCCGGAGGCGGAAGATCAGGTTGTAGACTTCGGTCTTCTGCTCGACGCCGAGCGCTGCCGTCGGCTCGTCGAGCAGGATCAGGCTGGGGTCGGTGACCAGCGCCCGGGCGATCGCGATCCCCTGCCGCTGTCCCCCGGAGAGCCAGCCGACCGGGGCCTTCAGCGACTGGATCTTCACCGCCAGCTCGCCCAGCACCCGCCGCGCCACCTCCTCCATCGCCCGCCGGTCGACCCGGTGGCCGAGCAGCGGGCTGGAGACCAGCTCCTGGCCGAGGAAGAGGTTCTGGACCGTGTCCAGGTTCTCGCAGAGCGAGAGGTCCTGGTAGACGGTGTGGATCCCGTAGCCGGCGGCGTCGCGCGGGCCGTGGAAGACGACGTCGCGCCCCGCCACCCGCAGGCCGCCGCCGTCGAACCGTTCGGCCCCGGACATCAGCTTCAGCAGGGTGCTCTTGCCGGCGCCGTTGTCCCCGACCAGGGCGAGGACTTCTCCGGGGTCGATGCGGAGATCGACCCCGGAGAGGGCGCGCAGCCCGCCATAGTGCTTCTCGGCGCCGACCACCTCCACCATGGCGGGCTCGCCCATCTCGCTACCTCCCCCCGGTCGCCGCGGCCGCCGGGCCGGAGTCAGCCATTTTCCTTGCAGGCCTGGGTCGCGGCCGCTTCGCCGGTGCAGACTTCTTCCCAGGTGAACATCCCCCAGTCGACCGCTTTCTGGACCAGGACGGCCGGGTCGACCCCTTCTTCCTGGTGGCCGTAACGGGTCTCGATTTCGTACGTCGGGACTTCTTCCACCCCGTTGTCGACCTCGGCGTTGATCAGCTCGGCCGGCGGTTCTTCGCCGTTCAGCGCCGCCACGGTCAGTTCGGCCGCGCCCTGGGCGAGGTCCGGGTAGGGCTTGTAGACCTCGTCCTGGAGGTCTTCGGTCAGCAGGTACTGCAGGCCCGAGAGTTCGGGGTTCTGGCCGCCGAACACCTTGACCTTGCCGCGCAGGCCGCGCTGCTCGAGGGCGGCGATGGCGCCGGCGACGTCACCGTCGTAGAAGCCGAGGTAGGCGACCGCGTCGGGGGCCTTGCTGAGGCACTGTTCCATGTCGGTCTGGGCGACTTTCGGGTCCCATTCTTTGACGTAGTTTTCGCATTCGACCTTGATCTCGCCGGCGTCGATCAGCGGCTGCAGGTACTGGTTCTGGCCCTTCAGCATCTGGGTCGTGTAGGTGTCGCCCTTGTTGCCGTAGAGGCGGATGATCGGGACCGGGGTCGGGCCGAGCTCGCCCGCTTCCACCTGTTCGGCGAAGTACTTGCCCTGGTGCTGGCCGGCGCTCAGCGGGCTGAACAGCGCCTGGCTGGTCACCGGCCCGTCGAGCGGCACGTTCTCGTAGCCGATCACCGGCACGCCGGCGTTGGCCGCGAATTCGAGCAGGCCGCCGCTGCTGGGCGGGTCGGCGGCGACCACGACGAGCGCGTCGGCGCCGTTGGCGATCGCGGTTTCGACCTGCGACTGCTGGGTCGCGGAGGTGCCGTCGGCGACCTCCTGGCTGACCTCGGCCGAGGGGTAGAGCTCCTTCATCGATTCTTCGAAGTCAGGGCCGTCCTGGTGGATGTAGCGGTCGGGCTGCGTGTTGGGCGCCATGAAGTAGACGAGCTTGCTCTCGCCTTCCGAGCCGCCTTCGGTGGACGCTTCGGTGCTGCCTTCGGTCGACGCTTCGGACGAGCCGCCGCTCGATGAGCCGCCGCACGCCGCCAGCAGCCCGGCCAGGGCCAAGACGAGGACCGCGCCGGTCAACAGCCGGCCCCCCAGGCCAAATCGCTTCGAGTCCATACCGCTTCTCCTCTCCTCCGCGCACATGCGCGTTCCCGTTCGGCCCACTTCTCCGGGACCGACTGCTCGCACGCTACGGCCGACAAGGGGGGCTCCGACACCCTCCGGACGGAGGTAACTGCCGGCTCAGGCGAGCAGCGCCCGCGCCGCGGCGGCGATGTCGGCGGCGCCCGGCAGCGCCGCCGCCTCCAGCGGCGGGCTGTACGGGGTCGGCGCGCCGGCGGCGCCGAGGCGGCGGATCGGCCCCTCGATCTCGAACAGCAGCCGTTCGGTCAGCCGCATCGCGATCTCGGCGCCCGGGCCGAAGGCCTCGACCGCCTCGTGGACGACCAGCGCCGAGCCGGTGCGGGCGACCGACTCGGCGGCGGTGTCGAGGTCGAGGGGGACCAGGGTGCGCATGTCGACCAGCTCGACCGAGAGGTCGACGAGCTCCTCCTCGCAGGCGCGCCGCGCCTCGTCGACCATCCGCCCCCAGGCGACGATCGTGAGGTCGTCGCCGGGCCGCACGATCCGCGCCCGCCCGGGCGGCAGGGGCTCGCGCTCGTACTCGGCGGCGCGGCGGTTGTAGAGGCGGCGGTTCTCGACGAAGACGACCGGCCCGTCGTCGCGGATCGCGGCGCTCAGGAGGTCCTCGACGTCGCGGCTGTCGGAGGGCAGGTAGACCTTGAGCCCGGGGACGTGGGCGAGCATCCCCTCGAGGCTCTGGGAGTGCTGGGCGCCGCTGCTGCGGCCGCCGCCGGTCTGGGTGCGGAAGACGATCGGCATCTCGACCCCGCCCCCCGTCATGTAGCGGAGCTTCGCCGCCTGGTTGACGACCGGGTCGAGGCAGACCGTGAGGAAGTCCATGTACATGATCTCGGCGACCGGCCGCAGCCCCGCCATCGCGGCTCCGACCGCCGCTCCGAGCAGGCCGGCCTCGGCGATCGGGGAGTCGATCACGCGGTCGGCGCCGAAGCGCTCCTGCAGGCCCCGGGTGGCGCCGTAGACGCCGCCCCCGGCGCCGACGTCGACGCCCATCGCGACGACGTCCTCGTCGCGCTCCATCTCGGCCGCGAGGGTGGCGCCGACCGCCTCGACGTAGCGTGGCGGGCGCTCAGGCATAGACGTCCTCCAGCAGGGTCGCGGGGTCCGGGTGCCCGGCGGCGAGCCCGAGCTCGACCGCGGCGTCCATCTCCTCCTCGGCGGCCGCCAGCACCGCCTCGGCCTCGCCGGCGAGGCCGTCCTCGCGCAGCGCCCGCGCGACCAGCTCGAGCGGGTCGCGGTCGAGCCATTCGCGAAACTCCTCCTCGTCGCGGTAGGGGGTCGCGTCCCCCTCGTAGTGGCCGTGGACCCGGTAGGTGAGCGCCTCGATCAGGGAAGGCCCGCCGCCCGCGCGGGCGGCGTCCACGGCGCGCGCGGTGGCGGCGCGGACGGCCTCGACGTCGTTGCCGTCGACCCGCTCGGCGCCGTGCAGGCCGTAGTCGAGTGCCCGCTGGACCAGCGAGGCGCCGCGCCAGATCTCCTCGCTGCGCGTGAACTCGGAGAACTGGTTGTTCTCGATCACGAAGACGACCGGCGCCGACCAGAGCACGGCCAGGGTCAGCGCTTCGTGGAAGGGGCCGCCGTTGACCGAGCCCTCGCCCGTGAAGGCGACCGCGACCGCGCCGGCGGCGCGCTGGCGCGCCGCCAGGCCGGCGCCGACCGCGATCGGCATCCCGGCGCCGACGATGCCGTTGGCGCCGAGGATCCCGTGGCGGGGGTCGGCGATGTGCATCGACCCGCCCTTGCCGTGGCAGGTCCCGGCGGCGCGGCCGAAGAGCTCGGCCATCATCGCCCGGGGGTCGGCCCCCTTGGCGATGCAGTGGCCGTGACCGCGGTGGGTGGTGGTGATGAAGTCGCCCTCGCCGAGCGCCGAGCAGACACCGCGGGCGACCGCCTCCTGGCCGATCGAGACGTGCACGAAGCCGGGGATCTCGCCCTCGCGGAAGCGTCGCGCGACCCGGGTCTCGAAGGCGCGGATCCGCGCCATCTCGCGCAGGTCGTCGAGCCGCGGGTCGGCGCCGGCCGCCATCAGCCGACAGCCTTTCCGTCGCGAAGGAGCTGGCGCAGGCGGAACTTCTGGACCTTGCCGCTGGCGGTCTTCGGCAGCGCGTCGACCAGCAGCAGCCGCTCGGGCAGCTTCTGGTTGGCGACCGAGCGCGAGCGCAGGAAGCCGACGAGGTCTTCGAGCTCCAGGGGCCGGCCGGCGACGACGACCGCGCAGGCGCGTTCGCCGAGCACCTCGTCCGGGTAGCCGACCAGCGCCACCTCCTCGACCTCGGGGTGCTCGAAGACGAGGTCCTCGATCTCCTTGGCGCTGAGGTTCTCGCCGCCGCGCAGGATCACGTCCTTGGCCCGGCCCGCGATCCGCAGGTACCCCCTCTCGTCGGCGATCGCGAGGTCGCCCGAGCGGTACCAGCCGTCGGCGGTGAAGGCGCGCCGGTTGAGGTCGGCGTCCAGGTAGCCGAGGCAGAGGTCGGGGCCGCGAGCCTGCAGTTCGCCGCGCCGGCCCGGCTCGAGCGGCGCCTCGTCCTCGTCGACGATCCGCACCTCGGTGGCGCCGATCGGGGCGCCGTCGGTGTCCGCGTGCCGGTCCTCGGGGGCGCCGATCGGAGTGCCGGTGATCGTCGGGCACTCGGTGGCGCCGTAGAGGCGACTGGCGCGGATGCCGAGCCGGCGCCGCGCCGCGTGGATCAGCCCCGGCGGCACGTCGGCGCCGCCGCAGCCGAAGATCCGCATCGTCGCCGCCTCGCGCTCGGCGTGGACGATGCCGTGCAGGAAGGGCGTCGCGCCGACCGCGAACGTGCACCCCTCCTCCTCGATCAGGTCGACGGCGGCGTCCGCGTCCCAGACGTCCTGGAGGACCACCGAGGTGCCGAGCATGAAGGGCAGGACCGCGCCGTAGAGCAGGCCGGTGATGTGGGTCAGCGGCGAGGGCATGAAGACCCTGTCCGCCCCCTCGACCCCGAACAGGTCGATGATGCTCTGGCACTCGTAGACGAGCGTGGCGTGAGAGTGCAGGACCCCCTTCGCGTTGGCCTCGGTGCCCGAGGTGTAGAGCAGCAGGGAGACCTCGTCGGCGTCCCGCTCCGCGGCCGCCGCCGGCGCGGCGGCGGCCAGCGCCGCCTCGAAGGACTCCATCCCCGGCACCGGCTCGCCGACCACCAGCACGTGGTCGAGCGGCAGGCCGGCGGCAAGCAGCTCGGCCGCCATCTCGCGGTAGTCGAAACGGCGGAAGACGTCGGGCACGACCAGGACCCGGCTGCCGGCCTGCTCGAGGATGAAGCGGAGCTCGCGGCCCCGGTAGATCGGGATGATCGGGTTGCTGACCGCGCCGAGCCGGACGATCGCGTGGTGGACGATCGCCGCCTCGGCCCAGTTCGGGAGCTGGAAGGAGACGACGTCGCCGCGGCCGATCCCGCGGGCCGCCAGCGCTCCGGCGGCGGCCTCGATCCGGGCCTGCAGCTCTCCGTAGGTGAACCGCCGGCCGCGGTCGACCAGCGCCGGCCGGTCAGGGTCGCGCTCCGCCCAGGCGGCGATCGCGGCGTCGAGGGTCTGCTGCCGCCACTCGCCGGCGGCGCGGTAGCGGGCCGCCTCGGGGGACGGCCGGGTCGCGGTCAGGGGCTGGCCCATGCTCAGAGCAGCCGCAGCTCGCTGAGCTTGAAGACCGCCTCGACCCGGTTGCGCGCCTCGAGCTTGCAGAGGGCGCTCTGGACGTAGGACTTGACCGTGGTCGGGGCGAGGAATATCGCGCTGGCGATCTCGGCATTGCTCTCGCCGCGAGCGGCGCGGCGGATGATCTCGTGCTCGCGCGGGGTCAGCGGTGTGCAGTTGAGCTTGGCCGCGGCGCGGCGCAGGGCGTCGCCGGCCTCCGGCTCGTGCAGCCTGCCGCCGGTGACGACCCGCTCGACCGTCTCCAGGAACCGGGCCGGCTCCGCGTCCTTGCCGAGCAGGCCGTTGACGCCGAGCTGGACGGCCTCCTCGCGCAGCGAGGGCGTGATGTGGGCGGCGAAGACGATCAGCCTGGTGGAAGGCGAGACCGCGCGGATCCGCTGCACCGCTTCGGCGAGCAGCATGTCGTCGAGGAAGGGATCGAGCAGGGCCAGGTCGGGGCGCCGGATGCGGGCCGCCCCCACCGCCTCCTCGCCCGAGGCCGCCTCGACGATCTCGCAGCTGCGCTCGCTCTCGGCCACGACCAGGCGGACGCCGAGCTGCACGAAGGGCTGCTCGTCGACCACCAGCAGGGTGATCGGTCGCAGCGGTGGTCGACTCTCCACCCTGGCCTCGAGGGGCCCGACCGCGCTCGCTTCCAGCATTCCCACTCCTCTCTGCATGCTCCCGGTCCCGCCGAAGTTCATCGTGACTGTACTAGATCTTCAGTCTCAATGCACAACGTTCAGCCAGAGCGGAGGAGTCCACATCTACACTGCACTGGCTGGAATAATGGGCCCGATGGCAGAGGGTGAACCTCGCGACGAGGCACATCTTGGGATACCGGCGTCGGTGGGCCGGGCGCTGCGCGCGCGCCGGATCGAGAACGGCGTCAGCATCAGGGAGCTGGCCGGCACGGCCGGCGTCTCCCCCAGCCTCGTCTCCCAGATCGAGACCGGCAAGATCAACCCCTCGGTGGGCAGGCTGCTGTCGCTGGTCACCGCGCTCGGCCTCTCGCTCGACGAGCTCTTCGTCGAGGCGGAGGGCCAGGACGGCGGCGGGGCGCCGTCCCCCGGCCGCACCGAGAGCGGCACGCCCCCCGACCGCGGCGTCCTGCGAGAGGAGGAGCGGCGGCGGGTCGACCTCGCGACGGGGGTCCACTGGCACCGCCTGACGCCGACCCACGAGCTCGGCATCGACTTCCTCTACGTCGTCTACGAGGTCGGCGGCGCCTCCTGCCCGCCGGACGGCCTGATGCGCCACAGCGGCCGCGAGTACGGGATGATCCTCTCCGGCCGCCTCGGCGCCACCGTCGGCTTCGACGACTACGAGCTGGGCCCCGGCGACTCGATCGTCTTCAACTCGGAGATCCCGCACCGCCTCTGGACGATCGGCGAGGAGCCGGTCACCGGCGTCTGGACGATCATCGGCCGCGGCGCCCCCCAGCAGGACGCCTGAGCGCACGAGAGTCGAATTTTCCGTCCCCTGGACGTAAAAAACGACTCTCGTCCTGAGCGAGGTCTTCACGTTTGCGATTTGCCCAGTGCTGATGCGGGATTCCGTCGGCGTCGTCCC
>Ga0055450_10000180_pt1 | contig 11913 bp, 9 predicted proteins | sample China_Galinas_PW_5_FD_57740 | JGI IMG/M metagenome (GOLD analysis project Ga0055450, IMG submission 57740) | Wetland microbial communities from San Francisco Bay, California, USA, that impact long-term carbon sequestration - China_Galinas_PWC_D1 | ecosystem: Environmental > Aquatic > Marine >... | reverse complement strand
CACCCGTGGATGCAAAGCTTACCTGGTGTAAGAATTCCGCACCTCCTTCAGGTGAAATAATCTCAAGGTTAACAGCCCCGGATTCACTTAAAGCCGCTGTCCTGTAATCCACATAATAACTTCCGGCTGCTGTTACATCAATGTAATAATCAGCATAGTCTCCAATGTCCAGGTAGGAGATGTTCTGCCCACCGCCATTATCTGTAGTGCTTTCCAGTTCTAATCCCGATTGAAAAAAGTAGTCTTCTGCCTCCACTTTACCCGGGATCTGGTGGATGATAGCCACCGTGTTTTCAACCAGTTTCTGGGAGAATTGATCCAGTACGATTCCATCGGTTGACTGAATGCTGGTTCCCGAGTATGACAGGATGATTTGATCGGCTGACCGGATCATGGTATTGATCGTAAAGGTGATCATCCTGGGATTACCAGGATCCAGCTCCATGCTGGTTATGGCAACCACGTTGCCGTTTATCCTCAGTTCAAAACCGGCAGGGAGCGCCGGGAGAGGCTCCTCCATAGGCTTATTTAAATTCAACTGGATATTGTGGTCATCCACAGTATGTGCTGAAAGAAAATGGGTGGCCAGATCGGTGGTATTCCCTGTCTGGCTAAACTTGAAGCTTCCCACATTAAACTCTTTATGGTCCACATAGAACCGGATCTTATGGTCCGATGGCGTGAGGATCACATTAGGCACCTTCACCGTCTGCCATAAATCCCAATCCCCGGTATTGGGTACACTGGTGGGTAGAGAGATATCCGCAGCGCCTGACTGGAAATGAAATTTTCCATCTGCGTTGTTCGAAGCAACCCTGACCTCCACTTCATAAACTCCGGACACAGCTATATTTACACTGTATTGCACCCATTCACCGGAAGAGACCCAACCCAGGTTGTATCCATTGGTATTGACCTGATCCGTGGTTACCTGGAGATCCACTCCATCGTTCCGGTAAACCCACCCGTTGTTCCAGGCCGTATAGGTCCCTGTGGAAACCTGGTAATTAGCCACCTGGGTATCAAAGTAAGCAGCGTTCAAGATGCCAATATCAAAATCTGAAGGATGCACCACCCCTGGAATATCCTGAACAGTATATGGGATTGCTTCATCTGAATATACCTGCCTGAAGAGTGCATCAATCACATCTTTGTGATAATCACAATTCTCCATCCTGTGAGCCTCAGCCAGATTCATTAATGCAGTTCTGGCAGCTTCTGCAGTGGGTTGTGATGCATTTCCTTCCCAATAATCGAGCAGTGCCTGGTAGGCCGCAGATTTCGGGACAGAGAGCGGGCCGGCAATGGATTCAATTTTTTTCATGGGCCACCAGGCCCACCCTATCTTATGATCTTCAAATAATCTTACAGCATCCCTGAACCAGACATTGGAGTTCTCGCCCGATTCCCCAATAAAGATGGGAACAACATATTGGTCCCGGATATCCAGAACCCATTGAATAGAGTTCTGATCGTTGGTGGACCAGTATTTATGAGGCGAATAGACCATCTTATCGTCCCAGGGCGGGGTCAGCCCTGTAAAATCATTGGCAAACCAGTTGCCCTCAACAAAGATAATGTGACTGGTGTCAACTGTACGAATGCTATCCGTAATCTCCTGGAGCAACTCTCGTAAAGGGACGTTTCCGGCCATGTTCCAGTTGGTTTCATTGATCAGGTCGAATCCTGCTACGGCAGGTTCTGCCGCATATCGTTCAGCCAGCTTCTTCCAGAGTGCCACTGTTTTATCTCGATTGGCTTCGCTCTCCCAAAGGGACAGTTTGGCAGGATCGTAATCTGAAATGGCCTGATCATATCCCTGTCCTCCGGGAGCGGCATGCAGATCCAGGATCACATACATCTGGTTCTGACTGCACCACGAAATCAGGCTGTCGGTCAATTCAAACCCAGTATCGATCCAGGTTTGCTGCCCTTCCGCAGGCTCGTATTCCACAGGCAGGGTAAAAAGGTTGTAATGCATGGGCAGGCGCACCGAATTGAATCCCCAGGATTTCAGGGAATCAATATCAACTTTTCGAACGTGGTTGGCCCGCCAGGTTTCATAAAACTGCTCTGTATCAGCTTCCCCTATCAAAGCTTCGATCTTCTCCCGCAACCCGTGTTGTGTATTGGCAAAACCGGAAGTTTGCATCATATATCCCTCCTGGAGCATCCAACCGCCCAGTCCGATTCCGCGAAGCAGAATGGTATCGCCGCTCTCGTTTACAATGGCCTTGCCATTCGTGCTCAGAAATTCCTGGCCGCTCAGGGATACAGTTCCCAGAAAAAAAAGCAAATTGAAAAGGAATGTCTTTGTGCTCATGGTCCGAATATAGTAAAAATGAGTTTGCCGGTTTTTGTATATTTGATAAAGACAGTTTTCTCCTCCTGGAACAGGAGTGTTTCAATCCCTTGCTTCAGGAGCCACGTAAATCAGAAGATATGAAAAAGGTACTATTGCTTTATTTGCTGACCGCAGCAACAGGCTTGCTGGCGCAGGAAATCCGACAGGCTGATGCACTGGTCGTTCCCAGGATCGCTGAACGTCAATTAATTGTAGGGGGAGATGGTGCGGATGTTGCGGGATTTACTGAACAATCTATACAGTTTGCCATCGATGCCCTGGAAAAAACGGGTGGGAAGGTGATCCTCACTCCCGGGCTCTTCAACATATTTGCTCCGGTGCGATTAAAGTCCAATGTAAGCCTGGCTGGTTCTGGTGATGGGACCGTGTTGAAGAGAGAGAGGGGAATCCAGTCCAGATACATCGTGGACGCAGACTATGGTGAATTGAAAATAACACTGGAGGATTCGGATGGGTTTGCAATCGGGATGAAGGTACAGGTTACTGATGATCAGAACAACGGGTGCTGGAATGTTTCACCGGCATATATCACCGACATAGCAGATAACGTGATCTACCTCGACAGGGGGTTGATCCGGGATTACCGGTCCGATCAGAATGGCCTGGTATCCAATGCTTCGTCCGTAATAGACGTGATCGGGGCGGAGAACTGTACCATATCGGACCTGGTGATTGATGGCTGCGGAAATGAGAACTTCCTGGCTGACGGATGTAATAATGCAGGCATCCTGATCCTTAAATCCAGGTATATTACGGTCGATAACGTCCATGTGAGAGATTTTAACGGTGAAGGGATCAGCTGGCAGATCACGGAGCATGTTACCGTAAAAAACAGTGAAATTTCGGGCAGTGGAAATATAGGATTGCACCCTGGCACCGGATCACCATTCTCGCTTATTGAGAATAACGATGTACATCACAACGCAGTGGATGGATTATTTATCTGCTGGAGGGTGTATGAAAGCACGGTGAAGGGAAACAGGTTCCATCATAATGGCCGGTTTGGTATATGCACGGGTCACAAAGACACGGATGTACTGTTTGAGAACAACTTCATCTCGGAAAACGGAAGCGATGGTGTTAACCTGCGTGGCGAAAGAGAAGCCAATGCCCCTCACAGAAACAGCTTTTACAGAAATATCATTGAGAATAACGGAACGGACGGAGGAGGTTACGGCTTTTCTATCAACTCCCCGGCAAAAGAGTTGAAGTTGACAGAGAACATTTTTAAGAACTCGACAGGTACACAGAAAGTGGCAATTTATGTGTATAAGGCCGGCCTTGAACCGGTATTAAATAACAACCAGTTTGAAAAACATGAAATGGGCAACCTGGTATTTGAGAAATAACAGGGAAACGCAGAATCGCAGGATCGCAGTTCACCAGGCCCGGTAGACAATCAGGGGAATATCCCCTTCAAACAGAAGTGTGAAAGACTCTTCAACAACCTCGTTCAAGGTAGCAATATACCAGTTTGAAAGGGGAAGATCGTTCAGTGGATATTTCAATCCACCTGACGTAACCCGGATGGTATTATCAATAGAGAAAATGGAGATTTTGTCTCCTTTATGTGACACGACCACCTCACCACTTTGAACCAGGAAGAAGATCCCGAAATCGGAGATCATCCGGACCAGTATGCGGGGATAATACTCCATCATTAATGAAATATTTCCCAGTGTATGATCTTCTCTTAATCCTGTGGCCCCGAGAATGGTGACCGAAGGATAACCCTGCATGATACAATATTCAACCGCCTTGGTCAGATCGTTGCTCTCCTGGCTGCCGGTAGGGATCAGGGAGGATACATATTGCTCCCTGGTCTTATCTGAAATGGAATCCATATCCCCTATGATGATATGCGGCTTCATCCCGAAACCGATCAGTTTATCAGCTGCACCATCACAACAGATCACAATTTCTGCTGCACTCAACAGGAGCAGGGCCTTTTGTGTCAAGGGAAATTGCCCGTTAGCCAGTATGACAATATTATCTTTCCAGTTCAACTTCAATCTTATTGCGCATGGATCTGTTCCATTCAATATAACCATAAACAGCCATTGCAGTATAGACTGCATAGAGAATGACCGTAGGATACAGTCCTTTGTAAATATAGAGCCCGATACTTACAATATTGGCAATGATCCATAAAAACCACTGCTCAATGATTTTCCGGGTCAGCATCCAGGTAGCCACAATAGACAGGGCTGTTGTAAAAGAATCACCCACCGGAACCGTAGAGTCGGTATACCTGTCCAGTAGAATATATATCACTGCCCAGATGAATATAAAAGTTATAAAAAGCAGGAAGCTCTGCTTCCTGTTGATCCTGACTACCGGGAGTTCCTGCCGCTCCTTCTGCGAACCACCCCTGCTCCAGTAATACCAGCCATAGATACTGATCAACACATAGTATACCTGAAGTCCCATGTCCGCATAGAATTTTCCGGTAAAGAATATGATGACATAGGCAGTCGAAGTAACGATCCCCAGCGGCCAGAGCAGCCTGTTTTGCCTGACCTCCAGTATGACGTATATAATACCCGTGACAACTCCGAAAATTTCGATCCACATAAAGCTCTGCCTCCCTGTTAAAATTTCAGGTTAATCTTCGCCAGGTAATTGATGGTTGCCTGGGGAAAATAAGCCGACCAGTAATACTCTTCGCCATTCTCCCACCACGTTCCGCCATAAGCATTATTTTCGTAGAGCGTATTGAACAGATTGTTGACCTGGAACGATAATCCGATCACACCCACCTTCTTGACCGCAAACGAATAATCAAATCTCAGGTTATTCAAAAGCCAGGCATTCAGCTTCATATTTTCGTTCATGGTATTGATAAAGTATTGTTCGCCCACATACTGGCTGATCAGGTGAAGATGCATGGATTTTGCCAGGTGGAAAGCAAGGTCGCTTGAGGAGATCACCGAGGGTGAATAGGCGATATCCACATCCCCCAGTGCTCTCTCACTGGCCGTGCCTTCCCAGGTTGATGTACTATAATCGATATAGGATTCCACAAAATTCTTTATCCTGTTCCTGCTCAGTGTCACGTTGACGTTCCATTCCAGGAAATCGACGGGCTGAATGCCCATACTTAATTCTATACCAGCCCTGTAACTCTTCTCTACATTGGACATGACCGGATAACCATCCTGGCTCAGTTCCCCGGTGGGCACCAGTTGATCGATATAGGACATATAATAGAGGTTAACCGCAGCAGCCAGGGCCTGAGAGGAGAAGGCATAACCGATTTCCAGGTCACGGAGCTGTTCTGGTCTGGGTGTTGAACCAGGATCACCTGTAGCATCTTTAAAATTCTGACGGGTTGGTTCCCTGTTCCCGATGGAAAAAGATCCGTACGCGTACTGTGTGGCATTAATCTCCAGTTGGACGCCCAGCTTTGGATTGAAAAAGTGAAAGATATGTTCCTGATCAAGTTCACGCATATATCCATCATCGTCAATACCTTCCATATTATATTTGACAAAACGGTATTGCAGATCTGCAAACAGATTGAACCTTTCTGTAACCTGGTAATTGGATTTAAGATAGAGATTCCCATCCCGCTTCACAGCATTATTGTGGTACCATTCATGTCCTTTCTCAGTATCACCGGCATACCTCATCCATATGATCTTTCCAAAATGATTTCCCAGGTAACTGTTCAATCCTCCTCCACCGGTGATCTTCAGCCGATCCATTGAATAGATCATTGAGAAAATGCCTCCATAAAAATCATTGTCCAGCCACTTTTGCCTGATCAGGTCTGAATGGGTAATCGTGTCGTTTTCTGCTATGACAGGTGGCAGATAATAATCAGCCAGTGATTCATCCTGTTTAAACTGCTCATAGTACCCCCTTCCTTCCACATAAAACAGCGCTGTATTCAGCAGAAGTTTTTCGGTGATATTTGTTGAGTAGACCAGGTGGTAATGATTCTGCCAGTAGTTATCAGTCTGGTTTTCATAATACCTGTGTTTACCTGAAGGAGTGACATACTGTCCGGCAGGATTATAGGTCCGGTTGGTGTCCAGCGTGACCTCGTCCACTCCCCACCAGCTAATGCCCGAATGTTCCTCACCTAGTATCATATTCGCTTTCACTCTTCCATGTTTTGTGAAATAAGTGCCTGTAAACTGCATGGATTGATTGTCCGAAACGGTATAATCCACATATCCATCGGATTGCAGGTTTGAGTAACGAAAATCAAAACTGAGCCGGTCCCTGATCACTCCTGTGCCTGCCTTAATTGTATTGATCAGGGTGTTGTAAGAGCCGAAAGTGCTGCTGATCTCCGCATATGCTTCCATTGAAGGTGTTGTCGTTTGCATATTGACCGTGGCTCCAAAGGCAGCGGCTCCGTTGGTGGAGGTCCCCACTCCCCTCTGCACCTGTATACTGCTTAATGAGCTTGAAAAAGCGGGCATATTGACCCAGAATACCTGTTGTGACTCAGCATCATTCAACGGAATCCCATCCACTGTAATATTGATCCTGCTGGGATCTGAACCACGGATACGAAAGTTTGTATATCCTATGCCTGTGCCTGATTCGGAAGACTGTACCAGCGAAGGTGTTAAACTCAGGATGTATCCCATATCCTGCCCCATATTCTGTTCAGTGATCTCTTCTTCTGCTATGTTCTTATAGGCCATGGGTGTATGGTTTCCGGCCCTTGTTGCTCTTACCACTACCTCATCGGCGATGAACACCGAAGTGTTCAAAGCGATTTCATAATGTGTTTCGAAAGGAGGAACCATTTCAAACTCATAAGGGTCGTATCCCATATATGAGACCCTGATCTCATAGGAACGGTTAACGTCCAGTTCCAGTTCAAACCTGCCCTGGCCGTTGGTAATAACACCCAGCAGTGAATGTTTTACAACTACATTGGCTCCCACAAGGGGTTCCCCCTGGTTGTCTTTTACCGTTCCGGAAACAGTCACCTTCTGTGAAAAGACCGCCGCGGTAATGGTCAGCATTATTGAAAACAGCAAAAACCTTCTCATACTTTCACATTTTATTTACCTCTTAATCTGTGAATCGGGGGTCCTGTTATCGGAATGTTCTGTTCCCTACGCTGGCACTACCCAGATCAGGTAAAGGGTTTGATCTCAGCCCGTATTATTAAGGCACCCCGGATTATCTGTAAAGTTACAAGAAAGTCCAGATTAAATGGCAATAGAAGAAAAAAAGATTGTCAGCAGCCTGCAAGGAGAAGGTGCTGATTATTTCGCAATATCAATCCTGGACCTGGGCAGGCTTTCAGGATAATCCTTCTGCAGGAAATCTATCAGCTTTTCCCGCACATTCACCCTTAAGTCCCAGGCCGACGGTGAATCAGCCGCACTCATCAGGGCCCTGATCTCCATCGTTTTTTCGGTTGAATCGGTTACCTGAAGAACATTGACCTTCCCGTCCCAGTTCTTATCCGATTTCAATATCCTGGTAAGCTCCTCCCTCAGTTTATCAAGGGGGACAGTATAATCTGTGTAGATGAATACTGTCCCAAGAATATCGGCTGATACCCGGGTCCAGTTCTGAAACGGATTCTGAATAAAATAAGTGGTGGGCAGAATCAGCCTGCGTTTATCCCAGATCCTGACCACTACGTAGGTGAGGTTAATTTCTTCGATCCAACCCCACTCCTTTTCAACTATTACCACATCCTCTAACCTGATGGGCTGGGCAATGGCGATCTGGAACCCTGCCAGGACATTTCCAATCAGTTTCTGAGCAGCAAATCCAAGGATGATACCGGCCACTCCAGCCGATGCAAAAAGGCTGACGCCGATTTTCCTGATCTGTGCAAACGTCATAAGAGCTACAGCGAAAGCAATCAATATGACTATAAAGATCAATATCCGCTCCATGATCCGGAACTGGGTGTAGACCCTCCTGGCTTTCAGGTTATCCTTTTCTCCAATATCATATCGCATCAACACAAGATCACGGCCTAATTTGATTAACCTGATAATGATCAGGGAAACAAACAGTATGATGAGTAGCTTAAGCAGATGCTTGATTATATCAACAAGTTGATTATCAATTGCTAAAGCGAGAATGATAATGGAGATGGCTATGGTCAGCAGGAGACCCAGTGTGGGATTCCTGAATTTACTGCTAACAAGACCTAATACCGGCTTATCAGATTTCTTACTGATGCGTCTGAGAATGGCAAAGGTTACGGCATGTATAATCAGGCTGCCGGCTATTATCGCTACACTGACAATGATAGCGCTTATCCAGTTCCCATTATCATATTTACTTACTAAATCGCTTACAAGATCTCCAAACATGACTTTACAATTATACGATTATTGATCAAATTTTTTAATGAATGAACGCTACGCTACACCAATGTGCATCACAGCATCACCCTGGTGCAGGACCGGATCGTTGTTTAAACCAATCACCCGTCCTGCAGTATGAGATTTGAGTTGGACCCTGTACTCCCCGAACGGGTCGGTAATGGTTCCAACCTGCTGGTTTTTATTAATTTCGTCACCGCACTCAACAAGGCTTTGAAAGATCCCTGATGTACGTGCCCTGATCCAGGATGAATGCCAGAACTCCTGGTTTTTATAATCTGGCTTGTCGACAGGAACAGAGGAATTTCCGATCTTATTCATCATCCGGATGGTACCGGCTATTCCATGGGCAATGGCGTATTCATTCAGGCGTGAGGATTCTCCTCCTTCGTATACGATGACGTGCTTTCCCAGTTTTGCAGCTGATTGTCGTAGTGAATTAGGCCTGTAGGTAGCATGAACGGTAACAGGTGCATAAAATGCCCTTGCCAGTTCCAGGTTAACAGGATCATCCAGCAAACAGCGTACCTGCGGATAGTTGTCCCTGTCCGCACCTCCTGTATGATAATCTATCCCGTAATCGATCTTTGGAATAATATCCTGCATCAGATAATAAGCTATCCTGGAAGCCAGAGAACCATTTTTGTTCCCTGGAAATGACCGGTTTACATCTTTTCCGTCAGGAACGTTTCTTGAGAAATTGATAAATCCATAGATGTTAATGATGGGGATACAGATGACTGTGCCCTTTTCGGGGATATGGTGGCCATTTTCTATAATCCTTCTGACAATTTCAATTCCGTTGATCTCATCACCATGCAATCCTCCCATCAGCAACAATACCGGACCTGGTTCAGCTGCCCTTGCCACTGTGACCAGAATATCAATGGGTGTTCTGGACGGCAGTTTTGCAATATGAACCTCCACGCTGGTGGTTTCTCCAGGTTTGACCTCTATGTTATTGATCATCATCTGAACCTGGTATTATGCCTTTATCCTGTCTTTGGGCCTGCGTTCCATGGCTACAGAGCGTTCAACATATTCAATGATCTTACCTGCAATATCGATTCCCGTGGATTTTTCTATGCCCTCAAGTCCCGGTGATGAATTCACCTCCAGCACCATGGGGCCCCTTTTCGACTGAAGCATATCCACACCAGCTATGGCCAGTCCCATTGCCTTGGCCGCATTCAGCGCAGTAGACTTTTCAGCCCGGCTCAGCTTGATGACCGTTGCGTTTCCTCCCCTGTGCAGGTTGGAACGAAACTCCCCCTCCTTCCCCTGTCGTTTCATGGCACCTACTATTCGCCCATCCACAATAAATGCCCTGATATCAGAACCGCCAGCCTCTTCGATAAATTCCTGAAGTATAACCCTTGTCTTCAGGCTATCAAAAGCTTCCACTACCGATTTTGCGGCTTTATTTGTTTCAGCCAGTACAACACCTAAACCCTGAGTCCCCTCCAGTAATTTGATCACAACAGGGGCATCCCCAATATGCGTCAGTACATTATTGTCCTGTTTAGAGAAATTGGTGAAGGCAGTTTTGGGCATCCCCACTCCTTTCCTGGAAAGGATCTGCAGACTTCTCAATTTGTCTCGTGACCTGGTGATAGCCAGCGAATCGATGGCACTGAACACCTTCATCATCTCAAATTGCCTGACCACTGCTGTCCCGTAAAATGAAACGGATGCCCCGATCCTCGGTATGACGGCATCTATATTATCCAGTCGTTCCCCCTGATAAAATATGGAGGGGCCATTCTCATCCATGACAATATCACACTTCAGGTGATCGATGACCACTCCTGTATGTCCCTTCTGCTCAATGGCCTCTATCAGTCTGCAGGTTGAATAGAGTTTTTCATTTCTTGATAGTACGGCTATTTTCATTTTATCCTGGATCTTTTAAGTTTATAAGAAACATCCTTCTGACTCACATCTACAAGGAAATGCTTTCGCAGAAATTTTCTCCCGAGAAGGATGGGGTATTTCATCTGGCTCCGGTCGGTAAGGGAAAATTCCGTTTTTATGGTTTGACCAATAATGATTGCATCCGTGGCGATGATGTACCTGTGCTCGCTCTCCCCGCTGGAACTCTTAACAAGCTTATCTTTGTATTGTTCGAAATAATATTTCCGGTCGCTGAAGCCCGGATATCCAGGATCAAGGGGCACAAATGAGAGTAGCTTTCTGTTGTTTTTAATGATTACCTCAATTTGACTGCAGTGTAGGGCAGATCCATATGCTCCGGTATCGATTTTTGCTTTAATGTTTCTTAATCCCAGTTCCGGCAGGTCAATACGGTCCCTGCGGCCTATAATGATCTTTGATCCTTTCATTTTAAGAGATCTGTTTAAGTGTAAAGATATACTTCCTGAGAATAGTCCGGCCTGAATTTCATTGAATCTGATCCTTTTCCTATCTTACTTGTTAAATAATAAGAATCAAAACTGACCATGAAAACCAAAATCATTATTATCATCGTAATGATCATCCTGCTGATCATATTTGTTCTTCAGAATACAGCGAGTATCAAAGTTGATCTCTTTTTCTGGGATCTTGATATTCCCGAAGCCCTCCTGTTGTTTGTCTGTTTTGCCCTGGGATTGATCATTGGATTGATCATCCCCGCATCCAAGACGAAGAAAGAACCTGATCCGGAAGAGTGATAATAATTGAACAATATTGATTTAATCCAGTCCTATGGCTCGTTTTATTAAAGACAGAGAGGCTTCAAAAGGCCAGATTCCCGGTTCGCTGATCCTGATCGGCAACCAGAAAATGGAAAAGCCTGAGATCATGCTTATTGAGTATACCCGGGAACACCTGGAGGAAAAGAGACTTACAACCATTGATGAAGCAATTCCATGTAAAGAATCGGGAGCTGTTTCGTGGATCAATGTTTATGGGATACATGACATGGATCTCATGAGACGACTTGGAGAGATTTTTGAGTTCCATCCACTCATTCTTGAAGATATTCTGAATACTGACCAGAGGCCCAAATATGTTGATGCAGAGGCACATGATATTTTTATTCTAAAAATGCTGAAGTATGATGAACATCTCAAGCAAATTGTATCAGAACAGTTAACTCTCATACTGGGCGATGGATATGTGATTACACTACAGGAACAGATTGGAGATGTGTTCAATCCTGTCAGGGAAAGGATCCGGAACGCCAAACCAACATCGCGGCTGTTCGAAAACGACTACCTGGCCTATGCA
>Ga0055450_10000179_pt1 | contig 11929 bp, 7 predicted proteins | sample China_Galinas_PW_5_FD_57740 | JGI IMG/M metagenome (GOLD analysis project Ga0055450, IMG submission 57740) | Wetland microbial communities from San Francisco Bay, California, USA, that impact long-term carbon sequestration - China_Galinas_PWC_D1 | ecosystem: Environmental > Aquatic > Marine >... | reverse complement strand
CGGTCGCGGATGGCAGTCCAGTCGTACCCGTTCATGTTGGGCACGTAGAAGTAGTCCCGGAAGCGGCGCCACACCTCGTCGAAGATCTCGTTCCACTCCTGCCTCGGCACGATGTCGGCCTGGAGCCCCGCGGTGGAGACGCTCTTCGCGGCGGAGCCCGCTCCAGGCTTCGCGTCCATGAGCTTCCACTGTCCTCCCTGCCGGACCAACAGCTTGGCGCCGTCCGCCGAGAGCGTGTACCCACCTGCACCCTCGGCGAGGGTCGACGCCTTTCGGTCGGCGAGGTTGAAGATCATCAGATCGGGTTCCGTCGCGGGTGCACGCCCGTACACGAAGGGCGTGCCCTTCACGTAGATCAGGTTGCCTTTGACGGCTGTGAGCCCCGCGTAGTCGTCGGCGCTCACCGGGATCCGTGCGACGCGCTGGGCGAGCCCGTCGAAGTCGATCACGACGTTAGGGGGGCCGGAAGAGCCGCCCGGGGCCTTCTCACCCCCGGCAGCCTTCGCGGGCGGGCCAGACCCGGGGGACGTGGAGTCGATCTTCGCCTCGTCGCTCCGGGGCGGGAACGGCGCGGGGACGTCCTTGCGCAGCGCCAGCGCGAAGATGCCCGTGGTGCGGTCCGTCGCGTAGTCCCACTCGGCGGAGCTGACCTGGGGCGCATACTCCCGGTCGCTAAGGAAGTACAGGTACTTGCCCTCCGTGCCGAAGACCGGCTCGGTGGCGTTGTGCATGACGCTGGTCACGGCGTGCAGCCTGCCGTCCTCGACGCCCCAGACGTAGATGGAGCGGAAGCCGCTGGCGTGGCTCAGGCTGAACGTCAGCCACCGGGAGTCCGGAGACCACGTCTGGTCCGCCATGTTGCCCGTGGAGTCCCTGGCCACCTTGGTGAGCTTCTTGTTGGCCACTTCCAGCATCCAGAGCTGGCCGGACTTGTCGGCGAATGCCAGGCGCTTGCCGTCGGGCGACCACGACGGCGGGAACTTCATCTGATCGCCGTTGGTGGTGAGGCGCTGGGGCTTGCCGCTGCCGTCCTGGTCGATGAGGTACAGCTCCTCCTCGCCGCTCATGTCGGAGATGAACGCGATCTTCCGTCCGTCGGGAGACCAGCGGGCGCCCTTGTCGTGGGCGTTGGAGCTGTGGGTGAGATTGCGCGTCGGACCGTACTCCTCCGGCACCGTGAAGATGTCTCCGCGGGCGGTGAAGAGCGCCCGGTGACCGTCGGGGGAGAGGGCCACGTCTTCGATGTCGTTGGCCACCGACTTGTGCACGGGCCGGGCGGCGAGCTGGTCGTCGGGAACGTAGATGTCGAGCTTGCGGTCGGCGTTGGTCTTCGTGTCGAGCACGTGCAGCTCCCCGCCGAGCTCGTAGACGATGGCGCCGGTCTCGTCGGCGCTGGGCCAGCGCACGTCCCAGGTGTTCTCGTGCGTGAGCTGGACGAGATCGGTGCCGTCCGGCTTCACCGAGTAGAGGTTGAGCTTGTTGTCGCGGTCCGAGTCGAAGTAGATGCGATCCCCGATCCACATGGGGTCGCGGTCGGTGCGCACGTTGTTGGTGATGTTCTTCGCGTCGTGCGTGGCGAGATCGAAGACCCAGAGGTCCTCGGCCCAACCGCCCTGGTACCGCTTCCAGGCGCGGAAGTCGCGGAACAGGGGCGAGTACACCACCTGCTTGCCGTCGGGGGAGAGGTCGCCGGCACCGGACTGCGGCATGGGGAAGGCCACGGGCAGACCGCCTTCCACCGGCACGCTGTAGAGGCGGTTGTCACCGAGATCCCACCCGTCGCGGAGAGACCGGAAGACCACAGCCTTGCCGTCGGGAGTCCAGCCGTAGACCTGGTTGTCGTATCCCCACCGGGGCGGCAACGGCCCCTCGGCGGGATAGAACGTGAGTTGCTTCGGCACGCCCCCGGTCGCCGGAATCACGTAGACCTGCTCGTCCCCGTCGTACTGACCGGTGAAGGCGATCCACTTGCCGTCGGGGGAGTACTTGGCGAACAGCTCCAGCCCGGGGTGAGCCGTGAGGCGGACCGCCGTACCGCCGTTGGACGGCGCCGTCCACAGGTCTCCCGCGTACGTGAAGACCACGTGGTCGCCATGGATGTCGGGGAATCGGAGGAGCTTGGTCTGAGCCGCGGCCGGCGCGGCGAGGGCAAAGAGGAGGAGGGTCGCCAGACGGAGCGTCCGACCCACTCGGCGCCCTGGGGAATACGTCATGATCTTCTCCTTCGGGAGCGCACCGCATTCGTTCTCGTGAGTCGCGCCGCTTCCGGCGTTCCGCCGGCGCTTGGGCGCGACCCGGGATGCAAGCCTCCAACGATGACGCGTCGGAAGCCAGGAGTGAAGGCCACCGAGACGAGCCCCTCCGGGAGGTTGTCCCGGAGGGGCTCACGGTGAAGGGCCCGGATGGCGACGGACGGAATGCGCGATCGTCTTCAGCTTCCCGGTTTCACCGAGACGGAAGACAGGTCCAGGCTGTTCTGTACCGTCAGGTGGAGAACGTCACCGGGGTTCACGATCAGGGTCGGGGACAGGTAGTCGTCGGCCCCGCCGATGGGAAGGACCAGGATCTGGACCTGGGCTCCGGGGGTCGTGGCCAACGAGGGGAGCACGAGGTGCCCCTCCCCCGGTCCGGACACCGTGCCCAGGGGGAACGGCTCTCCGTCGCGGACCATGTAGACGTGGACGTCCATCCAGTTGTTGTTCTCCACGTTCACGACAGGCTGCCTGTTCGGCGGGCCCACGACGGAGTCCGGACCCTGCACGGGCGAGGTGGTCATGGCCCACCCGGAGGCCGGCGTGAGGAAGGCGAAAGCAGCCAGCGACAGGGCCGCGCGAAGTGCTAACCGGGCGAAGCCGGCGGGAGTTCGTAGAGTCGTCATTGTCGTGCCTCCATCAGAGATGCACCCGGAAGCACCTCACCGCCGGAGCCGGTCGGCTCCGGGCGGAGGCCTCCGGGGGACGGCCGGCACCGGTCCGTCCGGATAATACGTTTTGCACATGACGTGCCGTCGTTACAAATCATGTTGTGGCAGTGATTTAGAGTTGTAGCGTGCGTCCGCAGACGGGCGCGTGGTGGCGGATATCAGCCAGGTCTGGTGGGGATGCATCAGGCGGAGGAGGAACCCGGCAGGTGTTCCGTCGGTGCTCGGGCCGCGGACCCTCCGCGTCAGTCGCTCCCCCCGAGACCTTTGACCGCTTCGTACGCCTGGGGTCGGAGGTCCAGGAGCCACCGGCTGTACACGTCCCGGGTGAGGGTGCCGTTTCCGTACTCCAGACACAGCCGGTAGTCGAGCACCCCGAGGGCCTCCGTCGTCGGCGCGTCCCTCACGATGGCATCCAACGCGCGGGAGTCGGCGGTGGACTGAGCGGTGAGCAGCTGAACCAGGTCGGGGATTGCCGCTGCGACGCCGACTCCCTCCTGGCTGTCGAGCCAGCCCGCGGGGGGCTTCGTGCACACCACCGGGGCGCCATCGGGCCGGCTCAACGTGATCGTGGAGCCGGCCTCCGTGCCGGCGCCGGCGGTGGCACAGCCGGCGGACAGCAGCCAGAAGAGCGTGAGTGTGGGTCGCATGCTCATTGGAATCGCCTCGCGGCGCCCGGGCCCTGGGGGCGCACGGGAAGATGTACACGGACCGGGTCGCGGATGCTCCACGGCGGCCGTGTTCGCCGTGGGCACCGAGGAACCCGAGGTGCCCCAGCGGGGTTGGGGCACCGCCGTGAGCTCATGTTGCCGCCGAGCCGGTGCGCGGGAGTGGGGCGCACGCGTGGCGGAGCACCTCCCACATCCTTAGACTGCGCGATGCCAATGAAGCCTCTGATGGATTCAGCGGCGGAGCGCGCGCTCCGCTATCTCTCGGCGGTCCGCACCCGGCCCGTCGCCCCCGATCCGGACGCGGTCGAGCGTCTCAGCGAGCTCGACGAAGACCTCCCCGAGGGACCCACCGATCCCGAGCGGGTGATCGAGCTGCTGGACGAGCGCTGTTCCGCCGCCACCATGGGCATGGCCGGACCGCGCTTCTTCGGGTTCGTCATCGGCGGATCGCTTCCCGTGACGCTCGCCGCCAACTGGCTTGCCGGCGCGTGGGACCAGAACACCGCGCTGTACAAGGTCACGCCCGCGACGGCCCACCTCGAGCAGCTGGCGCTGAGCTGGCTCCTGGACCTCGTCGGACTGCCGCCGGAGTCGGAGGGCGCGTTCGTCACCGGAGCCTCGGTGGCAAACCTGTGCGCCCTCGCCGCTGCCCGGCACGGGGTGTACCAGCGGGCGGGTTGGGACGTGGACGGCGACGGTCTCGTGGGCGCGCCACCCCTCACCGTCATCGTCGGGGGAGAGGGACACCCGTCGGTCTTCAAGGCGCTGGGACTCCTCGGCCTGGGGCGGCGCCGCGTGCACCGGGTTCCGGTGGACGGGGAGGGCCGCATGCGCGCGGATCTCCTTCCGGAGATCACCGGGCCGACCATCGTGTGCGCCCAGGCGGGCAACGTGAACACCGGTGCGTTCGATCGCGTCGGGGAGATCTGCCGCCGGGCGCACGATGCCGGAGCCTGGGTCCACGTGGATGCCGCGTTCGGACTGTGGGCCGCCGCGACGCCGCGTCACGCGCACCTCACCCACGGCATCGCAGAAGCCGACTCGTGGGCCACGGACGCGCACAAGTGGCTGAACGTCCCGTACGACAGCGGGATCGCCTTCGTGCGCCATGGCGGCGCCTTGCGCGCCGCCATGGCGATAACCGCCGAGTACCTGCCGACGGAAACCGAGCGTCGAAACCCCGCCGACTACACGCCGGAGCTGTCGCGGCGCGCGCGGGGTGTGGAGGTCTGGGCCGCCCTGAAGGCACTGGGTCGCCAGGGCGTCGGCGATCTCGTGGAGCGGACGTGCCGACACGCGCGGACGTTCGCCGACGGCCTCTCGCAGGCGGGATACGAGATCTTGAACGAGGTCGTGCTCAACCAGGTTCTGGTGTCGTTCGGCGACTCCGACACCACCGAGCGGGTGATTGCCGACGTCCAGTCGGACGGCACGTGCTGGTGTGGGGGCACGATATGGCAGGAGAGGACCGCCATGCGCATCAGCGTGTCGTCCTGGGCAACCACCGACGAGGATGTGAGAATGAGCCTGGACGCGATCCTGAGGTGCGCCGCACGTCACAGTCCGACGTCCTGAGGTCGCCGATCATGCATGATCCGCGGCAGGCCTATACCGATGCCGAGCGCGATCACGCGGAGGCCCGCGACCGGGTGCATCGCGCCTCCCTGACGGTCTCGACGCTGCGTCTCCTGACCTTCCTCGCCGCGGCGGCGGCGCTGGTGATGTGGGACGTTCTCCCTGGTCCCTCCGCAACCGCCGCGCTCTTCGCCGCGCTGGGGCTGGGAGTCGTCTTCGTCGGGCTGGTGGTCCGCCACCGGGCCCTTCGAGCGGAGGAGCGGCGGCAGGAGGTGTACCGTGGGCTGGCGGCGGAGGGGCTCCTCCGCCTGGACCGCCGCTGGTCGGATCTGGCTGCCGCGCTCCCGGAGGTGGAGGCCCGCCGCTGGGACCCACCGGACGACCACGCGTACGCCGCGGACCTGGACGTCTTCGGTGAGGCGTCCCTGGCACGGCTGGTCGGTCCCGTGACCTCCGCGTCGGGCCGACGCACGCTGCGCGAATGGCTCCTCGGACCGGCGCCGCCCGACGTGGTGACCGCTCGCCAGCACGCGGTCCGCGAGCTGACGCCGGCGTTGGATTTCCGTGGCGAGCTGGCGGCCCGGGGCCGGATGGCACCGCCCTCCGAGCGAGAGGCCCTGGAGGCATTGCTCGCGTGGGCGGAGGGCGAGCCCGAGCTCCTGGAGCGGCGCTGGAACGCCGTGTGGGCCTGGGTTCTGCCCCTGGTGACCATCGTGCTGGCGGTTCTGGAGCTGCCCCGCCATGGGGTGCCCCTGTGGGTGATCTCGCTGGCTCTTCAACTGTGGTTCCTGGCACGGCTTCGGGGCCGCATCGTGCAGGGATTCGTCGTGGTGGAGGAGGGCGCCCCGTCGCTCCAGGCCGCGGGGCCCCAACTCCGCCTTCTGGAGGAGGCGAACTGGAGATCCCCCCTGCTCCGGGAGTTGAGGGAGAGGCTGGCCACGAGGGGCGAGCCGGCCCACCGCACGCTGGCGCGCCTCACGCGCCTGACCGATTTCGTGGCCAGCCGCCGGGGCATGATGTACGCCATTCTGCTGCCCGTGCTCCTCCTGGACGTCCATGTGGGCTTCGCGCTGGATCGTTGGCGGGCTCGATGGGGACACGACATCCGGAGGTGGATCGAGGCGCTGGGAGAGATGGAAGCTCTCTCGTCGTTGGCGACCCTGGCCTACGACAACCCGGAATGGGGGATGCCGGAGTGGGAGGCCCCGGAGACGGCGGAGCGTCCCGGGTCCGGGGTCCTCCGTGCCCGAGCGCTGGGACACCCCCTTCTTCTTCCGGGCAGCTGCGTCCGCAACGATGTCGAGGTGGGACCTCCCGGGACGTTCCTCTTCGTCACCGGCTCCAACATGTCGGGCAAGAGCACCCTCCTGCGGGCCGTCGGCGCCAACGTCGTGCTCGCCGCCGCCGGGGCGCCGGCCTGCGCCGCGTCCCTGAATCTCCCGCCGGTGAGGCTCTGGACCAGCATGCGCGTGGACGACTCCGTCACGGACGGGATCTCGCGTTTCATGGCGGAGCTTCTGCGGGTGCGTTCGGTGGTGGAGGCGGCGCGGGGTCACCGGCGCGGAGAGCCGCCCGTCCTCTACCTCCTCGACGAGATGCTCCAGGGGACCAACACGGCAGAGCGGCGTGTGGCCGCCCGCGCGGTGCTTCGTCACCTCCTGGCGGAGGGAGCCATCGGTGGAGTGACCTCACACGATCTCACTCTGGCGGACGCCCCGGACCTCGAATCCGTGAGGCGCGCGTATCACTTCCGTGAGCGCGTAGAGGCCGGGGAGCAGGGTACGGAGCTGTACTTCGACTACCTTCTGCGTCCCGGCGTGGCCACCACGCGCAACGCGCTCCGCCTGCTGGAGGCGGTGGGGCTGGACATCGGTGAGGAACAAGCGGAGGAGGGGACATGAACGGCGAGTGGGTGACACTCGAGGTCGACGACGGGTCGGAGATGCGGGCGTGGGCGGAGCGACCCGAGAGAGAGGGCTCCCGCGCCGGGATCCTCGTCCTCCAGGACGCCTTTGGCGTGGGTGCGCACATCCGCGACGTCGCCGGCCGCTTTGCCGAGGCCGGGTACACGACGCTGGCTCCGGAGCTCTTCCACCGGACGGCATCGGGCTTCGAAGGCACCCGGGACCAGCTCCAGGAGGCCCTGGGTCACATTCGCGCCCTGACGGTGGAGGGGCAGGCCGCAGACCTGCGGGCCGCCCACGCGTGGCTGGCCGGCCAGCCGCCCGTGGACGCCGAGCGTACGGCGGCGGTGGGCTATTGCATGGGCGGACGTGCGGCCTTCCTGGCCAACGCGGTGACGCCGTTGGCGGCGTCCATCTCGTACTACGGCGGGGGAATCGCCGAGGGGTTGTCGGACAGGGCCCACGACCTGTCGGGTCCCCAATTGCTCTTCTGGGCCGGGCAGGACGCGCGTATCCTGCCGGAGCACGTGCGTGCGGTCGAGGACGCTCTGCGTGCCGCCGGAAAGCGATACGCGAGCGTGGTCTTCTCCCAGGCGGAGCACTCGTTCTTCAACGAGCCCATGGGCCGCTACGATGCCGACGCCGCGCGCCAGTCGTGGGCGTTGACGCGGGAGTTCCTGCGGAGCTACGTGCTGGAAAGGTGATCGCAAGGAGAGCACCTCGCGTCGGCTGACATCCCGACTCGGTTACGCTTCCGCCGGCGCCTTCAGTACCGCTTGAACGGTCCGGTCACCTCGACCTTCACGGGGACGCCGGCGACGCGCCCCGGGATTCCGTCGCGGGCCGCCGCGTCGCTCAGGTAGACGAGCAGGCAGGGAGCACCGCCCGATTCCCCGATGGCGGTACCGCTCACGCCCGGCTTGCCCAGCACCTTTCGGTTCAGCTCGGACAAGGCGCTCTTCACGTCTCGGCTCACAGGCCCTCTCCGTCGACGGTGACCCCGAAGCGCTCGAGCACCAGGTCGATGGGGTTGGCGATGGTGTTCAGGTTGCTCCCGGCGAACAAGAGTCCGACGGGCCGGCGGTCACCCAGGAGCACGCCCTTGGTCACCACCAGGGATCCCGAGTCCCCGGGGTTGCTGAAGGACCCGTCGGAGATGACGATCTGGTCCACGAAGCGCGCGGTGGTGCCCCGGTAACCCACGTCGATGGTGGCGTGGATCCCCGTCACCCGGCCCACCGTCTGCCCGGTCGTGCGGCCGTACTTCTGCACGGTCATGCCCAACTCGACGTCGGCGGTGCGCCGACGGGGCGTACCATATCCGCCGTCGGGCGTGCTGTCGCCCAGGTCGTCGGCGGTGGTGAGCGCGAGCGCGGCGTCGATGCGGTTCTCGGGGCAGATCAGCTGACACATCCGAATGGGTTCGAACGCGGCGAGCGTGCCCACCTGGTCGTCGGGATCGTGGCCCCCGTCGGCTACGCCGGGCTGGAGGAGATGGTCGCCCTCTCGGCCCTGGTTGACCGCCGCGAAGACGTGGTTGTTGCTCAGGGCGTAAACGTGCTCACCGTCGGTGACCCGCGCGCCGATGGTACCGGCGGTGACCGAGGTATGGCCTGCGCTCACACCGATGGGCACGGGCCGGGGGAAGCTCCGCTTGGGGTCCACCGGTTCGTCCGCGCCGTACGCCACAATGGGCCCGGTGACCTCGGAGACCACGGGAACGCCGGCCACGGACGCGGGCAGCGCCGCAGCTCCAGCGGCGGTGAGGTAGACCTTCACCACCGGCTTCCCCGTGGCGTCCATGCCCACGGCGGTACCGACCACGCCGTCGAGGTCGATCCAGCGAGCGGTGACCTGCTCCTGGGCCGCCAGCGCCGCCTGGAGGACGGTGGCCTTGAGGCCGTACGTGTCCGCGTGGGGTCCCGCGCGCAACAGGAGGCCGCCCGCCAGCGCCAGCACCAGCCCGATCCGCGAACGGAAGAAGCGCGTGATCCTCGTCATCGTCATCCATTCCCTACGGTCGGAGCGATCCGGAGGTTCCTCCGGGCACCACCGGCCGGGATCCGTCCGAAGATGGGTGCTGCGGCGCTGGTCGCGCCACCGGGCCGATTCGACGAGCCTGGACGTGTCGTCTCCGAGGCTCCCGGTGGACTACTCGTCCACTATTCCACGCGCAGGGTTTCCAGGGGATCCACGCGTCCCGCCCGCCTGGCCGGGAGCCAGCTGGCGAGCACGGCGGTGAGAAACAGCAGCGCCGCTGCGCCGCCGAGAGCCCAGGGATCGGCGCGCCCCACTCCCCACAGTCGACTCTGGAGGTACTTGTCGAAGGCCCACGTGCCGCCCAGGCCGAGGAGCACACCGACGACGCCCAGAGCGACACCGACCCGGAGCATCTGCGCCTCGATGCGTCCCCGCGACGCGCCCAGAGCCAGACGGATCCCCATCTCCCGTCGGCGCTGGCCCGCGACGTAGAGGAGAGTGCCATACAGTCCGCCCGCCGCCAGGAGGAGCGACACCGACCCGAAGGTCCCGAAGATGAGGGAGTCGAAGCGGCGGCCGGCGGTGGCCTGATGGACGGCCTCCCGGAGGGAGCGGACCGTGGGGACGGGTACGCCGGGCTCGGCGGCCCATACGGCCCTGCGCAGCGCCCCGGGAATGGATGCGTCGACGGCGGGGTCCACGCGGGCGATGATGTCGCCTCGGTCGATGGAGAAGGGTAGACGCTCCATAGGCAGGTAGAGCATGGGCTCCACCTTCTGGTCCAGGCCATAGTGCCTGGTGTCTCCGGCCACGCCCACGACGATGACGGTGAGCTTGCCCAGGGTCCCCGTCAGGCCCACGCTGGCGTCGGCCCCTTCCAGCTCCGCCGCCAGCGTCCTGTTGATCACCACGGGTGTCGGGTCCGCGCCTGCCCCGGCGCGGGACCACGCCCGGCCAGCCACGATCCGGACGCCGAGCGTCGAGAAGTAGTCCTCGGTGACCGCCAGGGTCATGGGATTGAGCCTCGGGTCCTCCTCGTGGCCGGGAAGCTCGAGGGAGGTCCGCCAGCAGCAGTGGCTTCCGCCGATGTACTGCAAGGGGGCCGTAAGGCCGTACGAGGCGCTCTCGACGCCCGGGATCTGCCGTACGTCGCGGAGGATCCCGTCCATGATCCGGCGATACCCATCGGCGGTGCCCGGGTCGGCGATGCTGAGGGGAACCGTCCACACGTCGGCCACGGTGAAGCCCGGATCCTGCCCCCGGACCGCCAGGAAGCTGCGCAGGAGGAGCCCGGCCCCCGCGATCAGCACCAGGGAGAGGGCCACCTCCCCGGCGACCAGCACGTTCCGGAAGAGGGTCGCGCCCCGCCCGGACGTCGCCGTGCGGCCTGCACCACCCAGCTCGTCGGCCAGCTCTCCCCGTACCGAGCGCAGCGCCGGGAGCAGGCCGAAGACGAGGGAGGTCAGCGCGGACAGGGCGACAGCGAAGAGGAGCACGGGGAGGTCAACGGACACCGCCGCCTGCCGCGGGAGCGTCTCGGGATTCAGGACGAGGAACGCCCGTATGGCACCCCACGCCAGGGCAGCGCCCAGGACGCCCCCGCCCACTCCCACAACCAGGCTCTCCACGAGGAGCTGCCCGGTGAGTCCGCCGGTACCAGCGCCCAGGGCGCGGCGCACGGCCATCTCCCGGGTCCGGCCGAGGCCCCGGGCCAGGAACAGGTTGGCGACGTTCGCGCAGGCGATGAGGAGGAGGAGGCCTACGGCGCCGAGCAGCACACCGAGGCCGGTGCGGACATCCCGGACGGTCTGATCGGCCAGGGAGAGGACCGGGTAGCTGCGCGGCTTTCCGTCCCGGGTGCGGTAGTTCTCGTGTACCGCGGCCATGCGCTCCGATACGCTGTTCACCTCGGCCTGCGCGGCGGCGAGGTCGGCCCCGGGGGCGAGCCTCCCGGCGACCTGGAGCACGAAGTACGTATGGGTCTTGAGGTCGTCCGACGCCCAGTTGAGGGGGCGCCAGAGGTCCACCTCGCGACCCACGAGCGTTTCGGGAGGCAAGAAGCGGTCCTCCATGACGCCCACCACCGTGACCGGGTGTCCGTCCACCTGGAGGGTGTGCCCGATGACGCCCGGGTCGGCACCGAACAGCCTCCGCCAGGCTCCGGCGCTCAGGACCACGGCGTCGGCGGTCCGGAAGTCGTCGGGACGCAGGAGCCTGCCCCGCTGCGCGTGGGCACCGAAGAAGTCGAAGAAGCCTCGGGTGACGCGGGCCTCCCGGAGGCGGAGCGGCTCTCCTTGGCCCACCAGGTTCACCGTCCCATCCCAACCCGCCTGCCAGTCCTGGACCGTGCTCATCGTCTGGAGTTGGCGGAAGAATGGACCCGGGAACGAGCCGTTGTCCAGCGCCACCAGACGGTCGGCATCAGGGTAGGGGAGCGGCCGCAGCAAGACATGATCCACCAGCGTGAAGATCGCCGTCACCGAGCCCACGCCTACCGCGACCAGCAGGGTCGAGGTGAGGGTGAAGGTCGGCGCCTTGCGCAAGGTGCGCAGCGCGAAGCGGAGATTTCGCCAGAGACCCATGCCACCACCCCCTTCCCGTGTGCGCCCGGGGGCGCGCCGCGCCCCCGCGAATTCGAGCCACTCCATGATCAGCACCCCCGGGAGGGCGCCGAAGCTACGTGCCGCCAGGCGTACCCGGGGCCATCCTGCGGACGCGTCGTGCCACAGCGTTTCGAAGGCGCGCACCACTTCGCTCCGGTCCCGCCTCATGTCCGGGGGCAGGAGGGAGGCGGCCATGGCGTACAGGCGGACGGCCATGGGTCTGTGCGCGCTCATGCGGCTCCCGCCTTGCGGGGAGCCGGTGTCGCTCTCATCGAC
>Ga0055450_10000178_pt1 | contig 11948 bp, 13 predicted proteins | sample China_Galinas_PW_5_FD_57740 | JGI IMG/M metagenome (GOLD analysis project Ga0055450, IMG submission 57740) | Wetland microbial communities from San Francisco Bay, California, USA, that impact long-term carbon sequestration - China_Galinas_PWC_D1 | ecosystem: Environmental > Aquatic > Marine >... | reverse complement strand
GGTCATTCCCGCAGATGTGATGGCCCAGTTGGAGGCGTATCACTGGCCGGGAAACATCCGTGAGCTGCAAAACGCGATTCAGCGTTATGTGACATTGAAAGAGATCGGTTTTCTGAAAGTTTCCAAAGAAGAACCTGCCGGACAAAGGCCGGTGTCCTTAGAAGGATCCAACTGCGATCTGGATCTGAAGTCGGCCCAGGAAGAATTCGAGGCGCATTATATAGCCCGTTGCCTGGAGGAAACGAACTTTCACCAGGGCAAAGTATGCGCCATTCTAAAGATCAATCGAAAAACGTTATACAAAAAGATGCAGCGGTACGGATTCAAAAAGAATTACGGCAAATAATCCTGGGGCTTTTACGAGCAAAGTCGCGTCGATCGGCTTTAGATCCCTGCCACTGCTGATCTGGCACCAGACCGGTCTATTTGGCATCGGTCGCGATGGTCATAACAATGGCAACAGAATTTCCGGGATTTGCAGATATACTGAATGTCAAGGTCCCCTTGTCATATGACAGTATTTTTTTCAATGCCTCCAGGTCCTTAATATCATACCAATTCAGGGCGTCTTTGCTTAATTTTGCAGCCTCTTTTGAAATGGACAAATATATATCCTGACGGAAAGACAACTCAATGGTGTTGTTGTTACGATCCACATCGGCAGCATCGCTTTTAAGATCAAAAACAAGGGGAAATATGTAGTCTTTATCAATTTTAATAATTATTGTTTGTCCTCTCATAAAATTTTGGAACATGGCATCCAGTGAATCCGGATTTTTTTTCAGTTCCGCCAAGGAATAAACCATCTCAGGTGGATGCATCGCTTGTTGGATGAGTTGTGGTTGTGTGGGTTGACAAGCCATGACAGTGGCGGCCACAATGGCATAAACAGATAAGCGTGTAAGGAAATGTCGCAGTAATGACATAGATTTTCTCCCATAATAAATTTTGATATCTTGTCGTTATTGCAAATGGCATGCCTTATGGTGCGCAGTTATGATAGAGAACATATGGATGAAAAACTATGAAATGTTCTCATCTCAGGTATTGTGATGACTATAAGTATCCATGTGTAATGGGATTGCTGGATCCCAGTTGAAAGCCTGCCTCAGACGGGATTACGATCCAGTGTGGTGCAGAAATGTGCAGTGTGTCATCGCATAGAGGTAGCGAAAGTGGACCAAAATCCACTACAAACACTGATTGTTGACGAAGCGGCTAAACGGTCGGATGGTTTAGCCGGGGATGAGAAATCCGGGTTAGGGTCAAAAAGCCCCATCTATTGTTCTCTCTGAAGGTCTCCCGAATTAAAATCAATAAAATGCGTTCTGGATATGTTCCTGGGTGAACGCAGATTTTTTTTATCCTGTGATTTGGCGGAGATGTTTCTCTAAAAAATAAATCACTTTTTACAATACCATCTATCCTGATTGCGTTGAGGACAAAGCATAACCGGGAAATTTAACAATACTTCCGAGAGGTCAGCATTGTGCCATGAATCACAATAACTGGCATGAATGTTGAAAATAAATATTTGAATACTCATTTCATTGGGGCCGATACTAACAGAATATCGAAGCGCATTATGATACATAATATGTAAGAGAAAAGGTGTAATGCCGATAAATATTCTCATCGTGGATGACCATCAACTTTTTCGCCAAGGGCTTAGCGCCCTTTTTTTAGCACATGGTAAGATTAATGTAATTGGTGAAGCAGGTGACGGGCATGCTGCAATCATCCAAGCCAGAAAGCTTCGGCCGGATATCGTCTTGATGGATATCAATATGATGGTACTCAATGGGATAGAGGCCACACGCCAATTAAAGGCTGAAATACCGAGTATCAAGGTTATCGCTTTGAGCATGCATTCCAGCCGGGAATTTGTCCAGAAGATGTTCAGCGCAGGATCTTCGGGATACCTGCTTAAAGATTGTGATTTCCATGAGCTTGCCGAGGCTGTTTCGATTGTGAATTCGGGGAGAAGCTATATAAGCCCAAGCCTGGCCGGTACCTTGATTGAAGATTATATACTGCAGCTGTCGGATAAGGATAAGTTATCTCATAGCGCGGCTGTGTTAAGCCAAAGAGAACGGGAAATTCTGCAGTTGATCGCAGAAGGCTGGTCAACACAAAAAATCGCCGACAAACTTTGTATCAGTGTGAAAACAGTGGAGACGCATAGAGGCAATATCATGCGAAAACTCTCCCTTTATACAGTGGCGGATCTGACCAAATACGCCATCGTCGAAGGAATCACCTTTCTGGAACGATAAACGTATTGAATTGTCGCAATTATTGTCCGATTGTACCCAGATACCTGATAAGGAGCTCGCTTGTATAAAGGTTCATTTCTTGAGGCAAACTCTTTTTTTGCACAGCGCTGAACAGAGTTTCGAAATATGTTGGAAAAGTGAGCCATAACTTGGTTCGCTCGATTAAACCGGCTGATAGGCTGTCTGATGGAGAAGGTTTAGTGGCATTTTTTTTGGTGCCGGCGCTTTTAGAATAGAGTTCGACCAGGTTGGCGATACCGTCCCAGGCACCCTCTCTGAAGCCACTTAATAAACAATCCCTTACGGTGTTACATGATTCAGTGTTGGGGGGCAGACCCAACGCACCCAGAGAGAAGGACTCCCACCGGCTGTCGTCGGCGACGATGTCCTTGAGATTCAGAGCCATATCATCTTCACCAAATTCACGTTGTGCTTTGGAAAAATCACCGAAATCATCAGTACTTCCTGAAGGCGGGCCAGGTTGAAGCTCTGGTTTTTCATAATTTCCCATCCCGGAAATAATCTGCAGTTTAGCTGCAACGGACGCTTTGGCTAGAATCGTTGGAACCAGGTCTTCCTTGGCCGTATTGTGATCCCCATCGGGAGATTTTACGTCGACCTGCTGCGGCCCATTGTTTTTTAATGGTTGGGGCAGGGGACGGTTTGGAGAAAAATCATCTATGCTGACCATTGCCAAATCCCTACTGATAATAATTTTCGGCTGTATACCGCATTCGCTTTCCTAAAGTTTATATTTCCTTCAGAATCCGATCTGTTCCAGTCGAGTGTAACGTAATGATAATCCATGCCGGAAGAGCTTGCAAGTTCATTCAATGTGGTAGGGGCTGCAGATATCGCCTCCCGCAGAAAACCTCACTGGTGTCCATCCATTTGCTCACTCCCGCTTGAGTGTTAGTGTGTAAGTAATTGGAAAAATATTCAATTTGCACGTTCATTTTACCAAAGGGGAAAAGGACATCTGACATTTCTGAACAGACACTAACTGGTTCTCACTTCATCATGGTTGGCTTTGACTTGGAGAAAACTGATTTCACCATAAGCTAAATAGCGCTGAATTGTATTTTGAAGTTCGTATAGATTGCCGGGCCAGTCATAGTCCAGCAACTGCTGTATGATTGATTCTGGCAATACCTGGTTTCCCGGGTAGTTATTATAATGGTTGTAGTAATAATTAGCTAAAACCGGGATGTTTTTCTTGCAATCGCGTAAGGCTTTAAGGTTGATTTGCACTGGATGTAAATGGTTGTATAATTCGAATTTGATTGTTCCATTGCCTAAGAGTGTTTGCGGGCTACGGTGTGTGATCATTATGATGCGGGGATAAGGTACATGAGCACGCCGCTCCTCTCCTGCAGAGTTTGCGGTTTCCTTGATGACCTGCAGCATCTTTTCCTGCATATCAAGCTCCATCCGGTTGATGTCATCGAGGATCAAGGTGCCATGACCGGCCTGTCGGAACACGCTGCGGACGATTCTTTCAGTCTTCGTGTCTGGCCGGTCCTTGCCTTCCATGTACTTAGAGCACATCCTTCTTTCGTGAAGAACTGCGTTGGAGCTCATTCTTCTTTCGTGGATAACCGTGCAATCGATGGCGAACAGAGGATAACGGTTCCGGTCGCTCAATGAGTGAATCATTGACGCCACAAAATGTTTTCCAGTTCCGATTTCGCCGCAGATGTGGACAGTGGAATTTTCGGAAGCCACCTCTTTGATCTGCTGAAATATGTTTTGTGCGATCCAACTTCCATCGATCCGGCAACAGAGCGATATTGGCATAGTATATTCTATTGGGTGCGTCAACCTGCTCCAGATAGCATGGTTGCGGTATATATACGAAACGATTATGCGAACAGGGCTTACTCAGGAATGTGATACGTTTCTTCTGAGTTTTGGAATAAAAAACAGGCTTCTTTTTTTGACTTCCGGTTCAAGGGTGGATAACTCAGATGTGGTATTCGTAGCCGGTCCGGTTGATGCGGCTTTAAATTGTTGTTGGCCTCTTTTGGGAAATAAGAAGAGGCCAACAGCATGCACTATTGGTTGTTTCTAATGCTGGAGAGCGGCACTCCGGGCCATACTCTGTTTGGTTTCGGCAGTCCCTTTAACGATACTGCTTTTTTGTGCAAACTCATTTTGAATCAGGCTTGCTTCCATTTGCACTTTCAACATCTCGTTCATTTGTGCCTGCATCTGATCTAAATTGATTGCTCCTGTCGCGGCCATTTGTCTCCCCCTTTTTTATTCATGGGTTCGGTTCAAGGATTACTGTGTAATCCTGTGTTTAGTAGTTAGCACCAAAACAGACAATCATATCAGACTGGTTTATAGAGAATGAATACCCAAGTCTGTTCTGGCACTATGCTACATCCTGCATGATTTTTCTCATACTCGGGAAGGATTGTAAATCAGGAAAACCCTGATTTAAGGGTTCTGATTTGATTACTCCCCGAGTGTAAATCTACGGCTAATATATCAGCATCATATCTAACCTGAGCCTGAAATTCCGTCCAAAGCCCTAAATGGGGTCTCTAGACCACACTGTTTCGATTCGATCATATTGCCGATGGGAGTTTTATGCAAAATCAGAACGAGACCGGCAAACCTTTTTTTTCGCCAGCGCACCGGAGATATCATGCTCAGCTGCTGATCGAAGAATTGAGAAAAACCTGCAGGAAAGGTTCGGCATACATTTTGCTTATAATGGTAGAAAACATGGAATGTGAATGGCTTTTTCATTCTGGAAAAACAGTAAGGTTTCGATTTCTCGATTGAGTTGTGGATTCCGTTGGTCACAACAATCGAATCAATGGATGAAAATTCGAACCATCAACCCTTCACGTTGCTGTTTTTTATGTGTGTAGGCAAATATAAGATCCGGCACGATGCCAAAAATACCCAAACCACATCGAATTACGTCGTGAACTCTGAAACGTCATTACAAAAAGAAAGCAAAGATGACTTCCAGTGGGCTACGGAACTCGGATATTTAAAAGGGGTTCTATCTGCGCCGCCTTCGGTTGAGCACTGCGCTCAGCAGCGGTATCAACTCATGATTTTCAGCGGGTTGCATACGGGCGCAAGCATGCCGTTGGCAAACGGCGTCTATTCTCTGGGCAGTAGTTACGAATGCGATATTGTGCTCAAGGAGCCCGGCATCGAGCCCATCCATCTGAAAGTTGTCTGCATGGTAGATACCATTGCTGTGCGGCCCGAAAATGGTGCGGTCTATCTAGACGGACAACAGATAGACTGTGAAACCGTACTGCCGGAACCACCCGTTGTGGTTACCATTTCAGGCATTCATTTCGGTCTGGCCGTTGGTAACGCCGCCTGGTACCCATTGCATTTCCCCGAGATTGCCGAGGACACCAGAGACTCTCCTGAAAAGTATCCGGAAGGTCAGGTCTGTAGCAGTGATGATGCGCAGCCCGCCAAAACAGGCACCATCAACAATTATTTTCAAACTGCCTTAAACCGTGTGCGAAATGCAGGTGCTTTAAGCAAATTTGTTCCGGTGGTGTTCATCCTGTTATTCATTGTCTCCGGAATGTTTCTTTTCCGCGCAAAGGCACCTGACAATGCAGCCCTCACCATGGACATCGAAAAACACTTCACCGAACGGCATCTGCCCAAACCCGTCATCCAGGTCAATGCAGAAGGTTTTCTGGAGATCACCGCTTATGTACCCACCGTCTCCCAGAAGGAGGAGATTGCTGATTTTCTGCAGGAACTGCCTTTGGCTGTCCTGCCACATATTTATGCCGATGATCAAGTAAACCACGCTTTGCAAAATTATATTTCCAGAATGTCTTTTCTGGTTGAAGCGGCCTACCAAGGCAACGGTCAGGTGTTGGCAAAAGGGTTTGTAAGAAATCAACAGGAGGCCGATGTTTTGCAAAGCCTCTTGAAGAGCAACGTTGCGGGTTTGCATACTGTAGAACTCCAGGTCTGGCAGTTGGACCTGGTGCGGCCCGAATTAACAGATATCCTGAAGGAAACAGGTTTGGCGGATAAGATTGATCTGCGCCCCCAATCTGGTTATCTGCTTGCTAAGGGAGCCCTGAATACAGAAGAACGTGCTAGTTGGCAGATAGCTAAAAAGAAAATTGCTCAACGTTTGGGCAGGCAAATAAATATCGTCGACCGAATCAGCAATTTTGCATATACACCCGGTAAGATAGACATTCCCATTGCCAGTGTGACGATGCAGCCCTATTCATTCATTACCCTGCAGGATGGCAAGGTCTATTTTAAAGGGGCATCCCTGCAAAGCGGTACCGTCATCAAAGACATTGGGCCGGAAAGAATCGTCGTGGAGATCAAAGGGCAGGACTACTACTACAATCTCTAATTACAGGAGGTACTCATGCAGTTTGGCTTAGCTGATGAACTAATCGACAATATCCGGGACTTGTTTACTGATGAACAAACCAGATTGCATGTATCCCTGCGGCAGGGGTTGTCCATCAAGCAGTATCAGATTCAGAATGCCACGCATGAGGCCCTTGTGATGGCCTTGGGGATCCTGGAAACTTTCAACAGGGAACGAGAGAATTACTTCGCTAAAAAGTCAGTCAAGGAATCCTTGAAACTTCTTCAGGAACGTAACGAAAATTCATGGAAAGATCTTCAGATAAACGAGCGTTTACAAAGGCTTATGGCAGGTGTTGGATTTCTGGCGGCGGATATAGGGTTGTCGGATGAGGCCGAAGCACTGTTTGCCAGCCTATCGTTGCTGAGCCCCGACAATGTCCACCCCTTGCTGGGAATAGCCTATACAAAATTAGTCTCCGGTTTTGCGCAGGAAGCCCTGGAGGTGATCCGCAACAAGGTGCTGAACATGGCGCCTGGAAATGACCTCGGCCTGGCTTTTCTCGCTCTGGCATATGATGAGCTCAACAAACCCGAAGAGGCGCTGGCCGCGGCCGCGGCTGTAATCACCGCTGATCGGGATGAATCCGCTGTTGCCTTGGCCCTGGAAGTTCAACGCAGTCTGGATCATCCCGAATTTGTACAAAAAATGGCATTCTAAAAAGGTTAAACCTATCATGATAGACTATGCAATCAGTGCCATAGGCCGAGCTTCCGCGGAAGAGCCCGTGATAAAAACTGCTCCGGCTCAGGAAGCCCGCGAGGTCAGCTTCGAGACGGTCGGTTCGAGAGCAAGCAGTCCCTGGACTACGATCGACGGATCCGGGAATCAGATCAGTATTATCCAGGAAGCGTCACCCTCGGATGGGCAGTTAAAAAATGTAGTGCCCCCCTGGAATGACGTTGCCTTCCGTGTTGTGAATCGGCTTGATATTATTCAACGCGATTGGAACCGTACGGAGAGAGACGGGTTTTCAACTGATGAATCCTGGAATCCGGGTTCGACACTTCAAGAGAGCGCTGCTGCCTTGCGATCGGGTTATCAGAAGATGTTGAAATTCACATACCATATGATGGACAGCCAGTTCCGGCTGACAGTGGTGTCTTCCATTGGCACTACGTTCAAGAACAGCATATCCGCACTTTATCGACAGCAGGGGTAGATATTCATGAAGGCCAGGCTAAATCCGTTGATAACGTTCACCATAGTGTTTTGTACCTTGTTCCTCCTCTCCGGTTGCTACCAGGAGCTTTACACCGATATGCCCGAACAGCAAATTAATGAAATGATGGCATTATTGGTGCAAGCCGGGATTTCATGTGAAAAAACAGCCGGGCTTGAAGGCAGCTGGAGCCTGCGGGTGGATGGAGACAATATCTCGAAGGCCATGAATTTGCTCAATGAAAACGGATATCCTCAGAGAGCGTTTGAGAGCATGGGACAGATTTTTGAAAAGAAGGGATTGATTTCTTCTCCGACCGAAGAGCGCATACGCTTTATCTATGCCTTGTCCCAGGAGATTTCTGCTACCATAGCCAGGATAGATGGTGTCCTGGACGCCCGGGTGCATATCGTTTTGCCGCAAAACGATCCCTATGCCGACAAATTGATCCCTTCCTCGGCAGCGGTCTTCATCAAAGAAAAACCAGGAATAGATCTGGAATCTCAATCCATGAAGATCAAGGAACTGGTTGTCAATTCCATCGAAGGCATGGAATTCAAGAATGTCACAGTCGCGTTGTTTCGGACCTCCATCCCGACGAGAAAGAACGGTCCCAACTTGTATGTGAACATGATGGGTTTCAAGCTGGCACCGGAATCCGTCAGCCGGTTTCGGTGGATGATGGTGCTATTGATCTCTTTTGCCGGCAGTGGACTGGTGGCGTCCTTCATCATTCTCCTCAGAAGAAATTTCAAGTGGTCCGGACTAAAATCAAAACCGTTTCAATCCCGAATGAGTCCTGAAATCAGTCGAAAAGAGAAGCGGTCAGAATGAAAAATCCGAACATTTTCCCCAACATCCATAGTCACCGCACATTGTTTTTTTATGTGCATCAGTTCAATCTGCTGCCCACACGTTATATTCATGCCAGTTGGTTACAGGAGCTTGGGGGCGCCATACAAACGAACATCAAAGAAATCTGGGAAAAAAACCCGCGGTCTGAGAGGCAGTGCGCCGCGCTGATCATCAAAACGTTTTGTCATGGGTTTGTCTGGGACTTTTCGGATTCAATCCGGTGCGTGGTGCTCATGCCAAGCGCCGAGCTTGCCAAACTGATTATATATGCCGGCCTTGCCATCAATGCTTGTTCAATTATCAGAACCATCTCGGGTCGTTCTATTAAGGCTTTAACGGCCGCTTTCGGGCCGGAAGCTTATGAATTCGCCATTACCCGTGCGCCCCTGCTGACCGGTTCCCGCAGGTTTGAATTTCTGCTGCCGCACGGTGACGAAAGGGACCCTGTGCCCTTAAATATTTTGGAAAACGGCAGGCAGTGCTTGCAAATCTGCCTGGAAGGATTGCCGGAACCGCTTGTACGGCGCTTCTGTTTAAAGTTTCCCCGCAGTACGGTCTGGGATTTTAAACCCCGCAGTAACGATACGGTGCGAACGGTTTGCCGGAGCATTATTCAAAAAATCATGAAGATGGAGATACGTCCGCAATGGTAGCCTGCTTTGCCCTGATCAAGAACGAGTTTTTAATCGCCTCCGGCCAGAAAATCATCAAAGGGCCGGATTACAGGACACGAATCGAGGCCGACAAACTCATCGATGCAGCGCGTCAAGCGGCTGACCGCATCCAGACAGAGGCTGATCGTCAGTACCAGGCCGCCGTAGAAAAGAGCCGTCAAATGCAAGCGGATATCGACAAGGCATACCAGGATGCGATGCAGGAAGGCTATAAAGCGGGTTTTGCCACTGCCGAGCATGATTATGCAGCTGAAATCAATAGTGCATTAATTGATAGAGCTGCCATTATCGATCAGGTCGAACACAACCTTGTGGATATGCTGGTTGCGAGTTTGAAAACCATCATAGGTGATATGGGCGCTGATAGAGCGCTCAGCGGGATTGCGACCCAGGCTTTGCGCCAGGCCGGCCGTGAGCAATTTGTAAAACTGAGAGTCCATCCCGACAGGATAGAAAGCGTACAAAACGTCGTACAAAGCGTAAAGGAAAAGTTTGAAGGAATTGAGTGGATTGAGGTGGTTGCGGACGCCAAGCTGCAGACAATGGATTGTTTGCTGCAAACCCCTGCCGGAATATTGGACTTCAGTCTGGACACCCAATTGCGTGTACTTCAGGAATGCCTGATCTCACGCATACGAAAAATCGGAGACCTATGACTGTAAATTTTAATCAATTGCCGGAAGTGCTCTGCCGTCCGTTCGACAGCTTCAAATTGTTTGAAAAGCGGGGGTGCGTTGTCTCGGTGGCCGGCACCATTGTCAAGGCTGTAGGTCTTGAAGTCAAGATCGGAGAGATATGCCGGTTGACGAATCCCAACGACAATATGGAGTGCCTGGCGGAGGTCGTTGGATTTCAGGAAAACACCTTCCTGCTTTCTCTTCTGGGACGTCCATACGGGATCGGGTCTTCAACCGAGGTTATTGCCAGCGGCAAAACGTATCTGGTGCCGGTGGGTTCAAGCCTGCTGGGACGGGTGATTGACGGATTGGGGCGTCCTTTGGACCTGGCAAGCCGGGACACCATGGTTCCGGAGAGCTACAGGCCGATCAATGGGGAACCACCTCATCCGCTGCACCGAAAAGTGATTACCAAGCCTTTTTCCCTAGGTATCCGTGCCATTGATGGGTTGGTTTCCTGTTGCGAAGGTCAGCGCGTGGGCATTTTTTCCGGCGCGGGTTACGGTAAATCGACGCTGTTGGGGATGATTGCCGGTGCCGCCGATGCCGATGTCACCGTCATCGGCTTGATCGGTGAACGCGGCCGGGAAGTGCGTGAGTTCCTGGAAAGAAATCTCACCACTGCCGGCAGGGAAAAGGCAGTCGTCGTGGTGTCGACATCGGATCGACCGTCAATGGAACGCGTCAAAGCAGCCTATACCGCCACCACAATTGCCGAGTATTTCCGGGACAAAGGCATGCGGGTACTTCTGATGCTGGATTCCATTACACGTTTTGCCAGAGCCCAAAGAGAACTCGGTCTTGCTGCCGGGGAGCCTCCTACCCGAAGAGGTTTTCCCCCATCGTTCTTCTCCCAGCTTCCGATCTTGCTTGAACGGGCAGGACAGGGGAGCAAAGGCTCCATCACGGCGATCTATACTGTTCTGGTAGAAGGTGATGATCTGCGTGAACCGGTGGCTGACGAAATGCGGTCCCTGCTGGACGGCCATATTGTGTTATCGGCCAGCCTGATGAAAAAGACCCATTTCCCTGCAATCGACATTCTCACGAGCATCAGCCGGGTTATGAACAATGTCGTGTCTGAAGAACATGGCAAAGCGGCAGCCAAAATCAGAGCACTTTTGGCGAAATACGACGAGATCGAGTTGCTCGTTAAAGTCGGCGAATATAAGCAAGGCACAGACCCGGAAGCCGACGAAGCCCTGGAGAAAATTGGCCCAATCCGGGACTTTCTCTGTCAACAACAGCATGAAGTCGTGAATTTTCAACAGACCCTCGAACATTTATATAAGGTGGCAAGCTGATGGACTATCCTTTGGACAAACTGCATAAAGTACGTGTGTTGCGCGAAGAATTGGCGCAATCCGATTTGGCCGCAGGCAGAAGCCGGCTTCATCAGGCCGGTCAGGAGTTATCCAGTAAACGAACGCATCTCGAAGGACACCGCTTGCACAAATCGAAAATGCAAATCCGTCTCTTTGACGAACTGGAAAGCAGAGCAGTAACGCTAAACGAATTCGAAACCTATTGTGACCAGATATCCGATTTATGCGCCAAGGAAAAAAAGTATCAGGAAAAGGTACACCAAGCGGAGATTCGAAACGATTCGGCGCGCCAAGACGTGGATCGTCTGCGCGACGTTTTACAGAAACGTTGCAGAGAGAGTGCCAAGTTGAAGGAATTCCGCAATACCCGGAATGTCAAGATTGAAGAAGATAATAGTTTGTGGATGGAAGAAGAGATTGAAGAGATGGTTACGAACCAGTTTGTATATAACCATACCATTCGATGATTGACCCCCGGCGGATATCCAAAAGGTACAGCACTGTGTACGAACCCGTTTTTACAGAAATATCGTTCAGCGAAAAGGCTATCAAACAGGTAGACAGTCCGACGTTGCCCCAGCAGTTG
>Ga0055450_10000177_pt1 | contig 12053 bp, 7 predicted proteins | sample China_Galinas_PW_5_FD_57740 | JGI IMG/M metagenome (GOLD analysis project Ga0055450, IMG submission 57740) | Wetland microbial communities from San Francisco Bay, California, USA, that impact long-term carbon sequestration - China_Galinas_PWC_D1 | ecosystem: Environmental > Aquatic > Marine >... | reverse complement strand
CTCGAGCCGATCGTAGGCGGTGTGCAGGAACTCCTGGCGCTCGTGGAAGACCGCGGTCAGCTCCCGGCGGCCCCAGCCGAGGATCTGGCGCAGGGTCCGGATGCGCCGTCGCAGCCGTTCGGCGCCCTCGCGGTCGCCTGCGTTGATCAGCAGATAGGCGTGCACCGACGAGGTCAGCGCGCCGGCCAGCTCGCGGCACTCGTACTGGGCCCGGCCGAGCAGCTCGGCGGCCTCGCGGTCGAACGGGTTGAACAGCAGCGCCTTCTCGAGCTCCTCGGTCGCGCGCTGAAAGCGCTTGCGGCGGAACAGGATCCGGCCGTGGAGCTTGTGCGGACCGGGGTTCGACGGCGCCTTGGCCTTGGCGACCTCGATGCACTGGGCGGCGCGGGCGTTCTCACCTTTCTCGGCGTAGGCGTGGGCCAGGCCGAGAAAGTGGGAGGCGTCGAGAGCGGCGCGCCGATGCTGCTCGCGCAGGGACTCGCGCAGCCCCCGGGGAGCGGTGCCGCCGTGGCTCTGGCGCTGGCGCTTGCGGACGTCGGCCAGCCCGAGCTTGATGCCGACGTTCTTCGGGTCGAACCGCCGGGCGATCAGGTAGATCTCCGCCGCCTCGTCGAAGCGCTCGCGAGCGGCGAGCTTCTCGGCCAGGGAGACCAGCTCGTCGACGTCGATCGGGGGCGGCTTCGGGTCGCTCATGAATCGGTCATCACAGGCGCCGTAGGGAGGTGCGGCTCGGCCCGCTTTCCGGTGTGGAGCGGGTTAGCGATCCTACCATGCGCTCGCAATTTCTCCTGCGTCACGTTAAGATCCGGAAATGCAAAGAAGGCTATTCCGGCCTCGCGGAGCCGGGTCCGATCCGCGGGGTCCGATTCCGGGGGAGCTGATACCGGGGAGGCCGATGCCATGAGCAGGCTCGAGCAGCAAGTGGAGCTGGACAGTACCGCCCAGGAGGGCATCGCCCTGTGCCGCGCCGGTGACTGGCGCCGGGGCGTCGACCTGCTGCGCACCGTCGCCTCGAACCAGGAGCGGAGCGGTGAGCTCTCCGGGCTCTTCTACTCCTACCTCGGCTACGGCATCGCCCGGTTCGACCGCCGCTACCGGGAGGGCCTGCGCCTGTGCCGTCACGCGGTCAAGAAGGAGTTCTTCCACCCGGAGAACTTCCTCAACCTGGCGCGGACCCACCTGCTGACCGGCGACCGTCGCGGGGCCATCCTGGCGATCGAGGAGGGCCTGCGGATCGATCCGGAAAACCAGGACCTGCAGGACTACCACTCCGAGCTCGGGGTGCGCCGCTCCCCGGTCCTGTCATTCCTGGCGCGCGACCACGTGATCAACCGGATCCTGGGCAAGATCCGGCACTCGGTCACAGCCCCAGCGGAGTAGGGGCGGAGCGCGACCGGAGTCGGCGGCGCCACCCTGTCGTCCCGCCGGCTGCCCGGGCGGTCGCCTCACGACACGCTTGGCCGGACGCGGGGCGTGCGGTACGCTCGCGCGCTCCGAAGCGACTCCTGTTCCGTCCGCTCCCTCCCGGGAGGATCTCCGTGCGCACCCCGACGCCCTCCGTTCGCCTCGTTCCGTCCACTCGCCCACCCGTCGTCTCCAGCCCGGCTCGAGCCCTGGTGCTCTCCCTGGCTCTGCTGTCGGCGCTGGTCTCGGCGCTGGGCCCGGCCGCTCGACCCGTCCGGGCGGCCGAGCAGGCCCAGACGGCTGACCCTGCGTTCGACGAAGCCATCACCGTCACCGGCACGGGCCTCGCCGTGCCCTTCGGCACCAGCGGCCGCGCGGTCGAGGTGGTGACGCGCCAGGAGATCGAGGACCACGGCATCGAGTCGATCCCGGAGCTGCTCCAGCTCTTTCCCGGGCTCGACGTGCGCCGGCGGGGGGTCTACGGCGTCCAGGCCGATCTCTCGATCCGCGGGTCGTCGTTCGAGCAGGTCCAGGTGCTCCTCGACGGCGTTCCCATGAGCAACCCCCAGACCGGTCACCACACGCTCGACCTGCCGGTGCCGATCGACGCCATCGAGCGGGTCGAGGTGCTCTATGGCCCGGGCTCGGCGCTCTACGGCGCCAACGCCGCCGGCGGTGTGGTCAACATCATCACCCGGAGCGGCGCCGGCTCCGCGGCCCGGCCCGGCGCCCATCCCGACAAGGCGGCCGGCGCCGAGGCCTCGGTCGAGCTCTACGCCGGCGAGCACAGCCTGAGCGGCGGCGACGCGGACGTCTCCTGGGAGTCGCCCGCCGGCTCGTCGGCCGGCAGCCATCGGCTGAGCGTCGAGCGGGTCGAGTCCTCCGGCTACCGGCCTGGGACCGAATTCGACCAGGGCTCCGGCTTCTACCGCGGGACGATCGGGCCGTTCGATCTCTCGGCCGGCGCCTCGGACCGGGAGTTCGGCGCCAACTCCTTCTACAGCACCCGCTTCCCGGACCAGATCGAGTCGACCGAGGCGCGCTTCGCCAGCGCCGCCTGGAGCGGCGAAGCGGCGGGGACGGCGCTCGAGGTCCGGGCCGCCGGCCGCTGGCACGAGGATCTCTTCATCCTCGATCGCCACGATCCGGACCTGCTGACCAACCACCACGAGGACCGCAGCCTCGACCTCCAGATCCAGGGGCAGCGGGAGACGCCGCTCGGCACCGTCCAGGGGGGCACCGGGTGGATCGCCGAGGACCTGGACTCGACCAACCTGGGCCGCCGGAGCCGGGACCGGTGGGGAAGCTTCGCGGCGCTGGTGGGCGAGGACGGCCGCTGGGGGTGGCGCGGCGCCCTCCACGCCGACCGGGTCGACGGCTCGTGGGAGGTTCACCCGGAGGCCGCGCTGTCGGTCCGGGCCGGCCGGGGCCGGCTGCGGGCGTCGGCCGGCAGCGCCTACCGGCTGCCCAGCTTCACCGAGCTCCACTACCTGGACCCGGTGAGCGCCGGCAATCCCGATCTCGAGCCGGAGCACTCCTGGACCTACGAGCTCGGTTACGACCGGGTGGTCGCGGCCAGCCGCCTGGGGGCGAGCGCCTTCGAGCGCCGGGGCCGCGATCTCATCGACTTCGTCCGTGCCCCGGGCGACACGCTTTTCCGGGCGGTCAACCTCCGCCGGGTCACCACCCGCGGCATCGAGCTGGTGGCGGCGCGGCGTCTCGGGTCGCCCACAGGGAGCGGCGCGCCGACCCTGACCGCCAGCTGCGCCTACCTGGACTCGACCGGCGACGAGCCGGAGGGCCAGTCGGTCTACGTCTTCGACTACCTGGAGCACCGGGCGGTCGTCCGCCTGGAGGGGAAGGGTCCGGCCGCGCTACGCTGGGGTGCCGTGGCGTCCTACAACCAGCGCCACCTGGGGAGCTCCTGGGTGCGCCTGGACGTCAAGGCGTCGAAGCGCCTCGAGATCCTGCCGATGGAGCTCTTCGCCGAGGTCGACAACCTGACCGACGAGCACTACGTGGAGCGCGGCGAGGCCGAGATGCCGGGGCGCTGGGCGACGGTGGGCGTGCGGCTCGGACGCAGATAGAGGGCGCTGGGCGGCGGCCGGCAGGGTGCGGGACGATCCACTCTTCGGGCCGGTTCCCGGGCGGGTCGTCCGACCGGTCGCGTGGTAGCGTTTTGCCGCCATGCGGAACCACATCCTCGCCCCGATCCTCGTCCTCCTCGTCGCCCTCGTCTCCCTCTCTGTCTCGGCAGAGACCTCCCACGCCAAGGCGGCTGCCGATCAAGCGGAGACCCCCCGCTGGGCGCTCGCCATCCACGGCGGCGCCGGGGTGATCTCGAAGGACATGCCGGCCGAGCAGCGCGCGCAGTACACCGCCGGGCTCGAGGCGGCGCTCACCGCGGGCAAGAAGGTGCTCGAAGGTGGCGGCACCGCCCTCGACGCCGTCCAGGCGGTGATCCTCACCCTCGAGGACAATCCACTGTTCAACGCCGGCAAGGGGGCGGTCTACACCCACGAGGGCACCCACGAGCTCGACGCGGCGATCATGAACGGCGAAGACCGCTCCTGCGGCTCGGTCACCGGCATCAAGACGGTCAAGCACCCGATCCTGCTGGCCCGCGCGGTCATGGAGCGCACGCCCCACGTGTTCATGGCGGGGGAGGGGGCGGAGGCCCTGGCGGACAAGCTCGACCTCGAGCGGGTGCCCAACTCCTACTTCGACACCGAGCGCCGGCGCGAGCAGCTCGACCGGGCGATCGAGCGTGAGAAGGAGACCGGCTCCTGGGCGGAGAGCTTCGGCACCGTCGGCGCGGCGGCCTTAGACACCCACGGCAACCTGGCCGCGGCCACCTCGACCGGCGGCCTGACCAACAAGCGCTTCGGTCGGATCGGCGACGTGCCGGTGGTCGGGGCCGGCACCTACGCCGACAACGGCAGCTGCGCCCTGTCGGGGACCGGCATCGGCGAACAGTTCATCAGGAACACCGTCACCCGCACCATCGCCGCCCTGGTCGAGTACAAGGGGATGAGCTGTCAGCAGGCGGCCGACCACGTCATGCGCGAGCGCCTAGACCCGGGCGACGGTGGGGTCATCGGCGTCGGTACGAAGGGCGACATCGTCTGGTCGTTCAACTCCACCGGCATGTTCCGCGGCGCGACCGACTCCACCGGCCGCTTCGAGACCCGCATCTGGGACGACGAGTAGGGCTCGAGTCGGTCGGGATCGTCTCGAGCTTCACCGAGTCTCTTCGGGCGGCGGCCCGACGTAGCGCGCCCGCGGCCGGATGAGCCGGCCGCGCTCCGTCTCCTCGATGGCGTGGGCGATCCAGCCGGCGGTCCGGCCGGCGGCGAAGAGAGCCAGCGGCGCCCCGTCCGGGAGATCGAGGGCTCGCGCTACGGCGACCAGCCCCAGGTCGAGCGTCGGCCGTTCCCCCAGGAGCTCCGCGGCGCCCGCGACCACCGCGTCGACCAGTTCCACCGCCCGGCGTGCGCGTTCGGCGCGCGGGCCGGTGGTCGCCATCTCCTCCTCCATCTCCCGGGCCAGCCGCAGCAGGGCGGCGGCCCGCGGGTCGCCCTCCGGGTAGAGCGGGTGGCCGAAGCCGGGGATCTCCTCGCCCCGGCGCAGGCGCGCGGCCAGCGTGCCGGGGGCGGCTGCCGGCGTGCCGGTCTCGCGCAGCAGCGCCGCGACCCGCTCGGCCACCCCGCCATGGCGCCGGCCCTTGAGCGCGGCCACCCCGGCGGCCACGGCGTCATAGAGGGTCGCCTCGGCGGAGGCGACGCAGCGGGCCGTGAACGCCGAGACGTTGAGCTCGTGGTCGGCGCACAGGATGAGCGTCGACGAGAGCGCGCGGGCGGCGCCTGGGACGTCACCGGCGCCCCAGGCGCGCGCCAGGCGGGTGGCGATCGGCTCGGTCCCGGCCGAACGGACGTCGTCGGCCGGTCCCTCCGCGAGCTGGCTCGCCACCAGGCGGAGCACCCGCGCCCCGGTCGCCGCCATGGCGGCCGGCCGCAGGTCCCAGGCCGCGGGGTCGGCGGCGCCGGCGAGGGCCAGGGCCGCCTGGCAGCGGTCGAGGGCGCCGATCCGGCCCCTGCCCTCCGGCCGATCCTGGAGCCTGTGGAGCCCGAGGTCGTCGAAGAGAGGGGACGAGGGGGCCACGGCTCCCTCCGAGAACAGCCGCCCGGCCGTCTCCGGATCTCCCGTCCAGAGCAGCGCGGCGACCTCCTCGAAGCTGGCGGTCTCGGCGAGGGCGATCGCGTCCCGGCCGCGGTAGAAGAGGCGCCCCCGGTCGATCAGGCAGATCGCGGATTCGACCACCGGCGTCCCCCAGGCGAGGGAGCGCTCTCCGGCCCGGTCCGGATCGCGGCGGAGGCGCTTGCGCTCGAGCAGCCGTTCGACGTCCTCCGCCACGTAGCGCCGGCTCCGCAGGGCGCCGCCGGGCAGCGGCTCGGAGCGGATCTGCCCCCGGCTGACGTAGGAGTAGAGGCTGGCTCGGGAGATGCCGAGGCGGCGGGCGGCCTCCTTCGCATCGAGATATCTGGCGTCGGGAGAGGGGGCGTCGACAGAGCGGGCGCCGGACGGGGGATCGGTCATGGCTTGATTTTAGAATCAAGATTGACAATGTGTCGAGCCGGGTCCATCCTCGATTCAGGGCCCCGTGGTGGGCCTCGATCACCGAACCAGCACGGAGAGGAGACCGACCGATGGCACCGACGACGTACGACGAAGCGCTCGACCCGGCCGTGGACCGAGCAGGCGAGGGAGCCCAGGACCGGCGCGTCGACGCGCGCTTGGACGAGAGCCGGGACGAGCATGGAGGCGACCGCCTGCCCGACGCCTCCGGTCTCGAAGGCGTGATCGCGGCCACCACCTGCCTCTCCCGGGTGGACGGCGCGCGCGGCGAGCTGCTCCTCGCCGGGTTTCCGGTCGAGGAGCTGGCGCCGCGCGCGACGGTCGAAGAGGTCTTCTTCCTGCTCTGGGAGGACCGGCTGCCGACCGCGGCGGAGCTGGACGTCCTGCGCTCCGAGCTCGCCGCCGCCCGCGCGCTGCCGGAGGAGGTCCTCGATCTCCTCGGCGCCCTGGCCCGCCGGAGCGCCGACCCGATGGACGCCGTGCGCGCCGCGGTCGCCGCGCTGCCGTCGTCGACCGGAGCGTCCGACCTCGGCGCCCGGCTCGAGGGTGCGCGCCGAGACGCGGTCCGGGTGGCCGGGGCGATGCCGTCGATCGTCGCGGCGTTCGAGCGGCTGCGCTCCGGCCGGGACCCGGTGCCGCCGCGGGACGACCTGCGGCCGGCGGAGGCGTTCCTCCACCAGCTCGACGGCTCGGCGCCCTCGGCGGAGCGGGCCCGGGCGCTCGACACCTATCTCGCGACCGTCGCCGACCACGGCCTCAACGCCTCGACCTTCGCCGCCCGGGTGGTGATCTCGACCCGCTCCGACCTGGTGTCGGCGGTCACCGCGGCGATCGGCGCGCTCAAGGGACCGCTCCACGGCGGCGCGCCGGGGCCGGTCTTGGAGACGATCCTCGAGGTCGGCTCGCCGGAGCGGGCCGAGGCGGTGCTGCGGGCGAAGCTCGACCGCGGTGAGCGGCTGATGGGCTTCGGCCACCGGGTCTACCGGGTGCGCGACCCCCGCGCCGACGTCCTCGCCGGGGCGGCGGAGCGCTTCTTCACCGGCGAGGGCGCGGGCCCGGAGGAGGCGCGGCTCTGGGAGCTCGCCCGGGCGGTCGAGACTACCGCCCTCAGCCTGCTCCGCGAGCGCAAGCCGGACCGCCGGCTCGAGACCAACGTGGAGTTCAACACCGCTCTGCTGCTCCACGGCATCGGTCTGCCCAAGGACCTCTTCACACCGGCCTTCGCCATCGGCCGCCTCGGTGGCTGGAGCGCCCACTGCCTCGAGCAGCTCGCCACCGACCGCCTGATCCGCCCCAAGGCCCGCTACGCCGGCGCGCTCGACAGGAAGTGGGTCCCGGTAACAGGGAGGGAGCGGTGAAGCATTAAGGCCTCCGAAGGGGAGAGACCTCAGAAGCGGAGAGACCGTGGACGTGGGGAGAGCTCCGGAGCAGGCCGGGCGGGGGCGTCCCCTTCTCCCCCCAAAGGCCGGCGACAGCCGGTCGTTCTGGACGATCGGTGAGAAGGGGGTCGGGGGGTTGTAGGGGGGATCCGGCCGATGCCTCTCAAGCGGAGGCAGCCCCGCAACCGCGCCGAGCAGACGATCGTGAGGAAGAAGGGTCAGCCGCAGGTGTCACACCAGCAGCGAGGAACGCCGACCCCGAGGCAGCGATCCCCACAACTATCCAAAACGCCCCGTAATGTAATCCTCGGTCTGCTTCTTGATCGGGTTGATGAAAAGCTTGTCGGTGTCGCCGTACTCGATCAGCTCGCCCAGGTAGAGGAAGGCGGTGTAGTCGGACACCCGGGAGGCCTGCTGCATGTTGTGGGTGACGATCACCTGGGTGTACTCCTCCTTGAGGCCCTGCATCAGCTCCTCGATGCGCGCGGTGGCGATCGGGTCGAGCGCGGAACAGGGCTCGTCCAGCAGGATGACCTCCGGCTCGACGGCGATCGCCCGGGCGATGCACAGGCGCTGCTGCTGGCCGCCTGAGAGATCGAGGGCGGAGTCGCCCAGGCGGTCCTTGACCTCGTCCCAGAGGGCGGCGCCGTGCAGGCTCTTCTCGACGATGTCGTCGAGCACGCTCTTCTTCGAGATCCCCTGGATGCGGCAGCCGTAGGCGACGTTCTCGTAGATCGACTTGGGGAACGGGTTCGACTTCTGGAACACCATGCCGATCCGCTTCCGGAGCAGGTTGATATCGATCCGAGGGTCGTAGATCGATTCGTCTTCGAACTCGATGTCGCCCTCGATCCGCACGTTGTCGATCAGGTCGTTGAGCCGGTTGATGCAGCGCAGCAGGGTCGACTTGCCACAGCCCGACGGGCCGATGAACGCGGTGATCTGCTTTTTCGGGATCTCGATCGAGATGTCGTGGAGCGCCCGCTTCTCGCCGTACCACAGCGACAGGTCGCGGATCTCGAGGATCGGGTCCTCGATCCGCGGCTGGAGCGCCGGATCGCGATTCGCGGCTGGAGCGCCGGACGGGGCGGTCTCGGTCGAGGTCATGCTCGATCTCCTTCTCAAACCCGCGCGCCGGCGTACTTTCGCCGCAGATGGTTGCGCAGGCCGATGGCCACCAGGTTCATCAGCGTCACGATGGCGATCAGCAGGAGCGCGGTGGCGAAGACCAGCGGCTTGGTCGCTTCGACGTTCGGGCTCTGGAAGCCGACGTCGTAGATGTGGAAGCCCAGGTGCATGAACTTGCGCTCCGGGTGGACGAACGGAAAGTGGCCGTCGATCGGCAGCGACGGCGCCAGCTTGACCATGCCGACGATCATCAGCGGCGCCACCTCGCCGGCCGCCCTTGCCATGGCCAGGATCATGCCGGTGAGGATGCCCGGCGCGGCGGCCGGGACCACCACCCGCCAGAGGGTCTCGAACTTGGTCGCGCCGAGGGCCAGCGACCCTTCGCGGACGATCCGCGGCACCGACGCCAGGCCCTCTTCGGCGGCGACGATCACCACCGGCACGGTCAGCAGCGCCAGGGTCAGCGCCGCCCACAGGATGCCGCCGGTGCCATAGGTCGGCGTCGGCAGGGCCTCGGGGTAGAACAGGCGGTCGATGGTGCCGCCGACGATGTAGACGAAAAAGCCCAGGCCGAAGACGCCGAAGACGATCGACGGCACACCGGCCAGGTTGTTGACCGCGATCCGCACCGCCCTGACCATCGGCCCCTGCCTGGCGTACTCCCTGAGGTAGAGGGCGGCGAGCACGCCGAGCGGCGCGACCGCGAAGCTCATCAGGAAGACCATCATCACGGTGCCGAAGATGGCCGGGAAGATGCCGCCCTCCGTGTTCGACTCCCGCGGATCGGCGGAGACGAATTCCCAGGCGCGAGAGAGGTAGAGCCCGGCCTTGCCGACGACGCCGAGAGCGTTGGGGCGGATCGCCCGGACGATCTCGCCCACCGGCACCTCGCGGGTGCGGCCGCCGGCGGTCTCGAGCACCAGGGTCTCGGCGAGGAGCGCCTGGCGGCGGGTGCGCAGCTCCCCCGCCAGGGCCTGGTAGCGCTCGTCGAGGGCCGCGGCCCGGCGGTCGATCGCGTCGAGCCGCCGCCGCGCTTCGGAACCCAACCGCTCGTCTCCGTCGGAACCGCCTGGATCGAGGCCCGCATCGAGTCGGACCGCCCGCTTCTTCAACCGGAGCTGGTCGAGGGTGTAGCTGATGTCTGCGATCTCGCCGTTCTCCAGGTCCTCGACCGCTTCGCGCTCCTCGCGCTTCTGCTCGAGCAGGGGCTGGAGCGCCCGCCAGGCGGGACCGGAGCCGGAGACCAGGGCCCGGCCGTCCTTGCGCAGCTCGCGGGCGAAGCCGTAGAAGTTGCCCCACTCGAGCCGCTCGAGCAGCACCGCGTCGGCCGGCCGGCTGCGCGCGGCGATCTGCGGGCCGTCGACCCAGAGGAAGTCCTTGCCCTCCACGTCCCGGTTGCCGACCTTGATCCGGAAGCGCTCGCCCGGAGAGACCGGAGCCGCCGCGCCCGGCTCCGCGTCCGCCGCCGGCATCGGCTCCGTCTCCCAGACCTCGCCCAGCTGGCGCGAGCCGTCCCGGAGCTCGACCAGAACCAGGGGCTTCTGCCAGAAGTAGCCGAAGCCGTGGACCGCCAGGAGCCCCATGATGCCTGCGACCAGCAGCAGGTTGAGCGCCAGGGCGCCGCCGCAGAGGAAGGTCATGGAGCGACCGAAGACCTCGCTCCGACGCAGGCCGCCGGTCAGGAGCGACCGGGGCGGGCGGGGCTCGGTGGGGCCGCGGCCGCGCGCTTCCGCGGTCGCGGCGGCACCGGAGAGCCGGTCCTGCCGGAGCGGTGCCGGCGTGCTGGGTGAGTCGCTCATCACAGCTTCGAGAAGCGCTGGCGCAGCCGGTGGCGGACCAGCTCGGAAACGGTGTTGACGACGAAGGTGAGGACGAACAGCAGCAGCGCGGCCAGGAACAGGGTCCGGTAGAGGGTGCCGCCCTGGGGCGCCTCCGGGATCTCGACCGCGATGTTGGCCGACAACGTGCGGAAGCCGTTGAACGGGTTCCAGTCCATGATCGGCGTGTTGCCGGTCGCCATCAGCACGATCATGGTCTCGCCGATCGCGCGGCCGAAGCCGACCATGACGGCGGAGAAGATCCCCGGGCTGGCGGTCGGCAGGACCACGCGGGTGGCCGTCTGCCAGCGGTTGGCGCCGAGCGCCAGGGACCCGGCCACCAGGTTCGGCGGCACGTTGGCGAAGGCGTCCTCCGAGATGGCGAAGATGATCGGGATGACCGCGAAGCCCATCGCGATCCCGACGACGATGGCGTTTCTCTGGTCGAACGGCAGCCCGGTGGTCTCGCGCAGCCAGGTCTGGAAGTCGCCCGCGAAGACCCAGTGCTCGATCGGTCCCTCGAGCGCCAGGCAGAGCCAGATCCCGAGCCCGAGAGTCACGGCGAAGACGAACATCTCCGAGCCGGTGGGGACCCGGTTGCGAACCCGGCGGGGCAGCAGGCTCCACAGGCCGCCGGTGGCGAGCACGGTGAGTGGCAGGACGACGAGCATGAGGAAGACCGCCGGCAGCCACTGCTCGAGCCGGGGCGCGAGCCACAGGCCGGCGAGGAAGCCGAGCACCACGCTCGGCAACGACGCCATGATCTCGATCACCGGCTTGACGTAGCGCTTGTAGGCCGGGTGCATGAAGTGGGAGAGATACATGGCGCCGAAGATGGCCAGCGGGATCGCCACCAGCAGGGAGTAGAAGGTCCCCTTGAGCGTGCCCACCAGCAGCGGCGTGAGCGACAGCTTGGGCTCGAAGTCGTCGGTGCCGCTCGATGACTGCCAGACCCACTCGGGGTGGTCGTAGCCCTCGTACCAGACCTTGCCGAACAGGGTCTTCCAGGTGATTTCCGGGTGGGGGGCGTCGATCGACACGCCGGCGATCGAGCTCTCGCCCAGGACGTAGGCGCCGTTCGCCTTCGGGGCGAAGGCGAGCCCCCGCGGGTGCTCCACCGGCGCCTCGCCCTGCCAGAGCACCCGGTCGGACGTGGAGTAGTAGAGGCCCAGGTGGTCGCCGCAGAGCGCCAGGAAGCCCTTGTTGCGCGGCGATGGCTCGATGTGCGCGACGGCGGCCTTCTGGGAGGGGAAGGTGCGGATGCGGGTCAGGCGCTCGCCGGCCTCGCCGCGCTCGCTCTCGACCGGGAACCAGATCGCCAGCGCTCCGTCGGCCTGGCCGACCACCAGCGACCGGTCGCCGATCAGCAGGCCGAGCGCGGTGACCGCCGCCCGGCCGGCCGAGACCACCTGGAGGCTCTCCGGTCCGTCGTGCCCGACCTGCCACCAGAGCAGCTCGCCGCCGGGAGTGCCGGCGTAGAGGTGGGTGATCCGGCGGTCGACGACCAGCGAGCTCAAGGGGTAGGAGACCGGCACGCTCGCGCGTTCGAAGGTCTCCTGGACCGTGTCGCTCAGAAAGCTCTTGCGGACCGAGCGCCGGACCAGCACCAGTCGGCCGTCGGCGAGCTGGCCCGCGGCGGCGCCGTTGCCGTCGCCGTCGAGGGTGGCGGCCCAGGCCCGGAGCGGCAGGG
>Ga0055450_10000176_pt1 | contig 12061 bp, 10 predicted proteins | sample China_Galinas_PW_5_FD_57740 | JGI IMG/M metagenome (GOLD analysis project Ga0055450, IMG submission 57740) | Wetland microbial communities from San Francisco Bay, California, USA, that impact long-term carbon sequestration - China_Galinas_PWC_D1 | ecosystem: Environmental > Aquatic > Marine >... | reverse complement strand
GGATTTTCTTCTAAATCTAGGCGCGATGGCAAATTTAACCGGAGGCATATACATAATATTACGAGGATTAAATTTGACAACGCAACGACGAGTTAGGGGAAAAGCACCGTTTTCGGATGGAAACTAACTTAGAATAATCATGTGCTGATGAAGAGTTCAGAAAGCGCACCTCTTTTCAGCTTTCTGTTACATTCGGTTATGGTATCGACAGGATAACTAACCAATAAAATATTTTAATGCATAAAAAAATATTAATTATCACCAACAGTTTTGATCTTACCAGCGATAGCCTGACCAGCACGGATAAACACGTTCAATTCGTGAAGGTTAATGCTGATAAATTTTCAGACTACTCTTTTTTGGTCAGCGAAGATGGTGTTAAAATTAAGACTCTCAATGGAGAATTTTTCATCCAGGAGTTCTTTTCGACGTATTATAGAAAACCTTCATTACCGAAATTAAATGACATTGTGGCTGGCGAATCTCAAGTCATTATGCAAAAAGAAATATTTTCACCGCTGGAAAGTGTTGCTGACACTTTTTACGGAAATACCCTGCCAATGTTTTCGACGGTCCAAAAAGAACATAATACTAGAGCTCAGAGCTTAAAAACACCGCTTCTCAGATTCAATCAACCTCCAAACAAAAGCATACATTCAGACCAATGGGCACAATCAGCCGACGACAACGCAAATAGTGTGAAACCTCTATCTAGAGGTGCCGGAAAACCGGATAGTACAATAGTAAAAAAGAACTCCGCCTTGAAAACATTGGCAATCAAACTCTTGCTGGCAGTTGTCCTCACACTTATTGCCAGTCTTCCGATTACTCTTGTTGTGCTTCTCAGGTTCGCAAATATGGAGCCAAAAGATTTTACCATTCTATCACTTCTAAATAATTACAAATATTTATATATGCTCCTTGCCTCAATTTCATTTTTCGTTGTTTTCAGAGTATTTTCTACAAACGATGAAATTTAAATCGGAACAAAGGGGTGGCATAACCTGAAGCCGATCTCTGCACGACGGCATCAGGTTCAGGGACAGTAGAATTGTCAACTTCAACCGTTTTTGAAGATAACTCCGATTGTTCCAACGTTTTGCGGTATTCTCGAATATCTGAGAGATTAACCGACTGCCAAAGCAACTCTGATATATCTCGAACTTCTATCCTATTTTCTACACCAAGTTTATTGATTGCATCATTCAGCATTTTTATGCAATACGGGCATGCGGTGGCAATAATCTCAGCACCGGTATCCATAGCTTCTTTGATACGAATCTCTCCCAGACTGTCCTTAGAGATACCTTCACAGATGCCGCCTCCGCCTCCGCCACAGCAAAAACTCCGATCCCGGTTACGCTGCATCTCAACAAGCTCAAGGCTTGGTATGGCCCTGAGAATTCTACGTGGCGCATCGTAAACTCCGCTATGCCTGCCTAAATAGCAAGGATCATGATAGGTCACCCTCTGATTAATTTCACCGGCAGGTTTTATATCTCCGGATTTGATTAAATTATCAAGGAGTTCTGTGTAATGTAATTTTTCTATATTTTCAATTTTATGGTAGTCTTTGCGAAAGGTATTGAGACAGTGGGGAGAGACAGTCAGAATCTTTGAAACACCGGCATTCAGAAAAATTTCAGTGTTTTTCTTCTCCAGATCGCCAGCAACACCAGCTGCCCCGATCTTGTCTGCCATATCACCGCAACAGTTCTCTTTTGACCCTAAAGACCCATATGAGACTTTTGCGTATTCGAGAAGACGAAGAAGAGCTACGCCTCCCTTTTGACTCTTTTTATCAATACTGGTGTCATAAGCAGTCAGGCAGCAATTGAACAGATAATATTCATGCCCGGTTTGATAGGAAGGAATTGTGAGATCTTCAGTCCAGGCCAGTCTCTTTTCTCGTTTTCCATCCCAAGGGTTACCTTCTTTCTTCAGACTCATGATTGGGGCATCAAATATCTTCGGAATACGATCTGCACCTGCAACCTGGCGCCGAATATATTTCAGGACATCGAGTATGCCAATTCCTCGTGGACAATGCTCAGTACAACTGTTGCAGGTTACACACGTCCATGAAGCATCATCGACAGAAACAGTGGTAGCCCTTTCCAAGGCAATATGCCGCATAATCAGGCGTGGACTGTAATCGGTGATTTCAATAGCAGGGCAAACTGTCGTACAGGTACCACAATGCATGCATGTATTAAAAGCTTCGCCGACTTCTTGCTTTATCTCTTGATAATCGACGACTGAGACAGTTTTTGCTTTTTCCTTAACACTTGCCAAAAAAACGGCTAAAGGTCGATATAAAAGATGTGACCATTTGCCGAAGGGAACCTCGATAACCAGCATCGGTACCGCAATGGCGAGATGAACTACATAAATCACATAGGTTCCTATCGGCCATCCACCAAGACGGAAAAGGTGCATCATCAATCCAGTCAGTGATGTCAGAAAAAGCAGGACAAGAAACAGGTAATCTGAAGTATGAGAAAAACGATGAATCATATCTTTCTTCCTCAGACGACTTCTAAACATATCCACAGTCACATAGAGTATGGTTCCAGTTGCATAATATCCGAAGATACTAGAAAAATGCCAACTGCTGTCATCGACCTGAAACCAACGGATGAAAATTATGATCAGACTCAACATGGTTACATAACCGCTGACCAATAGAAAATGTTTAAACCACTTACTTCTATCCTCGGAACACTGTCTCCATTTCTTCTGTGTTGCAAAGTGCAGGAAAAATGATTTTGCTTCTGTGATATAGAGGGAAAGCGGCACCTTTGTTCCGCCCATAATGAAATGAAACATCCGGGCTGCATTTGAAAGCAAGAAGATAGACAAGATGCCGGCCAACAAAAGATCTCCCATCTCCACCCAGGCGACCGGAGCAAAAGAATTGACCGAAACATGATCAGTTACAACTGGTCCATGAAAAAAACCAAACAGAAGGAAAATAAAAAGAGCTACCGCCCCTAACGCCCCGAATTCCCATGTTTTAGAAAGATAAAACTTCTTAGCCAGTCCTGTCCAGTCATATTGTATTGTCAACCAACGCCGAACTGCCATCATTGTCTCTGCCGGTTCGGTCCCCCTTGGACAACTTGTGTTGCAATCTCCGCAGTAGTAGCACAACCAAGGCTCAGAAGATTTCAAAAGCTTATCCCTCATTCCAAGCTGGATATATCGATAGATATTCCGTGGAAAAGGATTATCCCCTTGAGATAAACTGCATGACGCGCTGCAGGTACCGCACTGCATGCAGTCGTCAACACCCTCAGCCCCCAACGCTTTTACTTCATCATATAATTTATTGTCTAGAGTGCTCCCGAATCCAAGCTCTTTCTCTTTGTTAAATAAATTATTTATTATCTGAGCTCCCGGCCCTTTTGATTCATAATGTTTATCAAAATAATTACTTATGTTTTTCAAAATTGCCTCCTTGGAAGACCTCATGACTTTGAGTACATAGCAACATAATTTTCACGGTGTATCTTCTTTTCTTGATAACATTTAGTACCTTACAATCTGTTTCCTTGTTTTTTTAACAAGAAAACAGATTGTCTAAAGGTTCACATTCAGCTCAACTGGTTAGCAGATTATGACACAGCACAAAAAGCGCATATGCACATTTCAAAGCCGGTTTTACAGGGATTAAACATTCACAAAAGCCTCTCTCCCGTGATGAATTTCAGATCACCACTACCATGAGGCAGAACAATGCAATAATTATCAACTCTATGCCTGTAGATATTATTTCCTTTGTTTTATTAAACATTTGCGTGACCTCCATTGAAGTGCTCGCCAGGTGCCGGTTCCTGTACCGAAAACCCGAAATGTCATCGGGCTTTTATGATTACATCCGCGCTCTCGACAATCCTTTTGAACTCCGTCCAGGCCGAATTGCCCCTTAAAACCTCTGAAAACATCGCTATGTTTTCATCCAAGCTGTCTACCTTCCAATTCAATTTTGAACCGGTTAATAATTAAAAAGCAGGAAACATGCCACAAATACCCCTGAGGGCCCATTTTAATATCTTTCTGATATTATGGTATTTTTTTAAAGATGTGATGCGGGAGGAACCCTTTATTGCAACCATTGAGTAGCAATTATAAAACTATACGCTACTCAGTTTAACTGCATTATTGCTACTCCGAATCAAGCATGACGAAGCTAGTGTCATGCCAAGTATCAGATGTCATAAAATTGCACCGTATTTTTGGTTTCCTGCCAGGCACGATTGAGGGAGCATAGCAGCGCTATCCAACTGAAAGAGTAACGACGTCAGGAAGCCAAAAGGACAGGTAAGGGGAGACTCCGAGCAAGATATGACAGTTTAGGCATGACGGACACTAACCCGGACTTTTTCATGGGAAATGCAGTTAAATAATTATCTTGTCCTGTTCGCTTGAAATGGTAGCATAGACGGGGGGCATGCTTCTTTTGTATGGCAGGCATAAATAACAAGATGAAAATCCGCACACAACCGAGATTACCGTCTACCTCCCGGAATCCTCTTTGTGTTCTGCAGGAAGAACATTACGGCCATCAACATCAGGGAGGCGGATATTGAGTTTTTTGAGTTTTCTGAACAAGGTGGTCTTATGCACCCCAAGTTCTTTGGCAGCTGCCAACCGGTTGTAACTGTTGCGCTGCAGGGCTTTTAATATCGCTTCCTCCTCAGTAGACTGGCGAATGGCATGTATGGACGATGGCCTCGTGCCTATCGGCGAAGCAGATGCTGCCAGATAACCGGGGAGATGCTGCGTCCCGATATCGCCTTCGGAACAAAGAATAAAAGCATGTTCGATAATATTTTCGAGTTGCCTTATATTCCCGGGATAATCATAACTCATCAGCCAGTTCAGCGCCTCATTGTCTATACCTGTCACGGCCTTGCTCCGGAGCCGATTCATCTTCTCGATGAAAAATTCGATCAGCAACGGGATGTCTTCTTTCCGTTCCCGCAAAGCTGGTAACTGCAAACGAACAATGTTGATCCGGTAAAAGAGATCCTGCCGGAAACATCCCTGCTCGATCAAGGTTTCAAGATCCCGGTTGGTAGCGGCAAGAATACGGACATTAACATGCAACTTCTGCACCCCACCCAACGGCTGAAATTCGCGCTCCTCTAAGACCCGCAGCAGCTTGGCCTGAAAAGCCGGGCTGGTTTCACCCAATTCGTCAAGCATGATTGTTCCGCCGTCAGCCATTGTAAAATACCCTGGCTTATCGCTCACTGCATCGGTAAAAGCCCCTGCCTTGTATCCAAAGAGTTCCGACTCCAGCAAAGTATCGGGCAAGGCTCCGCAATTTATGGCAACGAAGGGTTTCTCTCTGCGCATCGACAGATCGTGCAAGGCTTTGGCCAGCATTTCCTTGCCGGTTCCGGTATCGCCTTCGATCAGGACAGTACTATCACTCTGAGCTATCTGCGGCAGGACAGTGAAGATTTTCTTCATTAACGGACTGCAGCTGATCATATCTCCAAGCCTGCAACTATCGTTCAGTTCCTGTCGACGCCCTTCTACCATGGTAGTGTCACGGAAGGTTTCCACACCACCCAGAATCTCGCCTTGTTCATTGTGCAACAGTGCAGTGGATATGTTGATCGGAATACGTTTTTTGCTTTTATTGACAATATAGGTCGAAATTCCGGCATAAGGCCGGTGCTCTTTCATGGTTCTTCGTAAAGGACAATCACCGTTACACATATTGGAGTGGAAGATAGCCCAGCAAAAGCATCCAATGGCCTCTTTTCGCGAAATTCCCGTGATCTCCTCAGCCGCCCGGTTGAAGGAGGTGATCCGCCATTCATGGTTCACGGTAAAGACACCTTCGGAAATGCTCTCAAGGATATGAGGTTTCACAGCTTTTTTTTCCATCACAGTATCCCAAACCTTCAATGATGATACGCAACCTTATGGATAAAACCTATGTTTTCCAGCCACTGATTTTAAAGTGAATTCAAAGCTCGCTATTCAAAAGTCCGGCCGAACCCGGTCAGCCTTTTGATTCCAAAAAAAATCTCAATGCTTTTTATCCAAAAGCGATTCTCTTCCGGTTTCAAAAAAACAATGAACCGGATAGCATTTAAAAAGCAGGAAACATGCCACAAAACAAATATGGTTCAGGAAATTATTATCACATTGGAATAAAATACTTTTTCTTGAAATACCTTACAGAGACCATACAGACCATTACCCATAAAGAAGCAATAATGCAACCCATCGCAACCCTATTAGGTTGCATTATTGCTACCTCAACAAGTGTATGGATATAGCATTCCCCCGCATTGTCGGGTGGAGAGCCCGACCGACCCACGATTCTCACAACATTATATTGTTAAATCAATGAGATATTATTTATTATACATAAGTTCCAGCCTGAATTTTTCAAGATTCGAGACGGCCTGCCAGTCAAGGAGACGTGTGGTTCACTCTATTAACGAATCTGATTTACCGGTTAGACAGGGAATAAAGGCAGGAAATCAATCGGGGTCTTCTGTAGATTCGGGAGGAAGTGCTGTGCGACCATCGATATTGGGAAGACGGATTTTGAGTTTCTTTATTTTCCTGAACAAGGTGGTTTTATGCATCCCCAGCTCTTTGGCAGTGGCCAACCGATTGTAGCCGTTGCGCTGCAAAGCATTGAGTATCGCGTCCTCCTCCGTGGATTGGCGGATGGCATGGATAGATGACGGTGTCGTACCAATCGGCGAGGCGGAAGCCGCCAAATAGCCAGGAAGATGCTGAGTGCCGATTTCCCCTTCTGAACATAGAATAAAAGCATGTTCAATGATGTTTTCCAATTGCCTGATATTACCTGGATAATCGTAACCCATCAACCAGTTCAATGCCTCGTTGTCAATCCCGGCTACCGACTTCCCCCGGAGCCTGTTCATCTTTTTGATGAACCGTTTAATCAACAGCGGGATATCTTCTTTCCGTTCCCGCAAGGCAGGTAGTCGCAACCGGACAATATTGATGCGGTAGAAGAGATCCTGTCGGAACCGTCCCTCTTTAATCAGGGTTTCAAGGTCACTGTTGGTGGCGGCAAGAATGCGAACGTTAACATGCTGCTTCTTCACACCGCCAAGAGGCTGAAATTCACGCTCCTCCAGAACACGCAGAAGTTTCACCTGGAAGGCCGGACTGGTCTCGCCTAATTCATCAAGCATTATGGTGCCTCCGTCAGCCATGGTAAAATATCCAGGTTTATCACTCATCGCATTGGTAAAAGCCCCGGCTTTATAGCCGAACAGTTCGGACTCAAGCAAGGTATCGGGCAAGGCTCCGCAGTTGATAGCAACAAAAGGTTTTTCCTTGCGCATCGACAGGTCGTGCAAGGCTTTGGCCAATATCTCCTTGCCCGTACCCGTGTCTCCTTCGATCAGGACCGTGCTATCACTCTGGGCTATCTGCGGCAGGACAGAGAAGATTTTTTTAATCAACGGGCTACGGCTAACCATATCTCCCTGCTTGAAACTTCCGTTCAGTTCCTGGCGGAGTTCCTCCACCAGCGAATTGTCGCGGAAGGTTTCAACACCGCCCAGAATCTCTCCCTTCTCATTGTGCAAGAGCGCCGTAGATACACTGATCGGAATACGCTTGTTTTGCTTATTCGTTATGTAGGTTGAGGCACTAAAGAAAGATCGGCCTTCCTTCATGGTTCGATGCAAAGCACAATCTTTTTCACACATATTGGAGTGGAAAATGTCCCTGCATAAACGGCCGATGGCTTCACCGCGCCGAATGCCTGTGATCTCCTCAGCCGCCCGATTAAAAGAGGTGATTCTCCATTCATGGTCGACTGTAAAGACTCCATCAGAGATGCTATCAAGAATAATTTCTGTGGCGTCGAATGCCTGCGCCTTCTTTTTTTTAACCATGTTCGCTCTTCGCCCAAAAGTCTAAGAAATCCGGCAAATGTTTGTTACACTGCAGGGGCTCCTTTGACTAACAAGACAGTGTTTTATCTCCGTCTGTTGTAAGCCTTGCCTTGATCCTGTATCGAAAATCAGATCCTTCTCAACTCAAAAAATAAGATCGAGCATCATTTCGAGAAAAATAATCTGTTTTTAATGGATAGGCCAGACTTTTAACGCTCTTTGTTAAAGGGATTTCGCAGGAAAGATAATTTTGCAAGGGGCCTTGTTTGAATCCTGCTCCAGTCAGCCAACATGCAAGGGGGTGTCATTTGCTCTATGGTCTTCGCTAAAAAACCAGTTTCAACATCGAGAAAGTGTAACCTGAGCCAAGAGTTTTACAAACATACCGTTGATAACTTTGGAGCAACATAAAGCATCACAAGATCTCCTATGGGTGTCTGTCGGAAATACGACAAAAAGGGACTGCACCCAAAACTGTGAATGCATTTTTTTTTAAAATCAATTAAAATGTTTATTTTTTTCACTGACTCAAATGTCTGCTGACTTCATTTTCCCGGACAAGGAAACGGTTTCATGTCAGGACACGACAACACATCGTCCCTTTTATCGCTTCTTGATGTTTTAAACAGGGATGAAAAAAAACGGCTTTCGCCATCGGCGACGTTCAGCACAGAAGCCCTGAGAAGAAAAGAGGAAAATCACCGGGGTCATCGGCAGAATTTTGCCCTAGATGCAGACCGGATCCTTCACTCAAAAGCTTATACCCGGTATATAGACAAGACTCAGGTTTTTTGCCTCGTTGACAACGACCATATCACCCACCGTGTCCTGCATGTACAGCTCGTCTCCCGCATTGCCAGAACCATCGGCAGATTTCTTTTTCTCAACGAAGATCTGATAGAAGCAATAGCTCTCGGCCATGACATAGGCCATCCCCCATTCGGCCATGATGGGGAATCCTTTCTCTCGGAGCTCTGCGTTGAACATGGACTCCCATCATTTCAGCACAACATTCAATCGGTCCGATTCCTCGATTGTCTGGAAAGGAAGGGGATCGGTTGGAACCTGTCTCTGCAGACCCTGGACGGCATTCTCTGCCACGACGGAGAGAGCCATTCACGTTTTCTTATTCCCCATAAGCGAATAGCCTTCAATGATCTCGATCAAAAAATCGCCGACAAACAACGCGATTCATCAATCGATCTAAGCCCAATGACTCTGGAAGGCTGTGTGGTCAGATTAGCCGATACGGTTGCCTACATAGGAAGAGACATCGAAGACGCCATCATTCTCGGCCTTATCGAGCGAACCGACATTCCCAACGACTGCCGCAATATACTGGGTGATACCAACGGCTCGATTGTCTATACGCTGGTTACAGACTTGATTGCCAACAGCAATGTCACACCTCCCGGCGGGCAAACCGCTTTGGAGAATGATTCTATAGGTTTCAGTGAAGATGTGGCTGGTGCACTTGGCAAGCTCAAGCAATTCAACTATCAACGCATCTACCTTAATCCTTTGACCAAACAGTCTGCCCCACTTATAGGAGACTGTTACAAAAAGCTCTTTTCTTTTTATGTTCGAAGTCTCAAGAACAATACAGATCAGAACCTTGTTCGCCATATAAATCAACTTTCCGATATGGCAAACGGACACCACATCCCGGAACCCGAGGCCATGGTGCGCGATTACATCGCCGGTATGACCGATGATTATTTTCTCAAACAAGCAGCCGCCATCGGTTGTACGATCCCCAAAAAACAATGAAAACAAAACTTAGAAAGCTCATCCCGGGAGAAAACACCCGGATGATAATCATTGCTTCCTCCATAGGACTTGCCGCCGGTGTCCTCAATATCATCTTTAGGACAGTCGTTATCCAGACGCATACAACAATTTTCGAAGGGGGCCAGACCTTCTTGGGCATCGAAAAAGGTGGATGGCATCTCTTGCTGCTCCCGTTGATTCCAATCTCCGGAATGATCCTGATGATACCGTTGTCTCTCTTATTTCCAGGGGAGATTAACGGCTACGGTTTTACAAAATTCCTGCGCAAGGTCAACCTGGAAGGGGGATACATCAAAGCCCGAACCATTGTCCTGAAGATCATCTCCACAGCACTTACTATAGGCACCGGCAACTCGGCAGGGGTTGAAGGCCCCATAGCCCAGATAGGCGGCGCCATGGGCTCTCAATTCGGACAGGCTTCCCGCGTTTCCGGCAATCGTATGAAGGTCTATATCGCCGCAGGATGCGCTGGTGGTATTGCCGGGATATTCAACGCCCCCATCGCCGGAGTCTTCTTCGCCTCGGAGATCGTCCTGCTCGGCACCTACGAGATTTCCTCTTTTGCGGCAATGGTCATCGCCTCCGCCTTATCCACCGTCCTGACCCGTGCCTATTTCGGCGCCAATCCGGCCTTTGAGATCCCGCAGTACTCAATGATCAATGCCTATGTCGAGATCCCGCTCTACATGGTTATGGCAGTAATCATCGGCATTCTGGCAGTACTCAACACCCGTATCTTTTACTTCTTCCGAGACAAATATGCTTCTCTCAAGCTTCACCCACAATTAAAGCCCATCACTGGAGCACTCATTATCGGCCTCATGGGTATAGCATTTCCCCAAGTCATGGGCGACAACTATGAATTCATCCAGCATGTTCTGCATTACGGAGGGCTTCCCCTGATACTGTTCGCCCTCATTTTCCTGAAGATGTTTGCCACAGCGATAACCCTTGGATCAGGAGGGGCAGGCGGAGTCTTTGCCCCGGCACTTTTTATCGGAGCTATGATCGGAGCCACTTTCGGTGCTGTAGTGCACCATTTTTTCCCGACCATGACCGCAAGTCCCGGTGCCTATGCCACTGTCGGCATCGGTGCCTTCCTGGCAGCTGCGATCCACGCACCCATGACAGCCATTTTCCTTCTGTTTGAGATGACAGGGAATTATCAGATTATCGTCCCGATCATGATCACATCCATTATCGGCATCATGGTTGCAAAAAGACTTGACGAAGACTCTATCGACACTGTGGATTTCACCCGGGAGGGCATCAATATCCACGAAGGCCGCGAGGTTGCGATCATGAAATCAATCAAAGTAGGCGCGGCAATGAGCCAGGATGTCGATTTCATCAGCGAGCGAGCCAACATCAACCACCTCCTCGAGATCTTCCGGATGGCAAAAAGCTTTTATTTTCCGGTTGTCGACGATTCCGGCAAGATGACAGGCATCGTTTCCATGCAGGACGTCAAAAACCTGCTTAATCAGGACAAGGAGGAACGGGTCTGCTATCTGGTCGGAGCAATCTGCAGCCATGATGTCATCACACTCACTCCGGACGATACGCTCTATAATGCTATGGAGCTATTCAATCTCAAAGGAATCGAAGAGATCCCGGTTGTTGAGGATCTGGAAAACAGGTGGGTTGTAGGCATGCTCAAACGGCGCGATGCCATTTCTGCCTACAATCGCGAGGCCTTGAAGAAGGGGATCAGCCAACAGGCGGAATCCATACGTATAATTTGCGGCGAGTAGCCTCCAGGATTCATCGCGAACGGATGGTCAGCGGTAGCCGTTCGGATTGTCCCTATGCCAGCGCCAGAGGAACCAGATGGGTTTCCGGATTGTGGTCTTCCTCCACCTCGGCATCCGGGTCAGCGCCTGCTGCATTGAAATAGCGATGCGAGACGGACTGCAGGCCATGAGCATGCCCGAAATCCTCGCGAATCCTCTCCACCATCAACTTGCCTCTTCCATACGGATTGATAGGCTTTGCGGCGTGGTCTCGGTTATCGGCATCTGAGTGGATTTGCCATAGGCTATAAGCAGTATCCCGGTGTCTCGTACCTCGCTTAGCGGAGGATGAAATTCTGAGCATAACGAATAGATTGGATGAGAAGACGATGTTTGGCTCATCCGGATCAGGCATACTGTTACAAAGCCGAAAGTAGATATAGAGAGGTGCGATTAAACCGGATGAACCCAAATTTTCAAGGTGGCCTAAGGATTTTCTCACCAACCTACCTTGACCATTGACCAAACGCCCAATACGTGGTATCCAGACAGGCACCAAGGGCACCTGTAGCTCAGCTGGATAGAGCACCGGACTTCGAATCCGGGTGTCGGGGGTTCGAATCCCTC
>Ga0055450_10000175_pt1 | contig 12089 bp, 7 predicted proteins | sample China_Galinas_PW_5_FD_57740 | JGI IMG/M metagenome (GOLD analysis project Ga0055450, IMG submission 57740) | Wetland microbial communities from San Francisco Bay, California, USA, that impact long-term carbon sequestration - China_Galinas_PWC_D1 | ecosystem: Environmental > Aquatic > Marine >... | reverse complement strand
CCATCAGGCTCTCGTTTATCTTTGCGATCTCTTCATTCATTACCGTGACCACCTCTGGCATGGCAATCATCTCCTCGCGCTTCTTCCCGTTGACAATATTGTTACAGGCACACCACTCTTTCAGGTAATTGAAATCGGGAACCAGCAGGGCGCTGGCATATTTCTGGTGTTCACCTATTACCATCACATGGTCGATGAACGCCGACTCCTTGATCCTGTTCTCTATGGGTTGCGGGGCCACAAATTTTCCATTGGAGAGTTTGAAAATCTCTTTCTTCCTGTCGGTTACCATCAGGAATTTTCCATCTTCCAGGTGACCTACGTCACCGGTATGGAACCAGCCTTCTTCATCAAAGACACTCCTGGTCTGCTCCTCATCCTTGTAATAACCCGGCATAACACATTCGCCTTTGCAGAGGATCTCACCATCGTCTGCTATCTTCAGTTCCACCCCGTCGATCACTGTTCCCACCGATCCCAGTTTGCATCTCTCCTTTTCCATGCGGTTGATGGTGATAATCGGGGACGTTTCTGTGAGGCCGTACATATTAATGATCTTAAGCCCGCTGGCCCAGAAGATGCGCTCAAGCCTGGGTTGTAGTGCTGCTCCCCCACATCCCACCAGCCTGGCATGGCCACCCAGGGCCTCTCTCCATTTGGCGAAGATCATCCTGTCAGCAATCTTCAGTTTCCGGTAGTAGAACCAGCTCTTTTTACCATGTGGTTCATATTGCAATCCAAGTTTCACAGCCCAGAAGAAGATCCTCTTTTTCATTCCGGTCAGGCTTCTTCCTTTGGCAATGACATTGTCGTAGATCTTCTCAAGGATCCTGGGGACTGCATCAAACCCGGTGGCCTGGATCTCTTTCAGGTTGAGTGCAATGGTCCCCATGTTTTCGGCATAGTAGATACAGGCTCCCGAGTACTGGGTCTGGTAGTTACCCAGCCTTCCCCCCACGTGACAGACCGGAATAATGGAGAGGTAACGGTCATTTTCATTGAGCCTGAAGACGTCGGCCGCAACCATAAAGTTAGTCACCAGGTTTTTATGTGTAAGCATGACCCCTTTGGAGCGACCGGTGGTTCCGGAGGTATAGATAATGGAGACAATGTCGGAGGGAAGTATCTCTTTTTTGATGACCTCCAGCTGCTCCCGGGTCCTTTCAGATGCATTTTTCCCTTTTTCAACCACCGCGGACCAGTGGGAAGCCCCCTTGATGGTATCGAATGTGAAAAGGTGTTCCACCTCTTTTATTTTTACTGATTCCGGGAGGATCAGATCATATAGTTTTTGATCGGAGACCATCACCATCCTGGCATCAGAGTGCTTCATGATATAGCCATACTCCTCGTCATTCATGGATGTATAGACCGGCACATGCACCACCCCGGCCAGGGACATTCCCATATCCACAAAGTTCCATTGGGGGCGGTTGTTGGTTACGGTCATGATCTTGTCACCTTTCCTGAAGCCCAGCTCGAGGAGTCCGCATGCAAACTGGTGTGCTATTTCGCTGTAATGTTCCGACGTATAGAACTTCCAGGTGCCGTCAATCTTTTCGGCAAGGACCTGTTTGCCCGGGAAATTCTTGGTGAAGCTCTCCAGGAGATCAAAATTACGTGATGGGAACATGGATCAGGTTTTGAGGGTTCCCTGCAATATAATCAATCTTTGGTGAAATAGAGTGGATTAGAGATGCGCAGCTTCCCATCCGATCAGTGCCGATTTTCTATCCAGGCCCCATTTGTAACCGTTGATCTCTCCTGTTTTTCGGACCACCCTGTGACAGGGGATCAGGTAGGCAACAGGATTCCTGCCTATGGCCCCTCCGGTGGCCTGGAATCCCCGTGGATTGTTTACATGTTCAGACACGACCTGGTAAGAGACCAGCGATCCGAACGGGATCTTCAGAAGTGCTTCCCAGACTTTCATCTGGAAAGGGGTTCCCTTCACAAGGAGGTTAAAGGGTGTTGACAGCTTCATATCAAACAGCCGACGGGCATATGGTTCGGTGAATTCCGGTTCGTAAATGATACTCGATTGGCTCCATTGATGCTTTAACGCGGTTACGGCTTCCTCTTCACGTTCTACAAATTCCAGGGCGCAGATACGCTGTTCGGAGGTGACAGCCAGGATATACTTACCAAAGGGGCCATGGTGTAATCCGTAATGGATGGCGATCCCCTTCCCGGATCTCCTGTACTGGCCAGGCGTCATCCCCTCTATATTAATAAATAGGTCGTGGAGTCTGCTTGAACCGGATAGGCCTGCTTCATATGCTATTTCTGACAGGGAGAGATCTTGTCTAAGTTGTCTTTTTGCGTATTGAAGAGTGATGTATTGCAGGAACTTCTTGGGAGAAATGCCGGCCCATTTTGTAAAGAGCCTTTGGAAATGATATGGACTCATATGTACTTGCGCAGCAACCTCCTCCAGTGATGGCTGGCCGCTGGAATGGTTCGCGATATAGTGAATGGCGCTTTCGATACGCCTGTAATCCACTTCTGCCTGGTTGTCGTTCATATCCCTTAAATTGATATGTAAAGATAACTGTGGCCCCGGCATTCAAAAACCCGTTTCTTGCTGAAATTACAACAGTAGATGCTGTTTCTCCGGCTTGTTCCAACCCGCCTGCGATTCGTACTCCACAGTATAGATCTTCAGATCTGCCTGAGATACATACTTTACAATAAATACTTTTGTCCGGACAGGCTTACCGGATAAAGCAGGATCGATACCGGTAAGAGATGTATAGGTTTCATTTTACAAGGTCTTTGATTATACAGAGATCAGATCAAAAGCCGGTGCAAATAACATACTACCTGTCCGGTTTGGCCGGGAGGTTGGTTTTTTTTCTTTTCCTGAAGGAGGAGGGGATCAGGGTAAAGCTTTTAATTCCAAATCTACGTGCCAGCAGTTCCAGTCCCAGCAGCGAAATCACTCCCCCGGGCAGGATCACCATTGTGGTGAAGATGGAGAAGCGCCCCACATCCTTCAGCTGTTCGATGGCCGCTTTCACCTCTTCAGGTGTTGGCGGGGTGCTTCGGCCACTCAGGTCCAGTTTGGCCTCCAGCAATTTAAAAAAGGAGCGGGCCATCAGTTCAGTCTCTCCTGCCTCTTTCCCAACAGCCCGCACCCCCTCTTCAATCAGGGCACCTGTCTTAACCGCATATTTCCTTGCAAACCGGTAGCTTCCGGTATTTTTTAATGGCATTCTCCAGGTGGCTTCTTTCAGGGCTTTGAGCTTATTCAGTATGACCGATTCCTTTTGCATAAAACTTCCTTTACTTGTTAAATCCGTAATCTCTTTCAACTTTTGCAATTCTTACCTTAAAACTCTTATACCATTCGGATCGGCCCCTGTTTCTGGCAATAGTATGTTCAACGTGGTTTTTCCATTTCTTTATGGATTCCAGATCCTGCCAATAGGAAACGTTAATTCCAAGTTCATTTCTGGCAGTTTCCACTCCCAGGTAACCGGGTTGTTTTGCTGCCAGTTGATCCATCTGGTCAGAGACAGCAGCGTAACCATGATCTCCCTCTGTCCGGATAGAGGTAAAAATTACAGCATAATAGGGCGGTTCAGGTGTAAGTGCTATCATTTTATTTGATTTTTATTCATTATTGGCGGGAAAAAAGAGGGGATGATTAGCGTTATATCTGCGGATAAATTCTGCCATTCTTTCTTTCTTTTCCCGTTTTCGAAGGAAGTTATATTCTGAGAATAGCACAGAATCCCCTTCCAGAAGTTCCCCCAAAGCATATATATTGTAACCTGTTAAAGCATTGGATTCAAAATCAAAAAGGGATACAATTCCCTCCGTTGTAACGCGTCTCATGTAAAATTTGTGCGAGCGATATAGATCTTCAGTAGTGATATAACGCATACTGGTATCAAATTTAGTTTTCACAAAGGTGGTGGCTGAAGCAATAAAATGGGAAATACTGCCTTCAATGATGATCCGTTGAAATTTACTCCCGAGCATAATGTAAAGACGACCATTTTGTGCATATCCCCAGATATCTTTTGTAGGTACGGATGCCCTTACGCCATTCACATCGTAAAAGATAATCTCCTCCCTGAGAATCATTTCATCGAAGAAATCTTTGTTATAATTATTCAGATCCGTGACGACCCTGCCAAGAGGGATTGGATCGTTGTTCTTCACATCATCGATATTGAGATATAGCCCATCCTTGAATTTATATTCTGAAGAAAACTGAATCATAGCAGGCTCTTCAGGTTCCTGGGCTTGTGAGACCTGGAGGGGATGCAGAAATATCAATAATCCAAAAACGGTCAGGATTGATTTCATATCCTAAATATATACTGTATCCTTACGAACACAGATAACAAGTAAAAATAAACAATTCTTGGGTATGACACTGGTAGAGAGGATAAGTTAGATTGGATTGACAGACTGTTCAATCATTTGTATCTTGGGGGATAAATATAAGAGAGGTTTCCATGCGGTTCAAATCAAACGTCAGGGCAATGTTCATCATTGCTTTTCTTTGCATCGGTCTGGGGTGTACCCCGGAAAAGAAAGATGGGCTTCGTATCCTTACAGCCGGGATCCGGCATGAATCCAATAGTTTTATGCCCTACCTGACAACCGCGGAGGATTTTACCCTGTTACGGGGCCGTGAGGCTACAAAGGGTAGAGCATGGGCCAATTACCTTGAGGAAGAGGGAGTTGAGGTGATTCCCACCCTGCACGCGATCAGCGGCCCTTCGGGTATTGTTTCCAGGGAGACCTACGAGGCATTTCGGGACGAGATCCTGGAAGCTTTCCGTGAGGCAGGCCATGTAGACGGAGTATACCTGGATATGCATGGTGCCCTGCAGGTTGAAGGTTACCCCGATGCTCAGTCTGATCTCGTTCAACGGATCCGTGAGATCGTAGGGATGGATGTACTGGTAGCGGCCAGTTTTGATCTACATGGCAACATTTCACCGGAGTTCATGGGAGGCCTGAACATCATTTCGTCCTACAGGACAGCTCCACATGTGGATGGAGAACAGACCAGGTTGCGTACAGTGAAATTGTTGTTAGATGCACTCAAGCATAATTATTCACCCAGGATTGCACACCTGAACATCCCCATACTGATCCCGGGAGAAAAGGGCATCACAAGTGTGGAACCGGTCAAATCTTTCTATGACCGATTGCCTGAGATCGCAAGGATGGAAGGCCTTATGGATGCCAGTATTTTTATCGGAATGCCATGGACCGATGTGGCCAGGGCGGGAATGAGTGTCCAGGTGGTGGCACAGGATGCCAGATATTTGCAGCAGGCTCAGGAGCAGGCTCAGGCACTTGCCAACGATATATGGGATCAACGCAAAAATCTTCAGTTCGATGTGGAGACCGGAAGCATGGATGAGGCCATTCAGGTGGCCATGGAATCTCAGGACAGCGCAGTCTTCATTACAGACTCGGGCGATAATGTTACCGCCGGTGCAGCTGGTGACGGCACCCTGGCCCTGGAGAGATTGCTGGCACATCATGTTACAGATGCTATTTTGGCCGGAATTTTTGACCCGGAAGCCGTGGAGCAGTGCAGTAAAGCCGGCATTGGCGCTCAGGTACAACTTGATGTAGGTGGTAAAATAGATTATGTGTACAGCAAACCACTCTCCATTACCGGTACCGTTTTAAGCCTGCCCCAGGGAGATCCTGCCGGTGGAAAACCTGATGCGGTTTTACAGGTGGAGGGAGTTACCCTTGTACTGTTGAGCGGTCACAGGGCCTTTACTGATCCCACTCATTTCCAAGATATTGATATGGATCCGCTTACATTCAACATTGTAGTTGTCAAGGAGGGGTACCTTTTTCAGGGATTAAGGGATATTGCTCCAAAAGCCATCATGGCTCTGACACCTGGATTTGCCAACCAGACCCTCGAAAACCTGGATTATATATTGGTTCGCAGACCGATCTATCCGCTCGATCCGGATATGACCTGGAGCGCAAGCAACCTTTAGTTGTCCGTGGAATCTCTGCTTCTGTTTTCCAGACGGTAGGCATCCTGCTCCTTGCTCTCCCTGAGCATATCCTCCATATTATCAATGATTGGTGATTCGTTCACCGCTTTCCAGTTGAATGTTTCATCAAAGGGATCCAGTGCTTTTTGAGGATCGAATATCCTGGGATCTACCTCCAGGGCATCATAGGGGGCATCATCCGGTGCATTGGTGAAAAAATCACTGAGATCCGTTGCTCCCGCATCGTATTGATTCAGGTAGGGCAGCCCTAAAATATTCCAGAAAGTCTTGAACAGACTGCCAAAACTATAATGAACATGGCTCACATAGTCTCTTTTCACCCAGGGTGAAATCAGCATCAGAATACTACGATGGGCATCAATATGGTCGACACCATTTTGAGCATCATCTTCAGTTATAACGATCAACATGTTTTTCCAGTAGGGCGTTCCGGATAGATATTCCACAATGCGTCCAACGGCCAGATCATTATCGGCCATATAGCTTTCCCGGAAAGGATATCCTGCCTCTGGCCGGTCCCCCGCTCCATGGTCGTTGGGGATGATAACGGTAATCAGGGAGGGCATTTCCTCGCCGCCGTTCATCCACCTGTTTTCAAACTCCTTGATGAACTGGTCTATCCTGAACTGGTCGGGAATGGCCGTATTATAAGTGGGGTACATCCTGGAAGTTCTGTCATAGAGGGGCTGTGGCATTGGGAAATTGACATAGTGCTGTATACCGGTATATTTATATTCGGCCTTATAGAGGGCGGGTTCAAACATGATTCCGAATCCAAAATTATAGAATTCGATCTGATGCCGCTGTAAATGATCCCACATGGATCCCGCTTCATTATAGTCTTCCGGATAGATAGCCCCTGCGGCTCCATTCATTGCATATACACCTGGAGCTTTTGAGTCCGTCTTGAATTCCCGGTTTCCCCCATAACTGGCTGAAGTTGCTGTTTCACACCACTCATTGGGGTAAGTATTCACCAGCCAGCGATGACCATCTGCGGAGACATCGGAATCTACATAGAAATTGTCAGAGATGGCAAACTGCCTGGCCAGGGCCAGATGGTTGGGCATAACAGTTGCTCCGGAAACAGACCTCGTTCTGTCCCAGCTTGAAAATGTGGCGTTCCTGCCATAACGCGCCAGGGTGGAATCTCCGTTTCCTTTTTCTACCTGCCCGAACACTTCATCATAGGTTCGGTTCTCTTTTGAGATGAAGACAATATGTTGGATGGGATTCTCTTTTTCGCCGGGATAAAGTGGAACGGGGTTGTCCTTCCTATTGTTAAATACCGGATCATCGGATCTGGTGAATTTGAAGTTGTTTGCAATTACCCGGGCGGTCATCTCTTTGAGCTGCCTGTCACGAGGGATATCTACAATCTGAATGGTACCTTTCATCAGGGATCCGATATAGCTACCTTCCGGACCTGGTTCAAAGGCTTCCCCTCCATTGGGTCCGCTTCCAAAACCTTTGGCATTGGCAATGATCAGTCTCTTCCCATCTTTACTTACCTCAACTTTAGACGGGAACCATCCGGTGGGGATATGGCCCATGACCCTGGAATTTGAAACGTTGATGACACCTATCGCATTGATCCCCGATTCGGCAACATACAATCGTTTTTGATCCGGACTCAGGGCCAGGCCGAAGGGGATGACTCCCCGGAATTGCTTCATGCGCTTATCCGGTTTCAGGTAGATGGTATAAACGACAGTATCCTTATCGGTGGAGATAACCGAGATATTGTCATTGTTCGCATTGCTGACAAATACATGGTTCTCTGTGGCTACAATGGAGTTGGGACTGGAGCCTCCAACTGCGGGGATGCCCTCCACCAGTGCTCCAACAAGATTTCCGGTCTTTATTTTAGCTACAACTGAAGGCTTCTCCGGATTTTGAATATCAATCACGAATACGGAGAAGGATTCGATGTTATTCGGATCACCCAGGCCCGGGATGAACATGGTGTCATTTTCGATCCCCTCCATCATCTCTTTTGAACCATAGGCAAAAGCCGGATAAGCAATGGACCTGACCTTTGATGCATTCCCCGATCCATCCTTTATCATACCATACCCGAACATGCCTACGTTTGCCACATACACCCTTCTTTCATCCGGTGACAGGCAGATCCCAAAGGGATAACGCCCCACTGCAACGGATCGTTTCAACATTTTTGTTCCCGTGTCCAGAATGACCATTCTGAAACCGATCTGATCCACGGCATAAAGTGTACTGCCATCTTTAGAAAGTTTCAGATCGCCGATGTATCCATGTGAATAGTCCGTGGTATCTGTGACTTCGGAACAATCTATGGATCCCTTCGACGCTCCGGTAAGAACATCAAACAGGAATATTTTATTCTCCTGTCCTCCGGCCACATATACAGTCTGGTTGTCGGGAGAAATGGCCAGGCCCATAAAGACTGAGGCCAGTACACCCTTATCGGTAGAGGGGCCGGGTGGAACTTGCTGAACCTCGGGATGCTCTGCCAGGATATTGCGAACAATGGTAATAGACAGGGGACTGGTCCCCGAATTGGCAGTTACGGCGATATTATCGTCCGGGCTCAGGGTCAGGCCGTACGGGTGAGGTGCAATCAGGATGCTCTTTCCCACAGGGGTAACATACCTGCCATTGGGAATAAGGGTCGTTCCCCTATTCTCAATTTTAGTGAATTCATCTCCTCCAGGAGCAGAGGCGATCCATAAAGAGTTATGCTTTGGATTATTCTGAGAATCACAGGCCACCAGAAGAAGGAGGATGGGTAACAGTAGGCATTTTTTCATGGTTGGACTTTTTCTGCTCTGGGAAAATATTTCCTGGCAGTTCATCTCTTTTTTTTCTTCTTTTTTGGTTTGGGTTCGGGGAGTTCCTTCAATGAGATCCTGATGAGTTCACTTAGCCAGTCCCTGTCCTCGATCTTATCCTCAATCAGGAAACTTGGTTTGGCCCCTGGGTACGGAGGAGCTTCCACCACCTCCTTTATAAATGCCCGTCCCGATATGGTCGGTTTGATGAACAGTTTGTTATCACAAACGAGTGCGAATATCTTTCCATTGGAATAAATCCCATATTCGCCAAACATCTTTTTCGCCGTGATCTCGCCAGCATTTTCTATCTGGTCCAGAACGAAATCCACGAAAGCCTGATCAGAAGCCATTCATATCTTATAATTGTTACTCCCGACGGAGCATCTCAAATCTCCTGGCGGATCTTTATTCCTCCACCAGAACAGGATCCCCAAATCCCAAACTCTTCAATGGTTCGAGTTGGGTCGCCGCATCGCCAACCACCACATAATACATTTTTTGTGTATCAATGTATTTTTGTGCCAGTTCCCGATGTTCTTCCAGGGTCATCGATTTGGTCACTTCCTGTTGTTTGGTGATGTAGTCAAATGGCAGGCCGTACATGCTGATGGATTCCAGCATATACTGTAGTGATCTCATATTTTCAAATGCACGTGCATTGGATTTGACAAGTGCATCCTTTGTAAATAGCAGGTCCTCTTCTGAGATCCCTTCACGGTACTTGTTCATTTCGTCTTTAAAGATCTCCATCGATTCCTGTGTGGCATTGGAACGAACACTTGAACTTGCCTGGAAGGTACCATAGAGATTGTTTCCATCGAAGCCTGACCGGGCACCATATGTAAATCCTTTTTCCTCGCGAAGGATCATATTAAGGACTCCGTTGAATGATCCTCCCAGCTTATAATTCATTGTCTGAATGGCATCGTAATCGGGATCTGTGCGTGTCGGGGCCAGGTTGCCGATTTGGATAACCGATTGCTTGGCATCAGGAACATCGACAAAATAGATGACAGGTGAATCCGGGTTAACGGGAATTTCAAATTCAGGAATAACCACATCCTTTGACTCCCACCTGGTATCGATTCCCTCAAAGGCAGCTTTTACCTCGGAAGGAGATATATCTCCGACTACATGCAGCGAAGCCATTGTCGGACTGAAATTGGTCCCGTAATAATCTTTCAGGTCGTCCATTGTAATGGATCCTATGGATTCAATGGTCCCGTTTGATGGAACAGCCAGCAAGTTGTCTTCTCCAAATGCCAGCTTATTGAATGTTATATAAGCCAGGTAATTTGGATTGGCCTTATTGCGCTTATGTGTATTGATCACCCTGCTTTTGGCCAGATCAAACTGTTCCTCATCCCACCTGGGCTCAAGCAGGATCTCTTCTACCAGGTCCACGGTGCTTTCAAAGTTTCTTGCCAGTGTATTGACACTGATGGTAACGGATTGCTCACCTCCATAAACATTAATACTCGCACCCAGCATATCAATCGCTTCTTCCAGTTCTTCCGGCGTTCTGGTAGCCGTGCCTTCGGTCATCATGGAAGCTACCAAATAAGCAGTACCTGAAAGTCCGGGTTGATCCAGCAGATGCCCTCCCTTTATAACGAGAGAATAATTGACCAGGGGGACTTCATTGTAATCAATGCCATAGATCTTGATTCCATCGGAAAGTGCATCGGTCCAGATGTCGGGCGGGACAACAACCGGATCAGGGCCCAAAGGCGGTTGCACGGAACGGTCAAAGGAGGAGGGGGTCTTCTTGATCTCCTCCTGTTCATCAGATACATCCTGGGACACCTCTGTGGCATCCGTAATACTCTCTTCCACTACATTGGCCTTCACAGAATTTTCAGCAATCAGGTTGAGTTTTCCTTTGGGGACAAAGCTCGTGGCCACATAGGGCATGTCCTTAATGTACTTATCATAAACACGTTGCACGTCGTCAATGGTAACAGCCTGGATATTTGCTATATCCTGTTCGATAAAGGAAGGGGAGCCGGCATATTCATTGTACTGTGCCATTTGAAATCCTTTCATAAGAACAGAAGTGATGCTGTTATAGAAGCTGGTTTCCAGGCTGGCCTTGATCCTTTCCATATCATTTTCAGTAATGCCTTCCTTTTCGAAAAGTTCCATGGCTTCAAAAACAGCATCCTCCACATGGGCCAGGCTGGTATCTGCATTGGCATTGATGGAGACCCGGAAACTGCCCGCCAGCTCCCTGGAACGGTTATAAGCCGATGCTCGGGAGGTCAGTTTTTTATCCTTTACCAGGACCCTGTACATGGGCGATTTCTTTCCGGAGGAAAGCAGTTCTGCAAGGATATTCAGGGCGTAGGCATCAGGGGTATATTGCTCCACAGTGGGCCAGACCATGGTAAACAGGGGCGTTGTTGCGAAATTGTCCTCGTGGTACAGTTTTTTAGTTTTATCCAGCGTGACAGGCATGGAGTCCATGTCCTGCATGGATTCCCCACCGGGGATCTCTCCAAAGTATTTCTCTGCCATTGCCAGTGCTTCCTCTGTATCTATGTCACCGGCTATAACCAGGGTGGCATTGTTGGGGCGATAGTAAGTATCGTGAAACTCTTTCACATCTTCTACAGTGGCGTTGAACAGGTCCTCCATCTCGCCGATCACCTGCCAGTTATAGGGATGGCCGGCGGGATAAAGATTTTTATCAATTACATATGAGTTATGACCATAAGGCCGGTTGTCCACACTCTGCCGTTTTTCATTCTGAACCACATTTTGCTGGTTAGCGAATGCAGATTGGGTAACCGTGTTGATCAGGTAACCCATCCGGTCGGATTCCAGCCAAAGGGCCAGTTCCAGGGCATTTTTCGGTACAACTTCATAATAGACGGTCCCGTCAGAATTGGTCCCTCCGTTCAGTGTTCCACCTGCAGCCTGTATCTTTTTAAAGAATTCATCCTGACCCACGTTCTCGGATTCTTGGAACATCATATGTTCGAACAGGTGGGCAAATCCTGTTCTTCCGGGCTTCTCACGATTGGATCCCACATGGTACTGGATAGCAACTGAAACGATGGGATCGGACCGGTCGGTATGCAAAATCACATCCAGGCCATTCTCGAGGGTATGTTTTTCATAATTGATTGAAAAATCTGTTTTCTCTCTGGAAGAAGAGGTACAGGAAGCCAGCATAAGGAGCAGGATCCCTAAGGCATAAAAGGTGAATTTTTTCATAGTTGTTCTTTTGTAAATTGAGGGTTGACTTTTTTTCGAAAAGCAA
>Ga0055450_10000174_pt1 | contig 12109 bp, 1 predicted proteins | sample China_Galinas_PW_5_FD_57740 | JGI IMG/M metagenome (GOLD analysis project Ga0055450, IMG submission 57740) | Wetland microbial communities from San Francisco Bay, California, USA, that impact long-term carbon sequestration - China_Galinas_PWC_D1 | ecosystem: Environmental > Aquatic > Marine >... | reverse complement strand
CGTCCGGGTCGAACCCCGCCGCGGCGACCTCGGCCTTCGAAGGCATGCCGAAGGCCTGGAGGAGCGGATCGGCGATGGCCGCCCGCACCTCGCCCAGCCTGGCCTCGTGCTCCTCGGCCCGGTCGCCGTCGGCCCAGAGGGTGTCGTATGGCGGCTTCGGGCGGTACGGATCGTGGGGGTCGAGCACGTGCAACAGCACGAAGAACGGCACGTCCCGGTTGCGCTCGATCCAGGGGATCAGCCGGTCGACCAGCTCCGCGGTGGTCTTGCTCGACCTCCGCTCGGCCAGGGACGCGGCCTCGTGTACCTCCTGGAACCCCTGGTGCAATCCGGAGAACTTGCCGGTGAAGATGATCGAAGACAGCAGGAGCGTCGAGTAGCCCGCATCCCGGAACGACTCGCCCACGGTGACCGCCGATGCCGGCAGCCGGTCGTCGAAATCGATGACGCCGTGGCTGAGGGGGTGCAACGAGGCGAAGATCGACGGCATCGACACCTTGGTCCAGGTCCCTTCGACCTGACAGTCCTCGAACAGAGCGCCTTCGGTCGCCAGGCGCCGCAGCAGGGGGTCGGTCTCCCGGTCGAAGCCGTACGTGCTCAGGTGGTCCCGGCGCAACGTGTCTGCCAGGATCAAGATGACGCCCTGGGGCGGATCACCGGCTCGAGCCTCTTCGCTCTGCCACGCCGATTGGACCACCGGAGAGCCCCAGAATCCGACGGCGCCCGCGCGCGACGAGTCGAGCGAGAGGGTCAGGTCCACCGCCTGACCCTCGTAGGCTCCGAGATCGACGGTGACCGGCTCCCAGCGGCCCGGCTCGTCGACCGTGTGTTCCGCCAGCACTGTCGGTTGCTCCGCGCCCTCCCCCACTCGGCGCACGCCGATGCGGAAGGTCACCGGCTGCTCCTCGATGGTGCCAACGGATAGCGACAGGCGCGGGCTCCGCGGAGCGTTCAGGTTGAACGTCGCCCGCTCCGGCGCGTGGGTGACCAGCGTCTCGTGGTAGATCTCGGACAACCCCTGCCAGCTCACGCCGGAATCGATCCTCGAGAGGTCGTCGGCCCGGGTCACCAGCCGGACCGACTCGATCTCGAACTGCGCGCCGCTCCCGTCCGTGGGGCGGATCAGCACGTGGCGGACCGCTCCGACGTGGGTGCTGAACGGGTTGTCGTCGGCATTGAGGACGTAGGTCCTCATGCCGGTGCCGGGGACGATCGGCGTGGTGATCCTCCACGGCACCAGCCGGCCCTGGGCGACCGCGCCCTCCAGGTTCACCTCCTCGGCGGTCGAGAACTGCACCGAGAGGTTGGCCCCGCCGGTCGCACGCATCCGCACCTCGACGCTGTCGAGCAGGTCGTCGCCCTCGATCTTCCTCCGCTGTTCGAGCGCGAGCACCGGGAAATCGTCGGAGGTGCTCCCGACCAGGCGGCCATCGCGCACCCGTGCGCCGTCGACCCCGGGGCCGGCGGTCCAGGCCCGCGCCCCGGGGGCATCATCGAAACGCCACTCGACCGGGTCGACCTCGGGAGCCACCGCGGTCTCGACGGCCTGGACCGTGTCGTCGCCGAACCGGTCGATCAGGTGGATGGTCGCCGTCTCCGTGTCGCCCCCGGGGCCGGCACACGCGGCGAGCAGTCCCGCCAGTACGAGGCCCAGGACGGGGGCCGCGCCTCGCGACGGCAAGGCTCGAACGAGCGGGCGGGCGGTGCCGGGCGGGTTTGCTCTCATGGTCCTCCCTTCGCAACGGATCGACGTGCGGACGGCAGCGCGGATCTCACGCACCGGCGGGCGCCTCGTCCGGGATCGCATCGGGGACCTCCTCCTCCAGCCTGCGCAGCCGGGGATAGAGCAGCCCTGCGCCGGCCACCAGCAGGAGCAGGACGCCCATCACCACGAACTGGAACGCGATGCCGCGGCCCGCGCCGACGCCCAGGAACCGGCCGGCGGTGTCGGAGAGCGCCCCGCCGGGCGCCATGAGCGGCTCGAACAGGCCGTCGGCCAGCGGCCCGGCCGCCAGGTAGGCGATGGGCGCCGTGAACTGGGAGACGAGTTGCGACACGGCGAACACCCGTCCCTGGAGCTTCGGATCGACCTTGCTCTGCCAGATCGCCCGGTTGGAGGCGTTGATCACCGGGGCAGCGAAGAACAGCAGGAACACGCCGACGGTGATCACAGTGAGCGACGGCCGCGCCCCGACCACCAGGTAGCCGAGCCCGAGGAGCGGGCTGAACCCGAGCACACCGTTGATCGACTTCTTCGGCCCTCCCCAGATGCTGACGAACAGCGAGCCGAGCAGGGCACCGATGCTGCCCACCGACAGAACCAGGCCGAGCTGAGGAGCACCTGTGAACGACAGGACGAGGGGCGTGGTGAGCACGATGCTGAAGGCAAACAGCAGGTTCACCACCGCGAAGTACAGCACCAGGCTGACCAGCCCGGGGCGCTCGCGGATGTAGGTCCAGCCGACCGCCGCCTGAGCGAAGATCGACTTCTTCGGCCCCGGATCGGGCTGCTTCTCGATCTTGGGGATCGCGATCATCAGGAGCGTCACCACCGCGATCAGGAAGGTCGTGAGGTCGATCGCGATGATCCCGTGCAGGGCGATCAACGGCAGCAGGATGCCGGCGATCAGGGGCGCCAGAATCTGCGAGCCCGACTGGCCGAACTGGAGCAGGCCGCTGGCGCGCGCGAAGTGCCGCTTCGGCAGCAGCAGGGTCACCGTCGCGTGGTACGCGGGCCGCTGGACCGACATCGCGGACGCCCCCACCATGACGATGAGGTAGATGTGCCACAGCTCCAGGCGATCGAGCACCAGCAAGACGATCAACGCCACCGTGCCGAGGGCGGCCAGGCCGTCGCTCAAGATGAGGATCCACCGCCGATCCCACTCGTCCACCAGGACCCCGACGAACGGACCGAGGAGCAGCCCGGGAAGCGATCCGAAGGCGAAGATCAGAGTGAAATCGGTGACCGATCCGGTGGACTGATAGACCCAGACACCCAGGGCGAACCCGGTCAGGCCCGAACCGAAGAGGGAGACCACCTGGCCCACCCACAGGGTGATGAAGTTGCGCCAGGTCGGCCCCGTCTGTTGCTCTTCTTGCTCCATCGTCATCGTTTCCTCCATCGGTCTGCTGATTCCGACTCTTTCCGCGTCAGGAGTGGATCCGGTCGGCCGCCGCCTCAGGCGGTACAGCGCTCCCGGTACAAGATCGAAAGGGGCTCGTCCGGGCTCTCGACCAGGGTCCCCACGAGCCCCTCGAAGTCCCGAGCGAAGCGCTCGGCAGTCGCGGCGCGGAACAGGTCGTTGCGATACTCGAGGAAGCCGTTCAGACCGCCCGCATCGTCGAGCCTGAACCCCAGGGTCAAATCGAAGTCCGCGCTGCCCCGCTGGACCGGCACTCCCTCGACCTCGAGGCCGGCGAAGCGCAACGGCGTGTCCGGCACCTCGTCGAGCAGGAAGGCGACCTGCGCCAGGGGCCTGCGGCTCGGGTCCGCCGGGAGCTGGAGCCCCTCGACGAGCCGCTCGAACGGCAGGTCCTTGTGGGCGAAGTCGCGCAATCCGTGCTCCTTCGTCCGTCGCACCAGGTCCCGGAAGGTCGGATCGCCGCCCAGGTCGGCGCGGAGCACGAGGGTGTTGATGAACCGTCCCATCATCCGGTGGGTCGCCGGTTGGCGGTAGCTCACCGGGGTGGCGATGCCGAAGTCGTCCTGGTCCTCCTCCGACCACAGCCTGAGAAGCACCTGGTAGGCCGCAAGAGCGGTCAGGAACAGGCCGGCCCCCTCGGCGCGGCCCAGGTCGCGCAGCGACCGCGCGTCGTCCGGCGGAACGCGCATCGGCAACCGGGCCCCGTGGAAACGGAGCACCGGCGGGCGGGGGAAGTCGGTCGCCAGAACCAGGGGAACCGGCGGCGGATCGAACCGCTCGCGCCAGTACTCCAGGTGGCGCTCGGCGACGGCGTCGACGAACCGCCGGTGCCAGGCGGAGAAGTCGGCGTACTGAAGGGCGGGTCGCGGTAGGGTCGGCCGCTCTCCCCGCTCGTGCGCCTCCATCCACTGCACCAGCTCCTCCGTCCACAGTCCGGTCGATACGCCATCGGTGGTGAGCCGATGGAACGTCCGCACCATCACCTGCTCTGTCGGCCCCAGCCTGAGGAGCATCACCGACCACAGGGGGCCGGCGACCGGGTCGAGCTCCCGCTGGAAGTCTTCGACCACCAGGCGCTCGACCTCGCCTTCCCTCCGCTCCTCCGGCACGGCCTGGAGATCGACCACCGGCACCGGGAAGCGGGCTGGCGCCGCGATCCTCTGCACCCGCCGCCCGTCGACCCGGGGGAACGTGGTGCGCAAGATCTCGTGCCGGCGGGCGAGATCGCTCAACGCCCTCTCGAGCAGCTCGAGATCCAGGGCTCCGCGCAAGCGGAACGCGGCCGAGGCGTTGTGCTGGGGGACACCGTCGGGCGCGTCCATCGCCTGGAACACCCCCTCGTGAACCGGAGACAGCGGCGCGTCGCCGTCGCTATCCCGAGGACCGAGCACCGGCAGGTCCTCCCCGCCACCGGCGGAGTCGACCCGCTCGGCGAGCCCGGCGACGGTCGGGCTCTCGAACAGCGCGTCGACACCGAGGTCGACCGTGGTCTCCTCCCGGATCCGGCCGAGCATACGGATTGCCAGGAGCGAGTGCCCGCCGAGCTCGTAGTAGTCGTCGAACACCCCGATCGGCTCGACGCCCAGCATGTCCTGCCAGATCGCCGCCAGCGTCCGCTCGGTCTCGGTCCGGGGAGCCGTGTAGGCCCGCCGGAGCTCGGGCCGCCGGTGCCCCTCTCCCGCTCTCTCCGCCGCCTGACGGCTGCTCGGCGCGTCGGGCTCGGCACGGCGGGCCGGCCAGTCCTCCGGCGCGGTCGGGGAGACGACCACCGCCGGCCCCCAGCCACCGATCGCTGCCGGATCGCGGTCCAGCAACCGGGCGAGAGCCGCCGCCGGTTGCTCCTCGAACGCCAACCCGTTCCAGCGCACGGCGGTCCACGCACAGGATCCGCCGTCGCCGGCACGGCCGAGGGCGCGGGCGAGATCCTCGTAGACCGCACCCACGGCCGCGGCGAAGGCGTCCTCCGCCCCCCCCCGGCCGGTCGGGCCGGCGCTCACCAGGAACCGCGCCGCCCCGGACGCCGGGTCGACCGCATCCACCGCCCGGGCGAGCGCCGTGGCCCGCCGCCGCGCCGTCTCCAGAGTCGCGGGGTCCGCGGCCTCCAGTGACTGCGCGTCCGGTGCCACGAGGAAGACGCCGCGCAGCTTCGCCGCGAGGACACGAATCGCGGACTCCACGGAGTCGTCGGCCGCGGCACCGTGCCACGCGAGGCTCCGTACGGTGACCCCCGACGCCGCCAGCTCCTCCGCCCGGGGGTCCGGCCCGTCGGGCGGTTCCGACTCCCCTCCTCCGGCGACCAGCAGCGTGCAGTCGCCGAGCTCGGCGAGTGCGCTGGCAATCCGGCGGCTCGCGGCGGAGAGATCACCCACGACCACCAGGGCCCCCTCCCCCGAAGCCGTCGGCCCGGCGCCCGACGGCCGGGCCACCACCTCGAAGCGCTCGGCCCAGCGCCGGCCGTCGGCGTAGACGATCCTCTCGCCGGCCCGCGTGGCGAGGGACTCGGCGGCCAGCAGGCGGATCGCGCGTCCTGGATCGCCCAGGATCGTTTCCTCCGGCCCGGTCAGCTCGACCAGCCTCCAGGCGATGCCGCCGGCCCTTGCGAGCGCCAGCGCCGCGGCAGCGAGCGGACGGCGCGCGGGGCCGACCGCCAGGACACCCGGAATCTCCTCCCCTTCGGGCAGCACCCGCGCCAGCGTCAGGAGGCCGGCGGCGGTCTGCACCCACCGGTCGCCCTCCGACGGAGCTCCCTCGCCGGCGACCCAGAGCACCAGGTCCGGGCGACGCCCGAGCCGTGCGCCCCAGGTCCCGGGCTCCTCCGCGGACGACACGACCACGCCCGGAGCCCCCGCCCGGCGGAGCGCGTCCTCCGACTCGCCGGGCGCGCCCCCGAAGGCCCCGTCGTCGACCACAAGCGTCACCCCCGTCTCCCCGTCCAACTGCCGGTCCGGCCGCCGGGTCGGCGCCGTCGGCCGGCGATAGGGCAGGTAGAGACCGGGCGACCCGTCGGGCGCGGCGGTCGCGCGTCGGCCGTCGTCGGCCGGTGGCTCGATCCAGTATCGCCGGCGGTCGAACGGGTAGGTCGGCAACTGCACCCTGAGCCGGCGCTCCGCGCCGCGGCCCGACGCCCAGTCGATGGGGGCGCCGCTGAGCCACAAGTCGCCGACCGCCTCGAGGAAGACCGGCCGGTCCGGCCGCGACGCCCGCGGATGACGCATCGACGAGAAGACCCGCACGGTCCGGCCGCCGGGCTGCTGGCGGACGATCGTGCCGAGCCCGTTGCCCGGCCCCACCTCCAGGAACAGGCCGGCGTCCGCGGAGCCCTCGCCGATGCCCAGGCGGCGCAGCCCCTCGGCGAACCGGACGGTCGCGCGGAGCTGACGGCCCCAGTACGCCGGATCGGTCGCCTGCTCCGGAGTCAGCCAGTCGCCGGTCACGTTGGAGAGCACGGGAATCTCTGGCGGCCGCAGATCGACCCCTTCCAGGAGCTCGACGAACGGCGGCAGCAGCCGATCGACCATGGGACAGTGGGTCGCCGCGTCGATGTGGACCCTCCGGAAGTCGATCCCCTCCGCCACCAGCCGCTGCTCCAGGCTGTCGATCGCGCTGGCCGGCCCGGAGACCGTACAGAGGCGCGGGTGGTTGACGGCCGCGATCGCCACCTCCCCCCCGAGCCACGGGGCGAGCTCGTCCTCCGACAGCCCGACGCTGAGCAAGCCCCCCGGCGGCAGGGTCTCGAACAGGCGGCCGCGGAGCGCGGTCACGGCGAGGGCGTCCTCCAGGCGCATCACGCCCGCCAGGCACGCAGCCGTACACTCTCCCAGGCTGTGGCCGATCAGCGCCTCCGGCCGGACACCGTAGGACGCCCAGAGCCGGGCGAGGGCGTACTCGGTGGCGAGCAGCGACGGCATGGCCAGGGCCGGGCGCCGCAGCGCCCGGGCCGCCGCCTCGCCCAGGTCCTCCTCCGGGAAGAGCACGGTCCGCAGATCGGGCGACGGACCGAACACCGGGTCGTCCGGGAGCTGGCCGCGCAGGATCTCGGCGCAGCGGTCGAGGGCCTCCCGGTAGATCGGCTCGCTCCGATCGAGGCCCTCGCCCATCCGCGGGTATTGAGCACCGGATCCGGGAAAGAGGAAGACCGTCCGCGGTGTCGGAGCCTCGGGGTCCACGAAGCCGGTGCGCATCGCTTCCGGGCTCCGGGTCCCGAGCGCCTCGGCGGCCTCGCGGCGGTCGGCGCAGACCACGAACCGTCGATGCTCGAGCTCCCGACGGCCGATCTGAAGAGTGTGCGCCGCGTCCGCCAGGGCGGGTGCGTCGGGGCCGGCGAGCGCCGCCGCGAGGCGGTCGGTCGCCCGGTCGAGCGCTTCTTCGGTCCGCGCCGACAACACCAACAGCTCCGCCGGGCGCCCGGGATCGGTCGGTCCCGGCTCGGGTGGCGCCTCGACCACCACGTGCACGTTGGTTCCGCCGATGCCGAACGAGCTCACCCCGGCCCGCCGCGGCGCGTCGCCGGCCGGCCACTCGGTCAGCGCCGCCGGCACCGTCAGGCCGGCTCCGTCCAGGCTCAGCTCCGGGTTCGGACGCACGAAGTGGAGAGTCGGAGGGATCGCCCCGTGCCGGACGGCGAGCGCCGCCTTGATCAGACCCGCGACGCCCGCGGCCGTGTCCATGTGGCCGAGGTTGGACTTGAGCGAACCGAGGAACCGTCGCCCGCCGGGAGGCGGATGACCTCCGAACACCTCCGCCAGGGCGCCGACCTCGATCGCGTCTCCCAGAGCGGTCCCGGTGCCGTGGGCCTCCACGTAGCCGATGCTCTCCGGCGTCACGCCCGCGTCCCGCAGAGCCGCGCGAATGACCTCCGCTTGCCCGTCGACGCCGGGAGCCGAGTAGCCCACTTTGGCGGCCCCGTCGTTGTTGACCGCGCTGCCGCGGATCACCGCGTGCACCGTGTCTCCGTCCGCCAGAGCGCGCTCCAGGGGCTTGAGCACGACCACGGCCACGCCGCTCGAGGGGACCGTGCCCCGGGCCTCCTGGTCGAACGGCCGGCAGTGACCGTCCGGCGAGAAGATCCCGCCGCGCTCGTACCGGTACCCGGCCCGATGGGGCACCGGCACCGTCACGCCGCCGGCCAGGGCCATCTCGCACTCGCCGTCCCGGAGGCTCCGGCAGGCCAGGTGGGTCGCCACGAGCGACGTCGAGCACGCGCTCTGGACCGTCACGCTCGGCCCGCGCAGGTCGAGCTTGTAAGAGACCCGCGTCGGGACGAAGTCCTTGTCGTTGCCGAACGTCGCCTGGGCGTATCCGACGCCCCGGATCAGCTCGGGGTTCGGGTGGACGTTGTAGAGGTAGTACCCGTGGCGACCGGCCCCGGCGAAGACGCCCACCGACAGCGGCGAGCCCCCGGGCGCATGGCCGGCCGACTCGAGCGCCTCCCAGGCGCACTCGAGAAACAGCCGATGCTGGGGATCGATCAGCTCCGCCTCCCTGGGGCTGATGCCGAAGAAGGCGGCGTCGAACCGGTCGTAGCCCTCGAGCACCCCTCGCGCCTTGACGAACCCGGGGTCGGCCAGGACCTCCGCCGGAATCCCCTCGGCCTCGATCTCCTCGTCGGACAGCGTCCGGATCCCCTCGGCCCCCGCGGTGAGAGCGGCCCACAGCTCCGCCACCGACCCCGCGCCGGGAAACCGGCCGGCCATGCCGATGATCGCGATCCCGCCGGAGCCGCCCGGCCGGGCCGGTGCCACCGGGTCGGGCCCGCGACCGGGCTCGCGCGCTCGGGAGGTGGCGCCGGCGCCCCGCTCGCCGAAGTGCCCGGCCAGGGCCGAGATCGTCGGGTACCGGAAGAGCTCCACCGTCGAGACCTCCAGACCGATCCCCTCCCGCAGCCGGCTCTGCAGACGGATCAGGGTCAGCGAGGTGCCGCCGAGGTCGAAGAAGTTGTCGTGGACCCCGACCCGTTCGACGGCCAACACCTCGCGCCAGAGCGCGGCGACCGCCTCCTCCAGACGCCCCGCCGGCGCGACGAACTCGCTCTCCAGATCGGGCCGTGCACCCTCCGGCTCCGGCAGCCGCTTGCGATCCACCTTGCCGTTCTCGTTGAGCGGCAGCCGCTCCATCGGTACGAACAGGGAGGGGATCATGTGCTCGGGCAGCCGCCCCCCCAGGTAGCTCTTGAAGGTCCCCGGTCCGGGCAGCTCCTCGCCGGCTGCCGCGACCACGTAGGCGAGCAGCCGGCCGCCGCCGCGGCCGTCCCGCTGCCCCACGACCGACGCCTCGGCGACCGCCGGGTGCTCGGCGAGGGCGGCCTCGACCTCTCCGGGCTCGATCCGGTAGCCACGGATCTTGAGCTGGTGGTCCCGTCGGCCGAGGAACTCGAGCCGGCCGTCGGGCAGCCAGCGCGCGAGATCGCCGGTCCGGTACATGCGGGCGCCGGGCACCGGTGCATCCGGATCGGGCACGAACCGCTCCGCGGTCGTCGCCGGGCGCCCCAGGTAGCCGCGGGCGACTCCCCGGCCGCCGATGCACAGCTCCCCCGGCACCGCCGGGGGGACCGGCCGCAGGCGGGCGTCGAGCACCGCGATCCGCGCGTTCGGCACCGGACGGCCGATCGGCAGGCGCCCGGGCGCGAGCCCCTGTTCGGCCCCCCGCTCGGCCCGCTGCGAGGTACTGCACACCGTCGCCTCGGTCGGCCCGTAGTTGTGCAGCACGCGAGCCGCCCCCGAGGACAGCGCAAACCACTGGCGCAGGGCGTCGGTCGTGATGCTGTCGCCGCCGGCGACCACCGTGGACAGGGTCTCGGGAGCCCGCCCTTCCGGGCGACCGGACAGCTCCGCGATCCACTGCTGCCAGAACGCGGCCGACAGCTCGAGAGCGGTCACGCGGTGCCGGTCGCAGACCGCCCGGAGCTCGTCGCCACCGAGCGTTCCAGGCTCTGGGTGGAGGACGATCGTCGCGCCGGAAACCAGCGCCGGGAAGACGTCGCCGACCGATGCGTCGAAGCTCAGAGACAGGAGCATCAGCATGCGCTCGTCCGGCGCCAGGCGGAAAAAGTCGACGAAGGTGAGCGTCAGGTTGATCAGCCCCCGGTGATGGACCATGACGCCCTTCGGACGGCCGGTCGAGCCGGAGGTGTAGATGACGTAGGCGAGGTCCTCGGGCTGGAGGTCCGGAAGCCGTTCGAGCTCCCGGTCCCTTTCCGGGTTCGGGTCCCGCACGAGGTCCGGGTCCGTATCCAGGGCGACCGTCGACAGCGACGACGAGAAGAGCGCGCGGAGCTGCTCCCTGACCCGCTCCTGGGTCACGACGACGCGCAGACCGGTGTCCTCGACCATGTAGCGGAGCCGGTTCACCGGGTAGGCCGGGTCGAGGGGTACGTAGGCGCCGCCGGCCCGGAGGATGCCGAGGAGCCCCACCACCATCTCCGGGCGGTTCTCCGTCGCGATCCCGACCGGCGCCTCGGGCCCGACACCGAGGCGCCGGAGGTGGAGCGCCAGGGCGCGCGACCTGCGATCGAGCTCGCCGTAGGTGAGCACCACCCCCTCACCGACCACCGCCGGAGTGTCCGGGCGCTCGGACGCCAGCGCGGAGAACAGGTCCAGGAAGGTCCGTCCGGCGGGATGGCCGTTGGCCGTGTCGTTCCACTCGACGAGCTGCTGGCGCTCGATGGGCGTCAGCACCGAGATCTGGCCGATCACCGCGTTCGGAGCCGCCGCCATCCGGTCGTAGAGCCGACCCAGCTCCTCGGCTAGCCGGAGCATCGTCGTGCGGTCGTAGAGCGCGTGGCTGAACTCGATACCGCAGTCGAGCCCCCGGTCGGTCTCACGCAGCACCACCGTCAGGTCGAACTTGGAGGTGGCGGTGTCGATCCGTTCGAATCCGAAGGCAGGGCGCTCCTCCGGCGCCGATCCCCGGGCCGGCCGCTGGAGGATGAACAGCACCTGGACCAGGGGCGGGTGCCCCGGAGAGCGCTCCGGTTGGAGCTCCTCCACCAGGCGGGCGAACGGCAGCTCCTTGTGCTCGAAATCTTCGAGCACCGCGCGGCGCACCCGCTCCAGCAGCCCCTTGACCGTGGGGTCTCCGGACAGATCGAGCCGCAGGGGGAGCGTGTTGACGAAGAATCCGACCAGGCCCTCCAGCTCGGGCCGGTCCGCCGTGTCCACCGGAGTGCCGACGAGCAGGTCGTCGAGGCCGGTGTACCGCCCGAGCAGGACGCCGAACCCCGCGAGCAGAGTCATGAAGAGGGAGGCCCGCTCCCTCTTGCCCAGCTCCCCCATCCGCCGGCCGAGCGCCGCGTCGAAGGTGACGGTCACCCGCTCGCCCCGAGGGTCCCGGACCGACGGCCGGGTGCGATCGGTGGGCAGACCGAGCACCGTCGGTGCGCCGGCGAGCCGGTCGCGCCAGTGCGGGAGATCCCGTTCGATCACCACGGGCTGCCGCAGGCCTCTCCACCACTCGGCGTAGTCGGCGTACTGGATGCTCAGCTCCGAGAGGTCGGCCGGCTCCCCGGAGAGCGCCGCGCCGTAGAGCGAGGACAGCTCCCGGGCGAGGATCGCGATCGAGCGGGCGTCGCAGGCGATGTGGTGAAGCGTCAGCACCAGGTGATGGAGGTGGGGCTCCAGTCGGATCGACAGGGCTCGGAACGGGACCTCGGACGCCAGGTCGAACGGCCGAACCGCCGCCGCCCGCGCCGCCCCCTCGGCCGAGCGCCGCCGCTCGTCCGCCCCGAGCCCGGAGAGGTCGACCACGGGCAGGGAGACCGGCGGAGCCGCCACCGCCCCCTGGACCGGAGCTCCCCCCTCGGACCAGAATCGGGTCCGCAGGATCTCGTGGCGCTCTCCGAGCGCGGCGAGGGCCCGCGCCAGGACGGCCACGTCCAGGGGGCCCGAGAGCACGCTGCGATACGACTCGTTGTAGACCGCCGTGCCCGGGGAGAGCTGCTCCACCACCCACAGGCGCTCCTGGGCGGG
>Ga0055450_10000173_pt1 | contig 12188 bp, 9 predicted proteins | sample China_Galinas_PW_5_FD_57740 | JGI IMG/M metagenome (GOLD analysis project Ga0055450, IMG submission 57740) | Wetland microbial communities from San Francisco Bay, California, USA, that impact long-term carbon sequestration - China_Galinas_PWC_D1 | ecosystem: Environmental > Aquatic > Marine >... | reverse complement strand
CCCCCGGGCTCGCCGGAGCGGCGCAACCGAGCTCCGCCGCGCGCTGAAGCTCCTGCTGCGCACGACGACGGATGGAGGTAGACGTCGCGCTTGGGGTAGGGGATCTCGATGCCGGCGGCGCCGAGCTTCTCGTACACCGCCAGGTTGAGGGCGTCGGTGACCCGTCCGCGGAGCACCGGCTCGTCGATCCAGCTCAGCAGCTCGACGATGCGCTCGTCGAGCTCAGTCTTCGTTCGCCGGACCCAGCGCAGGATCACCCGCGCCAGCACCCAGTTGACCAGCCCCGCCACGACGATCGTCCCCACCAGGTCCAGCAGGACGAGCAGCCGCGGATGATCCCGGCGGAGGGCCTGGCCGCGGTCGGCGAGCTGCTGCAGCTCTTGCCGCATGAGCGAAGCGGAGCGGATCTAGACTGCGAGGGACGGCGGAAACGATCGCTGGAGAGTCTACTCGCTGCTGCACAAGGGGAGAATCCTCGGCGCGCGTAAGGCCGTCAGCCGGACTCCTCGGGAGCCGCTCGGGGAGGCTGGGCCTTGAGCGCCGCCGACGCAACCGGTCCGAGCTCGAGCTCGTCGGTTTGGAACGAGCGATCCTCTTTGAGCAGATGAAAGACCATCTCCTTGAGCTCCGGATCGGAGGAGTCGAGGAGCGCGGCCAGAAGTCCCGAGACTCGGGGGCGCAACCATTCTTGCTCGGCGGCGTCGCGCCCCCACCTCGCGAGAACGGATCGCAGAGTGCGGCGAAGCGGCTTCCTGAACCACGCTGGCAACGGCTCGGCTCCTCGGAACAGGGCCTCCAGAAAGTCCCGGAGAACCAACAGATCGCCGTCCTGTTCCAGGGCCAGGAGAGTCCGGCTACATGGCCGGCGCTGGCCGCCATCCGCGCCGTCCTCGTCGCCAGGAGGACCCGCCATGACCCGGAATCGCTCGACGACGTCGAGAATGCCCTTGTCGCGAAGCGTCAGGAGGGAGACCAAGGGTGCCACTCCCTCTTTGCGCCCTTCCATCCAGCCGGTCAGCTCGGTGAAGACCTGGAGAGGATCGCGACCGAAGCAGAGACCGACCAGCGCGTACTGAACCGAGCCAAGCACGACCGCCTGATGATCATCGAACAACTGTGGCGTCAGTCGTTCGAGCAGATGCCGGTGGAGAGCCTCGACCGCACCTCGATCGAGCTTTCGAGCCTCCTCACTCTGGTCCGCGAGCCGCCGGAGCTCCCGGTTGAGCACCTCCACGCTCTCCACCACCTCCCCCAGCGCGCCTTCGAAGATCCGGCGCATTTCCTTCATGGCGAGCGGCAGGTCGATCTGGCCGATCTGACCCAGGGCCTGGACTCCCGCGCGAACCTGGTCCGCCGAGCGCGACCCGGTGACGTGGCGTAGCCGGAGAAGGCACCCGGCCCTGTAAGCTGCGTCACCGCTCGCGAGCACACCCGTAAACAGAGCTCCCAACGAATCGTGACGCCGCTCTTCTTTGGATCTCGACCAGAAAGTGGCGAGCGGGAAGAAGAGGCTACGAGGGTCGAGGACTCCTGCTCTCCCCAACGCCTGGGCGGCGAGCTGCCGCACGACGGGGTCGTCCGTCTCGGTAAGCTCCCGGAGCCGATCGACGAGAACCGACAGGACCTGCCGCCCCGGGCCCAGAAGCACGCGCCAGAGCCGCTCACCGTCGCCGGGGTTGCGGAAGCGCACAACCTCCCCGACGGGGAAAGGCATGTTGCGGATCACCGCACGGGTGCGACCGAGGAACCGGGAATCGACGATCAGCGACGAGGCCGGACGCGGCGTCTCCTCGCGGTTGAGTCCCAGCTCCCGTGCCAGGGCGCCGGCGACCTCGCGCCACAGCTTCTGGAAGGGAAGCCAGGAGACCCAAGCCGCAGTCGAGACGCTCGACGCCAAGGTCAGTGCGATGACGAACGACCAGCCGTCGTCCTGCTGCCCTGGAAGCTCGTGGAGCAGCCAGTGCTCCAGGTCGTCGACCCTCTCCAGGGCCTCTCCGAGGCTCAGGCTCCCTTCGGCCACCGCGCCCAGGTACCCGTCGACGAAACGGAGGATGCGAGGCACGGAGCCCAACTGTCCGGCGATCCGCTCACCGTGCTCCTCGAGGACGGCCTCGCAGGTCGCGGCGGCGTCTTCCTTCATGGAGTCCACCCCGAGCAGCGCGCGCCGGTGGAGCGCTTGGACGAGGATCTCGTGCGGCGTGGCGTCGAGTCGAACCAGGACTCCGAGCGCTCCCAGGCGGTCTCCGCGACTCGGAATGCGATCGTGATCAGAGGTCAGGACCAGGTACGATCCGACCGAGCGCAAGAGCTCGGCGAGGCCGCGGGCTCGCGCCTCGTCCAGCCGCTCGGCGAATCGGACCAGATCGACATTGCCTTGGTCGAAGGCATCTTCCAGGACGACGATCCGCTTCGCGAACCGGCCCTTCGCTTCGAACAGGGTCTCGAGCCGCAACTTCGTGTCCCTGCCGAGCGCCCCGGTGGTCAACAACTCGGAGACCTCCGTGTCGGCGCGCATCACGCGCGCTCCCGCCGCCAGCGCGCACGCTCCTTTTCCCATGCCACGGGGCCCGACCATGAGCACGATCCGGCCCGCGACGATCCGCTCGACCACCGTCCTCATCTGAGCTTCCGGCAGGACGGGGATTTCGTCGAACGGCTCGAGCTGCTCGGCAGCGAACGCCTCGAGCTCACCGTAGGTCAGCTCCCGGGGCCCTCCGTCTCCATAGCCCAGGTAGAGGTTTTCGAAGTACTTCTCGATCTTGTTCATCTCGAGAGCGATGTCCGCCCGGCCGGCGTGGATGCTGCCGGCCTCGACCACCGCCCTCCCGGCGGCCTCCACCCGTCCGCGCTCGTCGTCGCTCCCGGCTCCGTCCTCAGAGCCGTCGTCTCCGTCGGCCGGATCGCCTGACGTGTCCACGGCGGACGTCGCGCCCTCTCCGGTCGTTGTTGCCCGGCCGCTTTCGGCCCAAGGCGGTACGGGATCGTCGGGATCCGGTCGCTGGTCCGGAGCATCCGGGTCCGCCGTCTCGGCCTTCCGCTCGTGCTCAGCCATCGGTGGTCTCCTGCTCCGTTTCGGCGACCTCGCCCGATCCATTGGCAGGGCGATCCGCCGGAACGTCCGCCGCAGCCTGCGAGACTCCGAAGGCGCGCTTCATCCGGTCCAGGTCCTGGAGCCGCTTGAAGTAGTCGTGCTGGTCAACGTCGCGGACGATCGTCCCGAAGGCGATCGAGTCGCGGTACTCCTGGAGCGCGCGCGAATCCTCTGCCAGCCGTTCGGGATCGGCCCGCTCGCCGCGGGAGAGCTCTGCCAGGAGGTGAAGCACGCGGGCCGCCAGCTCGCTCCGTTCGGAGGGACGGCAGTCGAGGCCGGCGAGGACCGTATACATCGTCCCGATCTCTTCGAACAGGGGACCGCCGTCCGGCGGGGCGATATGGTCGGACAGACCGGGAAGAGCTTGCGGGGGGGCCTCCGCCGCCAGAAACCGCCCGCCCGGACCTCCCCCGTCGGCCGCCTGGAGCATCCCTGCGCCGAGCTCCTGGCGGAGACCGACGAGCTCCCTCATGGTCTCTCGCAGCGAGCGCGCGGAGTCCGTATTGTGGGCGATCGTCTTGAGCGCTTCGTTCAGGCGCTCGACCCCCTGGTCCATGAGGTAGGTCACCCGCTTGACGGCGTGGATCGAAAAGTCCCGGTCCGCGCGGAGCGACTCCACGTCCTTGTCAGCATCGACCTCCATGAGACGGGTCGGCCGCGCGGCGCCGATCCGCACCCGTTTCGTCTCTTCGGTCTCGTTGGCCTCGAACCGCTTCGTGATCTCGGTCTGAGCCAGCTCCCTCCTCACGCGCTCCTGCTTCTCGAGCCCCTTGGCCTCGTCCAGCTCCTCGGCGGTCGGGGTGCGAACGATCTCGAGCGTCTGGAGATCGAAGCCGAGGCTTTGGGCGAAGGACCGGAACCGGTCAAGATTGCCCCGTCCATCTGAAGCCTTCCGCTGGAACTCCCGGAGGTGGAGCAGAGCCCCTTCCAGGTCGAACGCTTTGTTCTCGGCGTCCTTCCTATCGACCTTGAGGGCCTCGGACTCGAGGACCGCCTCGATCTCCTTGCGCAAGCGGCGCAGCGGGTCCTTGTCCACCCGCATTGCCACGGTCGCCGGTGAGACGATCGAATAGATCAGGTGGACGGTCAGATTGACGTGCACGCTCTCGCTGCCGCCGACTGCGGAGAGCCGCACGTCGAAATGGTCGCGCAGCGCGGGATCGGTGGTCACCGCGCGGGCTCTGAACCGCTTGCCCAACCCGGCGAGCAGACCGGGACGAAATCGAGCTCCGTCCGGCAGCGTATCGACAAGCTCGTGGCCTCCGTCGACCTCCCTGAAGACGACCAATGTATATCCAGGCTTCGGGCGCGGCTCTTCCAGCTTGCCGACGAGGCCCATCTCTTTCGTCAGGTTCTCCATCTCGGTCCGTTCTCCTTCGGAGAGATTCATGATGTCGAGGCAATCACCCGGTCTTCGTGGGCGCGAGGCTCTCGATCGCCATCTCGGACGCCTGCGCGATGCGCTCGAAACGGGCGATCCGGCGAAGAGCTCGGGCCGTCTCCGCGGGCTCTCGTTCGTCAGCGGAGCCGTAGGGGCTCGCCAGCATGTCGCGATCGTCGAGCAGGTGTCGCGCGAGCTCCAGGGACCGCGCCCGCAGGGCTTCCTCCACCTGATCCGCCAGAGAGCCGTCCTCGCCCGATGATCTGAGCGTGGCGAGGCGCTGATCGAGCGCTCGGCCGAGCGCCTCGTCGTCCGTCGTCCGTCCAAGAACCTCGATCTGACGCCCGGCGACGGCCGTCACCGTGCGCGCCTTGCGGAGCTCACCGGCCTCCAGCGACCGCCGCGCCATGGCGAGCAGGCGCTCGATCGTCCTCGGGGTCGCGAGGGCTCGGGCAGCCGACAGACCGAAGCGGTCGACCAGCCGTCTCCAGGCGTCGCCGACCGCGTCCAGCTCGGAGGCGACGACAACGGCGAGGCGGGCGCGCTCGAGCGCACCCCGGGCGTCCCGGGCTGCATTGACGGCCTCACGAAATCTCCCCTGCCGGGTCCAGACGCGGATCCGATCGAGCCCTTCCTCGAGCTCCTTCAGTGGGTCCACCCAGGGACCGACTGTGCGGGGGATCGCGTTCGCGCCCGCCCGCCGGCCCGACCGCTCGTCGAGCAGTCGATCCCGCTCCTCCTCGAGTCCTACCGTGAGGGCTTCCTCTCGAACCATGCGGCAACCGAGCCTCCAAAGCAGGCGTTCAAGCTCATCCGCCACCGCTCAGCTCTCCTCCCGGTCCTCTGACCGGTCGACGACGAAGAATACCCGCAGCTCGATGCGACGGTTGCGCGCCCGCCCTTCCTCCGTCTCGTTGCTGGCGACCGCCCGCTCATCGGCATAGCCGTTCGCCGAGAACAGCTTCGGATCGAGCCCCGCCTCATCGACAAGAAACTGCACAACGCTGATCGCGCGTGCCGCGGACAGCTCCCAGTTGTCGGACGGGTACTCTTGGTGCCGGACGGGCCTCGAGTCGGTGTGCCCTTCGACCTGAATCTGCTCGTAGCCACTGACCTCCGCCTTCTTCAGCACTCGGCCACAGCGGGCGAGCATCTGCCGTCCCGCCGGCTTGAGCCGGTACTCGCCCGAGTCGAAGAGGATTCGATCGGAAAACGTGATCTGGAGGTAGTTCAGGTGTCGCTCTTCGGCGATGACCCCGTCGTCCAGCTCCTCGCGGAACGCTTCGTCGAAGGAGCGGAGGAAGCGTGCCTGCTGATTCCTGGTCACCAGCGCCTCGATCTCGTCCATGTTGAGCACGGTCTGGATGAAAGTCAGGAGGAGGAAGACCATCAACGCCGAGGTCACGAGATCGATCAGGCCCGGCCAGAACGAGACCGTGCCCTCCCCGTCACTGCTGTGCCAACCGACCATGGGCGGCTCAGCCGGCTCCCAGGATCTGGAGCAGGAACAACCCGATGGCGACCGCCGCCAGGACGACCAACCAGCGAGACGGTGCCAGACCGAGAATTCGCTCCCCGTCGCTCGACCGGGGGATGGGTACCTGCCAGGTCGCCTCACGGACCAGTCGCTCAATTCGCTCGCCGGTCGAATCCATGGACGAGGCGATCCGGGGGAGTTGCTCTGCGACCCGCAACACCGCTTCGTTGGCCCGTCCGACCTGGTCGATCAGGGAATCGAGGTTGCGAGCCGCCTGGGCGCGGGTGATTCCGCGGACCTCGTCGACGATCTCGACAAACGCCTCCTGGGTCGCCGTCAGGTCGCCCAAGGTCTCCCGGTTGAGCCGGGCGACCTCGTCGAGCCGTTGGAAGGACTCCTCGAGCTGGAACGATACCCGCTCGAGGAGCAGCTCGTCTTCGACCGACGGAACGGTCGCCGGGAGCAGCTCTTCGGCGGTCAGCCGCTCGAGCACTTCGAACAGCTCCTTGCGCGCCCGGCGCACCCGGTAGTCCAACGAGGACGCCACGACTGCCGTACCCATGCCGAAGAGCGAGGTGGAAAACGCGGTCTTCATGCCGCCGAGGACCGACTTGAGATGTTCGATCGAGCTCGCCCATAGGTCGAGCTCGATCGCCTGGGCGTCGCGCGGCAGACCGAGATGGATTTGCTGAACCATGGCGGCCAGGCCGATGAACGTTCCCAGGATGCCCAGCAACATCGCCAGGCTGGCGGCAAACGACAGGAAACCGGATCCGGGGATCGACTCGTCGCGGCGCACGGCCAACTGCTGGAGCGTGTCCAAGCTGACCTTCACCCTGTATGCGCGCATCTTGAAGATTGCCACGATCCGCTCGCCCACCAGGCTGGTACGCCGGATCCCCTCGAGCAGGCGGTCCCTGGCGATCAGGTGGGGGTGGCGGACGGCGAACGATTCGGCAGGCACTGCCGGTGCCGCTTCGGTCGCCGCCTCCTCGTCTCCCGAAGACTGATCGCTCGCTTCCTCGTCCGTCGCATCCTCCGCTTCCTCCTGATCGTCGCCGGCTTCGGCAGCGGCCCCGGCCTGGCGCCACTCTTCGAGGGTGTGCGCCACCCGGCGCAGGTCGACCCTCTCTTCCCGGTACCGCGCCAATTGGCGCAAACCGACCAGCACCGCACGAACGAGCAGAACGATGATGATCAGGATGATGAGCTTGCCCGCAAACGGGTTGTCCGCCCACAGGGCACCCCAGAGCACGGTCGCCGTGCCGCTCACGCCGTCCTCCCGCGCCCCGCCCTCCGGCGACGACACCTTCCATCGGCCTCAGCTCTCGGTGTCATCGCGACCGTCCCTTTCCGTCAAGTTCGCCCTCTTCGCCTGGGTCGGCCCCTCGACCTCGACCAGCGTCCGAGCTGCCTGGTCGCTCGCGGCGGGTCCGTCGGAGCGCCCTCCCCTGCTGCGCTCGTTGAGGATGTTCAGCTCGTCCGCGCGAAACTGACGGGTCTTGAGCATGGGCGGCGGTGGAGCGCTGGCCGGTGACTCCCGAGGAAGCTCGGACTCCCCGAGTCGCAAGATCCTGCCGTCCGCGACCCGGGTGAACAGGCTCGGGATGGCCCACCCGGCACCCTGCGGCCAGCGCAAGTGCATCCGCAACCGGGCTTCCGAAACGGCCCAGTCGACCGGCCGCCCCGCCTGGAGGGCGGAGAACAGGTACCGACTGAAGTGGATGGCCTGTTCGTCGAGGATCGGTCGCTGCATGGCGACGACCGCGGGCACTCCCGCGGCGACGAGGGCCGTGGCAGCCCCGGCGAAGGCGTCCGGCACCGGCGTCGTGGCGATCGTCCCGGTCTCGCAGGCATTGAGGATGAACAGCGACGGGAGGTCGATCCCACCGAGTAGCTCAGTCAGGACCTTCCCCCGCAGAGGCTGCGCACCTCCGTAGTCGCGCTCCAGCAGGAGCCCACCGACTCCCGCCCGCTGGTCGTAGATGCCGTGGCCCATGAAGTAGACGGCATGGATCGGACCGTCGACCAGACCATCGCGAAAGCCGTCGACCGTCGCACTCTCGACGAAGACCAGCTCGAGCGCCTCCTGCCCCCGGGCGATCTCGCGAATCTGTTCGATCTCCACCTCCAGCTTGAGGCCTCCGGCGGTCGACGGTCGTGGCGCGACCACCAGGACCCTCCAGGGCGAGGTATCCGAGAAACAGCGCACCGGCTTCGGCACGTCGAGGTACCGTACGACAGGGGTCTTGCCGTCCAGCGCTAGAAACGCGCCCGCCGAGCGATCGTAGAGCAGCTCCCACGGCAGGGCCGCGTGAGGGCGTACGGACGGTTGCCGCAAATCGAACGTCAGTCGGAGACGCACCCCCCGGTTGTCGTGCTCGGCGGCGACCGCCCGGGTCCGCTCCCAAAGCGTGGCGACTCGACCCTGGAAGAGCAAGCGGAACAACCGGTCGCCGAGGTCCTCGGGCGAAAGACCGAGGGTCGGTGGACGGCTGGATTCGAGCGCCCCGGTGGCCCCCCTCTGCTGGCGGCCCCCAGGTTGTCCGAAGCGGCGGAAAGCCTCCCAGCCCTCGTCGTCCCAGGGAACGGCGAGCCGCCCCTCGGTCGCTTCCCCTTGGGGACAGACGACCCGGACACGAAGGTCCGCTTCGGTCTCAGCCCAGAGCTGGACGGCGAAGTCTTCGTACTGCATACCCCATCGACCTCCCAGCGGTGGCACCGAGCTCGGGCCACCCCCTTGCACATCAACGGACTCCAGAAACACGGTACGTCGGCGGCGGCGGATCGGTCGACCGCAACCCGCCTGTCAGTATCCGCGAATTTGCGATTCGCCCTCATCATACAAAAACGAGAGTCCCTGGTCACCCACGGGAGTCGGAAGGTCGGAGACTGGGCTTCCCCGCCACGCCACACCCCGTCGGCTTCCATGAACTTGCTCGGAGGTGGACCCGTGGTCGAACGCGGACATCTTGTCCTGACAAGACCTCCATATTGAGCGAAAACGAAGATATACGCTACTAAATTTGTGGGTGCTGGGAGTAGACCGCCCGCGGTGACCAAGGCCACATCGAGCAGTGACCCGGTGACCCGGTTGACGGTCTGGTTGGCGGTCGTTCTCTCGCTGCCGCTCGCCCTGCCGATCCTCCCCGACGGTCTCCGGGCGACCTACAGCGAGACCTGCACGACCCTGCCGTTTCTCCTGCTGGCACTCGTCGCCTATCGCCGGCGGCTGGTCGGCGAGCAGGGCCAGGGGCGACGTCTCTGGCGCTCGATGATCACCGGCGTGGCGTGCTGGATCGGCCAGCAGGCGGTGTTTATCGGAACCTATCTCCAGCCCGGCAGCGTAGCGGTCGAGCGGGTCGACACCGTCTTCTAACTCGGCCTTTACCTGTTCCTGATTCTGGCCCTCGACGAGCAGCCCCACCTGGGTCCCGACCTCGACTCCGACTGCGGAGACGAGCGGACGCTCGACAGCCTGTGCCGTGCCGGCGCGGTGGTCTTCGTGCTCGGCGCGCTGGCCTACCTGGTCCTCATCCCCGCGGCATTCGACCTGGGAAGCTTCTGGGTCGACATCCCCTCGTTCACGTTCTACGTCGTCCTCGACGCCTACCTGGTGGTGCGGCTGCTGGACGCGATTTCGCAATCGGCCGACCGGCGCTGGCGCACCGTCTACGGGTGGCTGCTCCTCACCTGCGTCGCCTGGCTGATCCTGGACACGACCGAGGCCCTGAGCTGGGCGGAGGTCCTGCCATGGATCGAGGCGGGGACTCCATTGGACCTGCCTTGGATGATCCCCTTGGTGACGCTGGTCCTGGCCGGCCGCCCACCGGTGCCGCGCGCCAAAGAGGACGGTACGTCGGCTGCGGACGGGCAACTTCGGAGTGGAAGGGACGAGAGCTACGAGGCTGGAAGGAAGCCTCCCCGATCGAAGAGACCGGGAAGCTCCGAGCTCTCGCGAGACGCGCCATCCAGGTGGTAGTGGCGAACGATTCCGGTCGCGAGCTGCTCGATCCAAACATCCACGGTCGAGGTCGTGAATTTGACGATCGTGGGCCACAGATAACCGTTGGGCTTGGGTCCGACGACGCGAACGAAGACCTCAGAGCGCCCCTCCACGGCGCCTGAAATGCAAACGGTCTCCGGAATGCACTCCTCCTCTTCATGACCGAGAATCGGGTCGGAAGAAGCCGCAGAAATCCGCACCTTGACGGCGAAACCGGGTAGCTCGTCTGAGACGATCGCCTCCCCTGGAGGAGGGAGAGTTACATCTGACGGGAGCTTTCTCGACCAGAGCTCGACGTGATCGTGATCATCGCTTGTCCAGAACAACGATCGGTCTCCGACGACCTTCCAGGGGTAGACACCGCGACCGGAGATGAGCCTGTACGCTCCAAGGCGGAGGTCGTTGAAGCCCCCCACCTCCTGAACTCCGTCCCTGCCGGCCACAATCTGCCAGATATGCTGTCTGTGGTCGGCATCCAAGGCACGCACATAGAACCTATCCGGAGTCTGGTCGACGAGAACCGGATTACTTCCAGTCGGACCGGGAGACAGATCGCCGACCAGCTCGATTCGCTGGGTGGCAGGCTGCCACCGCCATAGCTCCCGACCATGCGCGAGATCCTGGGCAGTGAGATAGAACCAGCCATCGAGGGCGGCCAGGCCCGCGGGCTCGGAAGAACACTCCCCAGGGCAGAGATCGGCCAAGAGCCGCGTCTTCTCTGGATCGACCCCGGCGGACCAAGGCTCGTTCCCCAGGTCGGGTGTCTCGAAGGCGCCGAGCGCGAGCCCTCCCTCCAGTGACAAAGAACCGGTCGAAACCGGGCTCGGCCCGTAGTAGTGGTCGTAGTGGGCGATCGGGTGCGTCCCGGAAACGGTGGCGTCGCTCGCCCAGACCTGGGGGGTATACGAGGGGTATTCCGGAATGTCGAAGAACAACGGACCCTCCTCTTGCCGTCCTGTGGGATAGCGCACGGTGTCGAAAATGTCACCACGCCCGAGACTGCCTAGTCGTCGAAACTCCTCGTCGCCACGATCCAGAACCCACAAGGAGCGCAGCCGGTACTTCTGACCGGTTTCGGGATCGACGTCCCTGCCCGAAGTCCCTGCGAAAACGAACCAGGAATCTCCGATGACCTCCCAGCTCACTACATAGGGCAACCCGCCCAGGCCTGCGGGGAACGCGACCGTTCCACCAGGAGTGCCATCGCTTCGTACCACCCAGAACCTTCTCTCTTGACCCGCACCTTTGCCGGCAAGTGAATAGAGCGTTCCACCAAAGTCCTCGAGGCCAGCGAGGCTCTCCAATCCAAGGTCCGAGAGCCTTTTAAGCATTCGGGTTCCCTGAGAGGTTCCGTCGGTGACCCAGAGCTCGTCCTCATCCGTGTCATCAAATACCTCGAAAAAGACCCGCCCCATCTCGGGAACCATCGCAACGGGGAACCCTGGCCCGTAAATCCATGGGTGTAAATCGTTGCCCGGAAGAATAGGCCGAGTCCCCTCGGGTGTGCCGTCGGTACGCCAGAGCTCCGCATCGCCGGGGAACTCGCAGCGGTAGCCGTTGCGTGGATCGAGCGGACGCGAGGGCCTACACACCGAGAAGTAGAGGTTCTCACGAAAGACTCCATAGGAATAGACGAACGAGAGCTCCGCGGGAAGCAACGGCCATGTCCCTTCAGGCGTGCCGTCGGTGCGCCACAGGTCGATGCGTAGGCCGTCGGCCGAATATCGATTCTCAAGATCCGGCTGCTTCAGCTCATCGAACGAGAAGAGAGCCACCGTCCCATGCTGCAACGTCGCGAGGATTTCCCCTGGGTTCACGTTGTCCGCGAGACCGCTCGGATCGAGCAAGAGCGTCGCATCGCCGCCCGGGCTCCGCCCTTCCCCGTGGAGCGGTGGGCCAGAAATTGAAGCCACGAGCAAGACGACAGTGCTTGCGAGAATCGGGAGCTTCCCGATTGACCAGAGATTCATTGAGCCCCCCGAGTGTGGTGAATCGACCATAATCGATCTCATCGTAACTCAAGGCGAGCGTACCCTCCGCGGCATACTCGAGCTGACCTGTCCCCCTCCGTGATGGGCCTGACGCAAGGCGGTCGCATTGCTCGACGAGAATGTGCTCCCACCGCTTCCCCGACGATCGCATGGGCCCTCTCGAGAAGGCAGAGGTCTGGCGGGTGTGCGGGTTGCCGAGCGGCGGGTCGCCGGGCGGGTCGGTTTCATTTTCGGGATCTTCG
>Ga0055450_10000172_pt1 | contig 12210 bp, 9 predicted proteins | sample China_Galinas_PW_5_FD_57740 | JGI IMG/M metagenome (GOLD analysis project Ga0055450, IMG submission 57740) | Wetland microbial communities from San Francisco Bay, California, USA, that impact long-term carbon sequestration - China_Galinas_PWC_D1 | ecosystem: Environmental > Aquatic > Marine >... | reverse complement strand
TATGATCGGGGCTATGATGATGGTCAAGGGAATATGGAAAGGAGAAGGGGTCTTCAACGTGGAGCAGCTTGATCCAGACACATTCATGGAGGCGCTGAACCTCTATGGGCTTCCTTGGCAGGTCGAAGATTTTCAAGGAGTTTTGCCCGATTGACAGCTGATGACTAAAAAGGACGCCACAGCGCTTTGCGATTTTCCGAAGCGGATCACGGACAGGGTTGAAACGCCCTGCTATGTGATAAGCGAAGAGGTGGTGGAGCGCAACTGTGCGTTGCTCGATACGGTGCAACAACGCACCGGAGCCAAGATTCTATTGGCACTGAAGGCTTTTTCGCTGCCGGCCCTTTTTCCGCTCATATCCAAAACCTTACACGGCGTCTGCGCCAGCGGCCCCATCGAGGCTAGGATGGGGCGGGAGGAATTCGGCAGAGAGGTTCACACCTATGCTCCTGCCTATTCAGTCGCCCAAATGGAGCGGGTGATCAGGTATTCCGATCATATTCTGTTCAATTCACTCTCTCAATGGCACCTTTTTCGCGACAGGATTCATGCAGCAGGCTGTGGAATTGAAATCGGTCTGCGGGTGAATCCCGGACATTCCGAGGTGGCAACCGACCTGTATAATCCCTGTCTGCCCGGATCGCGTTTCGGCTTACAGGTTGAAAATCTGAAAGACGTCAATCTGGACGGAATAGACGGACTACATTTTCATGCTCTATGCGAACAGAATGCCGACGTCCTGGGCAGGGTGCTTACTAGCTTCGAACGCTTGTATCAGGAATATATACCTCGAATGCGGTGGATAAATTTTGGTGGCGGTCATCATATCACCCGGGAAGATTACGACTGCGATCTGCTTTGCTCATTGATCTCCGGCTTTCGTAACAAATATAACGGCATTGAAGTCTATTTGGAGCCGGGTGAAGCGGTTGTGTTGAATGCCGGTGTCTTCGTCACTACGGTTCTTGATATTATTGATCACGATGTGAAGACCGCCATTGTCGATTCTTCGGCGGAAACTCATATGCCGGATGTGCTTGCCATGCCCTACAGGCCTGAGATCGTGGGAGCAAAGATGCCGGGGAGCCTACCCTATACCTATAGGCTTGGTGGCATCTCCTGCCTGGCAGGAGATGTGATCGGAGACTACTCCTTTTCCGCACCCCTCAAGACAGGTGATCGCCTGGTTTTTCTCGATATGGCTCTGTATTCTTTTGTCAAGAACACAACCTTCAACGGCGTGGAACTGCCATCCCTCATCACCTTCAACCGGTTTTCGGACACGGTTTCAGTGGTGCGCCGATTTGGTTATGAAGATTATAAAAACAGGTTGTCGTAACCCGGAATTCTCCCGATCTGATCCAGCCGCACATCCTTTGGTGAATAATGTGTCAAGAAATCAGGTGCATTGACTGGACTCTTTCTTGGCAAAATTCTCACGTTGTGTATTGTGCGGCACAATGTTCATTGGGAATTCGGGATACCAAGTGAGATTTGACGCTTGCGGGTATGAGGATTACCCTTTTTGAGGTATTTCAGTTCAGGAGGAAAACGGGTATGAATCGTTTGAGAATCTTTAGCATAATGCTTTGCATAACGCTCGGAGTTGTAGGTTTTATCTCTCCCAGGGAAACTATGGCGGAGGAAGAGCAGACAATGACCGAGATTACACCGCCAAGGTTGAGTTTTATTGACGGCCGGGTTTCATTTTGGCGTCCAAAGGATATCAAATGGGAACCGGCCCGTGTGAATACCCCAATTGCTGCAGGCGACGAGCTCTCCATCGGTCAATCCGGTAATCTGGAATTACAGATGGGAACCGGTGCCTATCTTCGTGCGGCAGCCAATACCCACATTCGGTTGGAAGACCACCAGCCCGATTTTATACGATTCCTTGTGTCCAAAGGGCATGTCTCGCTTGATACCCGCAGCTTTGATCCCGGCAGGAGTGTAGAGATCGATACCCCGAATGCCACTTTCGTGATTGAACATTCCGGATATTATCGACTGGATGTGGATGGAAATTATGCAACATTTTCCGTCTATCGCTCAGGCAAGGCCGTTGTCGTTCTTTCCCGAGATGAGGAATTTACTCTGGCAAGTAATCAGGTAATCCGTCTCGAGGAAGGGGAAACCCCACGATTTGATTTTTATATGCATGAAAAACATTCTGTTGTTGTTGTGAAAAAATCAGATTTTGCCCATGGTCCAGTGAAACATTTACGTGTTCCCCCCAGCAAGTCGGGCTTCGGTTTTGGCCCAACTCCGCAGCGTCCCACTTCCCGATCATCAGGAAGCAAGAGGGATTTTGCCACTGATAAGGAGAGGGGGCGCAAGCCTCCTAATGAGACCGTGAAACGATCTGGTGTTCCACCAAAACAGAGCGTTCGTCATATTGAACAGTCGGCCAGGGGGCAACAATTTCTGCATCAGACGGATTCGAATTATGGCCTGCTGCCGCGCGGACTTATTGTCCCAGAACAGCGAGTGGAGAAAAAGCAAGAGCGGATGAGAAAAGATACAGTGAAACCTTTTGCCGGGAACTCGGAACCCGTTGTGCCGAAGAGCATATCTGTGCAGAGAGGGAAATCCTCTTCCGATCAGATGCTAAGACGCCGCCCGATCCCGGACTCTCAGCATCTTGAGGTGCTCCCATTGCAAAACCAGCCTCTTCCTTCTCACAGAAAAGGCGAATTACCACCTTGACGGATCTTGGATATCACTGGGCAGTTCCGGACTTACCAAAAAAGCAAGATCTACTGATGGAAAATTCAAGTTACCAGTTTTTGCCCAAAAGTTCAAAATATCCCCGTGGCTTAACACAGGCCGGACATTTATCAGGAGCATCCTTTCCTGTATGCAGATACCCGCAGTTGATGCATTTCCAGACCTGCTCTTCATCGCGGGCAAAGGCTCTGCCCGCGACGATGTTTTCAGCAAGTTCCCGGAATAGCTTTTCATGGTTTTTTTCCGCAACGCTTATTGCATCCAGGGTATCGGCGGCCCTTTCAAACTCCTCTTCTCTGGCAATCAAGGCAAAACCCTTGTACATGTCGCTGTGAACGTACAATTCCAGTTCCGCCGAGGAAATCAGATTGGAATGAGTATCCTTAATCACACCGGCCGGAAAACTCCATTGAATTTCTATTTCTCCGCCGTTGAAGAATTTAAAAAACCTCAAAGCGTGTTCATGCTCCTGGGCGGCGGTTTCATCGAATAGGCGTCCAATCTGAATATAACCTTCTTCCCTTGCCTGATCGGCGAAAAAATTATATCGACTGCGAGCCTGGGCTTCAGCAGCAAATGCTGTCAGGAGATTTCTGGCTGTCCGGCTCTGACGGAAAGAGACCATGAGATCCTCTTTATTCTTCAATTATAATGGCATCGGCCCCACATTCATCGGCGGCTCTTTGTACGATTTCCTCCAGATGTTTGGGGATGACATCAGCCTTGACGATGGAAAGGAGTTGATCTTCATCGTATTCGAAAATCTCCGGACAGAGTTTGTTGCAATTCCTGTCACCCATGCACTGTTTGGTAATAGTTGCCTTCATAAAAATCTCCTTTTTGAATTAGTAAAAAAACAACAGAATACTATGTATTACACCATAATGCTTTCTTCAATCTTTTTTATAAGCGGCAGGCGAAGGATAAATGTAGTGCCTTGGCCTTTGGCGCTTTCAATGGCAATGCTGCCTTGATGTTTTTCGGTGATCACGTTATGAACGATGGCAAGGCCCTGTCCGGTGCCCTTCCCAACTTTTTTAGTGGTAAAAAAAGGATCGAAGACGCGATTGCGGATTTCCTCAGGAATACCGACGCCGGTATCGCTGATACGGATTTCGGCAAAACTGCCGTTAGCTTTCGTTTTTATGTGAATCTTTCCTTTGCTGCCTTCCGGGTTTTCTCCCAGTTTTTCTTCAATGGCGTGGGCTGCATTGATGAGCAGGTTGAGAATAACCTGACCTATTTCCTTAGCCACACAAAGTACCTTCGGAAGATGACTATCGAAATCAGTAGTGACCTCAGCAACATACTTCCATTCATTCCTGGCGACGATAATGGTGGTTTCGATAATGTGTGAGAGATCAACCGGTTCTTTTTCCTTGCTGCCTGGATGGGAGAACTCTTTCATTGCCCGGACGATGGAGCTGACGCGGGAAAGACCGTCTCTGCTCTGGTTTATTGATGCAGGAACCTCCTTTTTCAAATATTCCCAATCAGCATCTTCAAGAGCCTGCCGTATCTCCCGGGAGACCTCGGAAGAGAGGATGTTTCCTTCGGTTTTTTCCAAACAGGCATTGAACGCATGTATTATGTCACTCAGATCGGTGAAAGCCTGGCCGAGAAAGTCCATGTTGGTCGAGACATATTGAACGGGTGTGTTGATTTCATGCGCAATGCCTGCTGCCAATTGACCAACAGATTCCAGCTTTTGAGCTTGCAAGAGTTGGATGTGCATCTTTTCTTTCTCTTTTTCGATTTCCTTCCGCGCATGGATGTCCCGGGCAATATGAATAGCGCCTATCCTGAGTCCTGAATCCGGATCAACATAAGGAATGACCGAAAGTTCAAAGTATTTTTTACTTATTTCATCAAATACCTCAATATGTCGATGTTTGTTTTCCTTTTCCGGTTCAGAGGGCGTCTGATCATTGACATTAGGCCAGAGCCCATTAAAAAGTAAGGCGACCTTTTTTCCGACAGTATTGACCGGCGAGACACCTAAAGCAGAAGCCATGGATTTGTTGGCCCTGACAATTCTGTCGTTTTTATCAACAAGGGCTATCAGGTCGGGAATGGCGTTGAACGTCTGCTCCCATTCTCGTTTGACTTGGTCCAAGTGTTGTTCCGCGGCTTTTCGTATATTGAGCTCTTCCTGGAGTGCTGTAGTTTTTTCGAGAACCTTGGCTTCAAGCATTTCCTGGTATTCCTGGGACAGTTTCTTTAATTTTGCCCATTCCAGTGCTTTTTCTATTGTATAGATGAGGATATCCGGTCCTTCAATCGGTTTTGTTATATAATCCCACGCTCCAAGCCTCATGGCCGAGATGACATCATCCATGGTTCCGGCCCCGGACATGATGATAAACGGTAATTCCGGCGAGAGGTGCATGACTCGTTTCAACAACTCGAGACCGGTTAGCTTGGGCATATAAATATCGCTGATAATAAGGGACGGTTTTTCGAGCAGAAAAAGATCCCAGGCACTCATTCCATTTTTTGCTTTTACAACCTGGTACCCTCTTTTTTCTATTTGTTTCGTCAAATATCCTAAGACGGCGGCATCATCTTCAACAAGAAGAATTGTGCTCTTTTTTTGTTTTCGGGTTATGGCATGTGACATGTTATTCCCAACGGGATCAATGAGATATCTTCTTGGAAAGAGTAGTAATTACGAAATACAGGACGGGGATGGCCGTAATGCCTTCTGACAATAGTAGCCGAATTTTGTGCAAATCACAAATTCGGAGATTAATTTTTTAGCTTGATTGATCTAAAAATCGATATCTCCATGAGGGCCTTCTCCAGGATTTACGGTGGTCAATATTCGACCATGGTCAAGACATATCATTGAAAAATTTCCTTATTGAAGCAGGCAGTTGACAGTACAATTGTATTTGGATATCAGAGAACCGCGGAAGCCAAATGAGCCCACTTGCGTCTGTCATAAACGCAAGGAGGCGATAGTTTGAATTTCTCATGACCAAATTCTCCATAGCCGCCCATATACGCTCATTGATATGGTGTTGCGGGTTTCCTTGCAAATGGGTATGTTGCGGGCGTTATTTTTTAGCGTGCTGGAAGTTTGGAAAAAGGGGCAATGCAGAAATGAACTCGTGTACAGGCTTATTGCAACAGGCTCGTATGCCAGTATTATTCTCTGAAGGAGCAGAAAATGAGGTTATTGAGGATGTGGTACTGTAAGCGTAAGCTCTCCGTTTTTTCGCCTTCGGCTTTGATTGTCGTCACGTTTTTGTTTTTTGCCATGGCTTCGGTCTCCAGTGCGGGAATACAGGTCCAGACGCGGGAAGACACAAACAAACTCACCGAGCTCAGTTTGGAAGAACTTATGAATGTCGAGGTCGTTTCCGCCTCTAAAACCGCAGAGAAAATTTCCGAAACATCTGCAGCAATTTTTGTCATAACCCAAGACGATATCCGCAGATCCGGAGTTACAAGCATACCCGAGGCATTACGCATGGTTCCGGGAATGGAAGTGGCCCGTATCGATGCAAACAAATGGGCCATAAGCGCCCGCGGGTTTAATGACCGGTTTGCCAACAAACTTCTGGTTTTGATCGATGGCCGGAGCGTCTATTCCCCGTTTTTTTCCGGTGTTTTCTGGGATGCGCAGGATACCATGCTTGAGGATATCGATCGCATTGAAGTAATTCGCGGTCCAGGGTCTGCTCTGTGGGGGGCCAATGCGGTGAACGGCGTTATCAACATTATTACCAAAAATGCAAAAGAGACGCAGGGCGGCCTGGTTACCACCGGTTTCGGTAGTGAAGAGCGCGGGTTCGGCGGCGTCCGTTACGGCGGCAAAATAGGTCCGGCAGGATATTACCGTATTTACGGGAAATATTTTGACCGCGACGCGTATGCCAACAGTCAGGATCATAACGCCAATGACGGCTGGTCCTCCTTTCGCAGCGGGTTCCGGGCCGATTTTGGATCTTCCCGACAGAGTAGTATGACTTTACAAGGAGATGTCTATAGCGGCAGTGCAGATCAAAGCATTGAAATCTCATCGCCAACTCCTCCTTACCAAGACTTGGTAAATGCAGAAACCGTTACTTCCGGCGGTAATATCATGGCCAGTTGGAAGCATTCTTTTTCGAATACGTCGCAGATGAAGATCCAGTCCTATTTCGATCGCACGGAGCGAAAGGACATTCTGGCAAGGGAAGACCGCAATACCTTCGATGTAGATCTGCAGCATTCTTTTTCTTTAAATGAGAGACAGAAATGCATCTGGGGGCTGGGGTACCGTGTGACGGGCGATGACATCCGGAATAGCTATACTTTGGGTGTCGATCCGTCAAGCCGCGTCGACAATCTGTATAGTGCCTTTATCCAGGACGAAATAAGTTTGATACCTAAGATCCTGCGTCAAACAGTCGGGCTTAAATTCGAACATAACGATTATACCGGGTTCGAGGTCCAACCTACTGTGCGACTGTTGTGGACACCTGATACGAAAAACACCATATGGGCGGCTATATCCCGTGCAGTCAGGACGCCGTCTCGGGTAGAGTCGGACGGGATTGGAAATAATACCATTGTCAGTCCGGGACTCCAGGGTTCCGGAGATCAGTTGGCAGTGGTGAAATTTATCGGTAACGACACTCTGTCATCGGAAAAGCTCATTGCCTATGAGCTGGGATACCGAGTACAGCCGTCTCGAAATCTTTTTTTCGATCTGGCCCTGTTTTATAACCGTTATGATGAGATCATAGCCACGACATCCGGTACTCCTTATGCAGCGCTACTCCCGGGGATGCCTGTTCTGGTTTTTCCATACGTAGCCGCCAATAATGTTTCCGGTCAGTCGCATGGCTTGGAATTGGCGGCGGATTGGTCTGTGTCGGACTGGTGGAGACTACAGTTTGCCTATACATACTTAGTGATGCAACTGGATTCCGGTGACGACAACCCGTACTGGGAATACCAGGCTAAAACCGGAACGAGCCCGGAGCATCAGGTTTCACTGCGTTCCGGAATGAATCTTGGTCACAACCTTCAGCTTGATCTCTGGCTGCGGTATGTTGATGGGCTTAAACGCATCGAAGTCGACAGGTATATGACTATGGATCTACGCTTATCCTGGAAGCCGGAAAAGAATGTGGAATTTGCCATAGTAGGGCAGAATCTGTTCAACCCCAACCACTATGAATTCGGAGAGGATATCTCGCTTCCGACAAAGGTTCAACGCGGTGTCTACGGAAAGGTGACATGGCAGTTTTAACCCGGATTAGGAAGGTAAAAATCCCGACATTCGTATCGCTGGCGGTTTTCTTGCTTGCAAGCTGCTTTTTCTCCCCACCGGCTCATGCTCTCTCTGCTCCCGAGTATGAGGTGAAGGCTGCTTTTCTATACAACTTTGCAAAATTTATTGAGTGGCCGCCGGGTACCTTCCACGATGAAAACTCCCCGATAAACCTGTGTCTGACAGATGGCAGTTCTTTTCGTGGTGCCCTCGAGGCTATTCAAGGAAAAACGGTGAAAGGTAGAAAAATAGCCATCAGGACTGCCGGCACAGACGGGACGGCCGCCTGTCAGATTCTCTTCATCCCTTCATCGGATATGACGCAGGTGGGCGAGATACTGGACAGCGTAAAAAGTCGCGGGATCTTGACGGTAGGGGAGGAAAAAGGATTTGCTCAGTTGGGGGGAATTATCAGTTTTGTTCTGATAGGAAACAAGATCTCTTTTGAAATCAATATTGATGCGGCAAAACGTTCCGGGTTGGAAATCAGTTCACAACTTCTGAAGCTGGCGATAATTGTCAGGGATAAGCCTTGAGAATATATATGCGGTCGTTTCAAGACATTTCCATCAAACAGAAACTCACGTCGATCATCATGCTGACAAGCTGTGTGGTCGTACTTCTGACCTGCCTGGCATTCGTCACCAATGACCTTGCGACCTTTCATCGGTCAATGCCGCGGGAAGTATCTATTTTAGCTCGGATTATAGGTACAAACAGCACTGCGGCACTGGTCTTCAAGGATCGGAAATCTGCGGCTGAAACCCTTTCGGCATTGAGTGCTCAACCCCATATCGTCACTGCCTGTATCTATGATAAGGACGGCAATGCAATGGCCCGATATGTACGCCGGGAAGGCAAGAAAGTCCTGCCGCCATTAATACCTGAACCTGATGGTTTTCGTTTCCAGGGAGACAGTCTGCATCTGTTCAGGCGAATTGTTCTCGATCGTGAGGTCATAGGAACCGTTTATTTGCAGTATGACCTCAAGGAATTCTGGTCCCGGGGAAAACAGTATGCCATAATTGTCGTACTCATCCTCTTTGCAGGTTTGACCCTGTCCTTTCTTCTCTCGGCGAGGCTGCAGCGGCTTATCTCCAGACCGATTCTGCATCTGGCAGATATCGTTCGGGCTGTCTCGCAGCAAAAGGACTATTCTCTGCGTGCTGAGAAATTCGGTCAGGATGAGGTTGGTGATCTCATAGATGGATTCAATGAGATGCTGACGCAGGTTCAGGACAGAGATGCCAGACTTGAGCGACATCGGGAGCTTCTTGAGGAGCAGGTAGCCATTCGAACAACTGCACTAAGAAAAGCGAATGACGAATTGCTTGCGGAGATGGCCGAGAGGGAGCAGACGGAAAAGGCCCTGGCCTCCGAAAAAGAACGTCTAACCGTCACTTTGCACAGTATAGGCGACGGTGTTTTAGTAACCGATCTCGCGGGGCGGATACTTTTGTTGAACAAAGTTGCCGAAGAGCTTACCGGTTGGACACAGGAGGAGGCGTTGAACTTGCCGCTCCATAAGGTCTTTCGGATAATCGAGACCGCCACTGGAAACTTCAGGGCCGATTTGGTTGGTGACGTGTTGACGAAAAACGATGTCGTAAGCCATGCCGACGCCTCGACATTTATCGCTAAAGACGGAACTGAATTACTTGTCGTATATAACAGTGCCCCTATCCGCGACAAAAGCGGTGATCTGATCGGTGTTATCCTGGCCTTTCGTGATATCACGGAAAAGCAAAAGGTTGAAGAGGAACTCCTGAGGAGCAGAAAACTCGAATCAATAGGGATACTAGCTGGTGGGATAGCTCATGACTTCAACAACTTTTTGATGGCCATCCTTGGGAATATTTCCATTGCCAAGATGATGACGGCTCCCTCCGACAAGGTCTATCAAAAACTGGAGGAAGCGGAGAAGGCGACCCTTAGGGCCAAGGGGTTGACCCAGCAGCTGCTCACTTTCTCAAGGGGTGGCGCTCCAATCAAAAAGGTTCTCTCCATATCCGAGATAATCAAGGATGCAACGACTTTTACGCTGGCCGGCTCTAACGTTAAAGGGAATTTTGAGTTTGAGGATGATCTTTGGTCGGTTGAGGTTGATGAGGGGCAGATGTCCCAGGTGATCAACAACCTGATGATCAATGCCTGTCAGGCTATGCCGGATGGAGGCGTGGTTCGGTTGCAGGCCAAAAATGTAACCGTAAGTGAGGAAGACCCCTCTGCGTTGCGACCTGGGAGGTATGTGAGGATATCCGTTGAAGATCAGGGAAGCGGAATCTCAGAAGATTATTTGGAAAAGATATTCGATCCCTATTTTACAACAAAGGAAAACGGGACCGGACTCGGGTTGGCAACCTGTTACTCCATTGTTAAAAAACATGATGGTTTGATAACTGCCAGGTCCCGGTTGCAATTGGGAACAACCTTCTACGTCTGGCTGCCGGCAGTGGAGGTTGCAGATGCCCAATATTTGAAGAATGAGGCAGAGTATCCATTGGAAGGTAAAGGAAGAGTCCTGTTGATGGATGACGAGGAAATGATCAGAGATGTGGCAGGAGAGATGCTCATGCATATGGGCTATGAGGTGTCTTTTGCCCAAAACGGAGTCGAAGCAATCGAAATGTATCTTAAGTCGTGGGAAGCGGATCGGCCTTATGATGCTGCTATTATGGATCTCACTGTTCCCGGTGGAATGGGAGGGGGAGAGGCGATACGTAGGCTGATAGCCATCGATGCAAATGTCAAGGCCATAGTGTCGAGCGGGTATGCGAACGATCCGATAATGTCCGACTATAAGAAGTGTGGATTTGCAGGTGTTGTCGTCAAACCCTACAAAACGGAGGAACTCGGCAGAGTGCTCTCTGAGGTAATTAGCACAACATCTTGAAGCTTCGTTCGAAGGCCATCCGGTATGAGTACCGAATGGCCATTTGAACTTTTTTCATTCAACAAATTGATTACCACTGAATCTCTGCTTTGCCCGTAAAGAGGGGGGGCTGCGCCCCCGTCGTTTTTGCCTGAATTTTAGTGGTAATCAGATTCAACAATCATTTTCCTATCTTCAATCTTCCGCCTTTGCCGAGGCCGCCTTTTATTTCCTGAGCCCGGTAATTTTTCAGGGCTCGGACCGTCTGATTGAATGAATCTGCGAAAGCTGCGGCGATGACCTTTCCTTCCGGAGTTTTTTCGTATCCACCAAGGCCAATTCCACCGCTGCCGCCAAAAACGCTGCCAAGTAAACCTAAATCAAATTTCGAGGCGCTGCCTTCAGCCGCCGCGATCTGGACGCCGGAGCGATTATCAACCAGGGTCAGCATGGTGCTGGCCTCTCGCTTTTTTACTCCGCCTGCGGCGCCGATCACGGTACCGGCACTGCCGCCGAAGGTGCTCATCAACGTTCCTACCGCTGCTCCGATTCCGCCTGAATCATTGCTGCTGAAAACGACAGTCGGAGTAAGGGTGTAGTCTGCGGCGACCATCTGGCCTTTGCCGAAATGACTTCCCTTTCGCATTTCGCCCGATTTCTGGAGTTCCCGCTCTTTCATCAAAGCCTGCACAGCACGCCGACTCCTCTCGACAACGACAAAACAATTCGATTGTTGGGCCATGAGACGGAGCAGCCTGGACGTAGATGGCAGGTGATATTCATAGGTGATGACATGGTACCAGTCTTCGTCCTGATCTTCCAGAAGTGCCACTGTGCCAAAGGGTTCAGAGCATTTTTCAAAAGAAGTGTTGGCGTTGGCCGCGGTACTGCCACCTGCGGAACCGGTAACGACGGTTTTCGAGCCCGATGAGCCCATTTGCATAGGTGTGCATGAAGCCAGGAGCAAGGCTGTAAAGATTAAGAAAATACGTCTCATGTTTCCCTCCAACATTGAATTTTTGTTAAGAATTAGAAAAATTGAAAAGAACTGACTGCTTGAATGAAGAATAGCTATCGACATGATTCTGTCCACAATCCAACCCGGATTTTAGATAAGTACGTTTAATCCGGAAGACCCAAAGAAATCCATTACCATTACATTTCAGGTTGAACCAGTCATTACTACTTTTCAGGACGTGGTAAGATAACCGATTATTGCATCTTTTGCCAACGGGAAATGAAACGGTGAACATATCAGGATTCGGTGATTAAGGACGTGTGCATACGCATAATTTCACATATAAAATTGACATCAAAATTCTTTGCATGATAGTATATCAAAACT
>Ga0055450_10000171_pt1 | contig 12216 bp, 7 predicted proteins | sample China_Galinas_PW_5_FD_57740 | JGI IMG/M metagenome (GOLD analysis project Ga0055450, IMG submission 57740) | Wetland microbial communities from San Francisco Bay, California, USA, that impact long-term carbon sequestration - China_Galinas_PWC_D1 | ecosystem: Environmental > Aquatic > Marine >... | reverse complement strand
CGCCTGCCCGACTGGACTCGGTGGAGCTCCGCCCCTTCCGGGACGCCGTGGCCGCGGGGATCGGAGGGATCATGACGGCGCACATCACCGTTCCCGCGCTCAATGGAGGCACCCGGGACCCCGCGACCCTCTCCTACGCCGTCCTCACCGGCCTGCTACGGGACCGCATGGGCTTCCAGGGCATCATCTTCACGGACGCCATGGACATGGCGGCCATCGCAGGCCGGCTGGGCTCGGGAGAATCCGCGGTCCGCGCCGTCGAGGCGGGCGCCGACGTCATCCTCATGCCCGCCTCCGTGGAGCGGGCGGAGCAGGGGATCCTCGATGCGGTGAACAGCGGGCGCCTCCCCGAATCCCGGATCGATGCCTCGGTGCTGCGCCTGCTCCGGACGAAGCACGCGCTGGGACTCGACCGGAGACGTACCGTGTCCCTTGCGGATATCCCACGGGTAGTGGGCATCCCCGAGCATACCCGCGTCGCCGACGAGATCGCCCGGACGAGCATCACCGTGGTGAAGAACGAGCACGACCTGATTCCCCTCAAGGGCACGCGATCCGCCAGGGTGCTCTCCATCACGTACAGGCGATCCTCCGACGTGCTGGCGGGGCGTTGGTTCAACCAACGCCTGCGCGAGACGTACCCGTCCCTGGCCACCGCCAACGTTGATCGGGACACTCCCGCGTCGGTCTACGAAGGGCTCCTCCGTCAGGCCCGGCGCTCCGCCCTCGTCGTGGTGGGACTCTACGTGACCGCGGTGTCGTATTCCGGCACCGTGGCCATCCCGAAGGAAGCCGCGGACTTCCTGAAGAAGCTCTCTGCGCTCCCTGGGCTCAACGTGGTCGTTTCCTTCGGCAATCCCTATCTCGTCTCCGATTTTCCGACCGTGCAGTCGTACGTGCTGGCGTGGAGTGGCAGCCCGGCCAGCCAGTCGGCTGCCGCGGGTGCGCTACTGGGTGACTTCGACATCGTCGGGCGAACGCCGACGCGGATTCCCGGCTTCGCCGACATCGGAGACGGGATCCTCATTCCGAGCAAAGGCAGTGGAAGTGGGCGCGAATAAGATGCATGATGTCGGGAGGACCGGCCGGGTCGAGCGCCGGAGGTGGGTCGCGGCGCTCCTGGTGGCGGCGCCGTTACTCACGTCCTGCGCGGGACCGAACTCGTCCGCTGCTCCCGCCGCACCGGCGGCGCAGCCGCTCGTCGCTCCCACCCTCGACGCGGAGGGGCGGAAGTGGGTGGACGAGACACTCGCCTCGCTGAACCTCCACGACCTCGTCGCGCAGCTTGTCATGGAGTGGATGCCCGGGGGGTATGTCTCCCCCTCGGCACCGGACTTCGAGCCGCTGGACCAGTGGGTGGAAGTGGATCACATCGGTGGCGTCTCGCCGAGCATCGGCCTGCCCCACTCGTACGTGGACAAGATCGACGCCCTCCAGGAGCGCTCCAGGATTCCGCTCCTCGTGGCGGCGGACTTCGAGAATGGCGGCCCGGGGATGCGCATCAACGGCTCGTACGCGCTGCCCTCCATGCTCCCGCAGGGCGGGGGCACGGCCTTTCCGCCCACCATGGCCTTCGGAGCCATCGGCGACGACCGCTTCGCGTACGAGTACGGCCGTATCACCGCCCAGGAGGCACGCGCCACCGGTGTCCAGATCCTCTTCGCACCGGTCCTGGACGTGAACTCGAACCCCGACAACCCCGTCATCGCCACCCGCTCCTTCGGAGCGGACCCGCACTTGGTTGCGCGACTGGGGGCGGCGTTCATCCGGGGTGCACACGCCGGTGGTGCCCTCACCACGGGCAAGCACTTCCCTGGACACGGCGACACCAGCACCGATTCACACCTGGGACTCCCGGTGGTGTCGGGGGATCGCCCGCGGCTGGACAGCGTTGAGCTGGTCCCCTTCAAGCGCGCCATCGCCGAAGGTGTGGACGCGATCATGACCGCCCACGTGAAGATGCCCGGCATCCTCGGGGCAGATTCCCCTCCGGCCACCCTGGCGCCGGAGATCCTCACGGGGCTGCTGCGGGACGATCTGGGCTTCAAGGGAGTGATCTTCACCGACGCCCTGACCATGGGCGCCATCACCCAGGGCTACGGCATGGGCGAGGCATCGGTGCGTGCTCTGGAGGCCGGTGCCGACGTGCTGCTTTCCCCCAAGGACGTCCCCGCCGCCATCGACGCCGTCATGGCCGCCGTCCAGTCCGGCCGCCTCTCCAGGGCCCGCATCGAGGCGTCCGTACGGCGGCTCCTGGAGTGGAAGGCGCGCCTCGGCCTGAACCGGAACCGTCTGGTATCACTGGAGCGCGTGGACCAGGTGGTGGGCACAGGGCCGCACCTCGCCTTCGCCGACACCGCCGCGACACGCTCCATCACCCTTCCCCGGGACAGTCAGAGCCTCGTGCCCCTCCTGGCGGAGAGCGCCGGCCGGGTGCTCTCGCTACGCTACGCACGATCGACGTGGCTCTGGGCCGGGAGGGAATTCTCCTCCGATCTGGCCGACCGGGTGCCGGCGCTCACGGAGATCAACCTCGATGAGCGCAGCACCGACAGCGCATACGCCGCTGCCGCGGAAGCGGTGGAGAGTGCGGACCACGTCATCGTCAGCGCCTACGTGTCCCCTGGCGCGGGCTCCGGACCGGAGGCCGTTCCCGAAGCACTGCGCACCCTCGTGGCCCAGGCGGTCGCCGCGAAGCCGACGGTGGTCATCTCCTTCGGCAATCCCTACCTGTTGCGTGCCTTCCCCACCGTCGGGAGCTACCTCGTGGCGTGGGGTGATCATGAGGTGTCGCAGCGTGCCGCGCTGAAGGCGCTCTTCGGGGAGGAGGCCATCAGCGGACGGCTTCCCATCCCGCTGCCTCCGTACTACGCCATCGGGGACGGCCTCGACCGGCCGAAGGTGGCCACGTTCACGCCCACCGTGGCCGTGGAGGACCCGTTGGTGGCGGCGGGCATCACGACGAGAGCCGCCCGGGGCGTGGGTGCCGCGGCGAAGCAGTCCGTTGCCGATCCCGCCTCGGTGGGCATGGATTCCGTGAGGCTGGCCCGGGTGGACTCCATCATCCGCGCGGCTCTGGCGGATTCGGCCGCCTCTGGGGCTGCGGTGGCCATCGGTCGACATGGCCGGCTGGTGAAGCTCGCCGGCTACGGGGAGCTGGCGTGGGGCAGTGGGCGACCCGCGACGCCGACGTCCATCTGGGACCTGGCGTCCCTCTCGAAGGTCGTGGGCACCACCACTGAGACCATGATGATGGTGCAGGAGGGCAAGCTGGACCTGGATGCCACGGTGGTGTCGTACCTGCCGTGGTGGTCCCGCGGCGACCCGCGCAAGAACCAGGTCACGGTGCGCCAGCTGCTGCTCCACGACGCGGGCCTCCCGGCCTTCCGCCGCTGGTTCTTCGACCACAAGGGCATCCAGGAGTACAAGGACGCCGTGGCCGACGAGCCCCTCGAGGCAGATCCGGGCACCCGGACGGTCTACTCCGACATCGGCATCATGACGCTGGCGTGGATCCTGGAGGCCGTCGAGGGCCAGAGCCTCGACACATTCCTGCAGGACTCGGTCTTCCGGCCGCTGGGGATGATGGACACCCACTACAACCCCGATCCTTCCCTCAAGCCGAGGATCGCCGCCGAGGAGGTGGACACCGTCTGGCGCCACAAGCTGGTGTGGGGCGAGGTCCACGACGAGAACGCCGACGCCATGGGGGGCGTCGCCGGGCACGCCGGCCTCTTTTCCACCGCGGTGGACCTCTCCGTCTTCGCGGATATGATGCTGAACCACGGCACGTCCCCGGCATGCGTCCCGGGCCGGGTGCCGGGCGAGCCGTGTCCGGTGGCCCGACCGCACGACATCCATCTCCTCGACCCGGCGGTCCTGGCGAACTTCACACGGCGACAGAACGCGGAGTCGTCCCGGGCCCTGGGCTGGGATACGCCCTCGGGCCAGTCGTCGGCCGGCGACTACCTCAGCGCCGAGAGCTTCGGACACACCGGCTTCACGGGCACGTCCATCTGGATGGACCCGAAGCTGGACATGTGGGTCATCCTCCTCACCAACCGCGTTCACCCCACCCGGGCCAACGAGAAGATCTTCCCGCTCCGCCGCGCCGTGGCCGACGCCGCGGCGCTGGCCGTAACCGACGTGCCGGTCCACAAGCGAGAGCCCACGCCTTGACCGTCCTCGACTGGGGCATCATCGCCCTGTACTTCGTGCTGTCCGGGGCGGTGGGGCTCGCCCTGAGCAACCGGGCGGGCCGTTCCGTGAGCGAGTACTTCGTGGGAGGCCGGGCGCTGCCGTGGTGGCTGGCGGGCACGTCCATGGTCGCCACCACGTTCGCGGCCGACACGCCGTTGGCCGTGACCGAGATGGTCACCAAGCACGGCGTCGCCGGAAACTGGCTCTGGTGGAACATGGTGATGAGCGGGATCCTCACGGTGTTCTTCTATGCGCGGCTGTGGCGGCGGGCGGGTGTTCTCACCGACGTGGAGTTCACCGAGCTGCGCTACGGCGGAAAGCCGGCGGCCATCCTGCGGGGATTCCGGGCGGCGTACCTCGCCGTGCCCATCAATCTCATCATCATGGGATGGGTGAACCTGGCCATGATGGAGATCATCTCCGTCACCCTGCACGTGCCCAAGGTGTGGGCCCTCCTGGTGTGCTTCGTGATGGCGGCGACGTACTCCGCCGTGGCCGGTCTCTGGGGTGTGGTGGTCACCGACTTCTTCCAGTTCGGCCTGGCCATGGCGGGCGCCATCATCCTGGCGGTCTTCGCCGTCCACGCCGTGGGCGGCATTCAGGGGATGGAAACGGGCCTGGAGAGTGTCTACGGTTCGTCCGACGCTGCGCTCGCCATGTTCCCCCGGGAGAGCGCCGCGTGGATGCCCGCCATCACCATGGCTGTGTACCTGGGGGTGAACTGGTGGGCATCGTGGTATCCCGGCGCCGAGCCCGGGGGCGGCGGCTACATCGCGCAGCGCATCTTCTCGTCGAGATCCGAGAAGGACGGCGTGCTGGCGACGCTGTGGTTCAACATCGCCCACTATGCCGTCAGGCCGTGGCCGTGGATCCTCACGGCGCTGGCCACCACGATCCTCTATCCCGGCGCCGCCAATCCCCGACAGAGCTACATCCGGGCGGTCATGGATCTGCTGCCCGCCGGCCTGACCGGGCTGGTCCTCGCCGGATTCGCCGCCGCCTACATGTCGACGATCTCCACCCAGCTCAACTGGGGGGCCAGCTACCTGGTCAATGACCTGTACGGTCGCTTCTGGAAGCCCGACGCCGACGAACGGTCCCTCGTGAGGGTATCTCGCTGGGCGACGATCCTGCTCATGGCCGCTTCGCTGGCGGTGACCGCCATGCTTTCGAGCATCGAGGGAGCGTGGCGCTTCCTGCTGGCCCTCGGGGCCGGCACCGGATTGGTGCTCATCCTGCGGTGGTATTGGTGGCGCATCAACGCCTGGTCGGAGATCAGCGCCATGGTCGCCTCGCTGGTGACCAGCGTCGTGCTCTGGTTCGGATGGGGACTCAACCCGGACGACCCGACGCAGTGGGCCTGGATCATGCTCGCTACGGTGGGGGTCTCCACGGTCGTCTGGATCGCGGTGACCTTCATCACCCGGCCCGAGCAAGACGAGGTGCTGCGCAGGTTCTACCTCAAGGTGCGCCCCGGCGGCCGCGGATGGTCGACCATCTCCGCCGGGCTCGGCCTGGGTGGCGAGCCCATGGACGGCGGGCCCCTCAACTGGACCAACTGGGTCGCCGGCGTCACCTGCGTCTACTCCTCGCTCTTCGGCGTCGGTCAGATCATCTTCGGGGCCACGGGCAGGGGGCTCCTCCTGCTCTTCGTGGCCATGGTCTGCTTCATCTGGATCGGACGCAACCTGAGGCCGTCGCGGGAGTCCCTGGGGCCGATCCCCGGAGTGAAGTCGTGAGCGGTTTCACCCGACTCGAACGCATCCCCGTCCGCATCCTCCCGGACCACGAGGCCATCTCGCGCGAAGTCGCGGAGCGCATCGCCACCGTCGTCCGGGCACGCGCGGCGGAGGGCCGTAAGGCCGTTCTGGGCCTGGCCACGGGCTCGACGCCCGTGGGCATCTACCGGGAGCTCATCAGGAAGCACCGCGAGGATGGACTGGACTTCTCCAACGTGGTGACGTTCAACCTCGACGAGTATTTCCCCATGGAACCGGATAGCATCCACAGCTACCACCGGTTCATGTGGGAGAACCTCTTCGATCACGTGAACGTGCCACCCGACCAGGTGCACGTGCCTCCCGGGAATCTCGACAGGGAGGCCACCGAGGCGAGCTGTGGGGCCTACGAGGCCGCCATTCGGGAGGCCGGCGGCATCGACTTCCAGATCCTGGGCATCGGGCGCAGCGGACACGTGGGCTTCAACGAGCCCGGTTCGGGGCGAGAGTCCCGGACGCGCCTCGTGTACCTGGACACGGTGACGCGAGCGGACGCCGCCTCGGACTTCTTCGGAGAGGAGAACGTTCCGCCGGAGGCGGTCACGATGGGGGTGGCGACCATCCTCGAGGCGCGCGAGATCGCCCTCGTCGCCACCGGCGAGCACAAGGCCGCGGTGGTGAAGCGTGCGGTGGAAGGGGACGTCCACGCGGACGTGGCCGCCACGTACCTCCAGGACCATCCGTCGGCCACCGTGTACCTCGATCCGGCGGCTTCCGCGGAGTTGACCCGCGTCCGTACGCCCTGGATCCTCGGGGAGGTCTCCTGGACCCCCGAGCGGGAGCCCGAGGCCGTCCTGTGGCTGAGCCAGCGGACCGGGAAGCCCATCCTGCACCTGTCCGCCAAGGACTACCGCGACAACCATCTGAGCTCCCTCGTGGCCCGCTACGGCTCCGCCGGCCCTCTCAACGGCGAGGTCTTCAACCGTCTGATCTCGAAGATCAGGGGGAGGAGCAAGCTCCCGACGGGGGAGCGCATCGTCGTCTTCTCTCCTCATCCCGACGACGACGTCATCTCCATGGGCGGTGCTCTCCGCAAGCTCGTCGAGAACGGCAACCACATCACCGTCGGATACCAGACCTCCGGCAACATCGCCGTCTTCGGTCACGAGGTACGTCGCTACCTGGACTTCGTGGAGCGCGCGCGGCCGCTGATGGAGCTCGCGGACCACGTGGCCCTCACCCGTCGGGTGGAGGTGGTGGAGGCGCACCTCGCCGGCGCGCGGCCCGGCGGCGTGGACGCGGACGACGTGCTCGATCTCAAGCGGATCATCCGTGAGACCGAGGCGGTAAGCGCCCTGGAATCGGTGGGCCTCGAAGCCGCGAACGCGCGCTTCCTCGACCTCCCCTTCTACCAGACCGGAAAGGTGCGCAAGGATCCCATCACCGAGCGGGACGTGAGGCGCTGCCTGGATCTTCTTGAGGAAGCGAAGCCGACCATCGTCTTCGCCGCCGGAGACCTGTCCGACCCCCACGGGACCCACCGCATGTGTCTGGAGGCCGTCACCCGGGCGCTGGATTCGTACGGCGGGGCCGAGCCGCAGCTCTGGCTGTACCGTGGGGCGTGGCAGGAGTGGCCCCTCACGGAGGCGGACGTGCTCGTTCCCATGTCCGCCGAGGAGCTGAAGAGGAAGATCCTGGCCATCTTCAAGCACCAGTCCCAGAAGGACGTCGCGCCCTTCCCGGGCCCCGATCCCCGCGAGTTCTGGCAGCGGGTCGAAGAGCGGAACCGCGGCACGGCGGAGCTGCTGCGCTCGGTGGGCCTTCCGGCCTACTACGCCATGGAGGCGTTCGTCGTGCTGGAGGGGGGGGAGCGCCTCGCCACCGCGCTCGTGCCCACGGCGTCCCTGGGGGAAGGTGCCTGATGAGGCATAGGTTGCCGAGGTCGGACGACAGGCCCCCCCGCTCCGCGGGCGGCCACCGGTGAGCGCCTTCACGCCCCTCGATCTCGTCGTCCTCGTGGCGTATCTCCTGGGCGTCACCGTCTGGGGCGCCTGGCTCGGACGCGGACAGAAGGGTGGCACCGACTACTTCCTCGGGAGCCGCTCGCTGCCCTGGGCCGCGGTGATGCTCTCGGTGGTGGCCACGGAGACCAGCACGCTCACCTTCCTGAGCGTTCCGGGAGTGGCCTACGTCGGCTCCATGACCTTCCTCCAGCTGACGCTGGGGTACGTGGCGGGCCGCACGGTGGTGGCGGTGGTGCTTCTGCCCGCGTACTACCGGGGCGAGCTGTCCACCGCGTACGCGCTCCTGGAGTCCCGCTTCGGGCTCGGCGCACGCCGCTTCACGTCGGCGATCTTCATGGTGACGCGGCTGCTGGCCGACTCAGTGCGTCTCTTCGCCACCGCGATCCCGCTGGCGCTCATCACCGGGTGGCCGTACTGGGAGTCCATCGCAGTGGTGGGCGTTCTCACCCTGGTCTACACGTACTTCGGGGGCATCAAGGCGGTGGTGTGGGTGGACGTGCTCCAGATGGTGCTCTATCTGGGTGGGGCGGCGGCCGCATTGGTGGCGCTGCAGTTCCTGGTCACCGGGGGTTGGGGGGCGATCCTCCCCTCGGTGGCGGCGGCGGGCAAGCTGCACACTCTGGACTTCTCCCTGAACGTCCACACCCCCTACACGTTCTGGGCGGGCCTCTTCGGCGGTGGTTTCCTGTCCATGGCCTCCCACGGCACCGACCAGCTCATCGTGCAACGGCTCCTCACGTGTCGGGACCTGAAGTCGAGCCAGCGCGCGATCATCGGCAGCGGGATCGCCGTGATCTTCCAGTTCCTGCTCTTCCTCGGCGTCGGCCTGGGCCTCTGGGCGTTCTACCAGGGCCGGACCTTCGAGCGCTCCGACGAGATCTTCGCGCGCTTCATCGTCAATCAGCTCCCCCCGGGCATCACGGGCCTACTCATCGCCGGAGTCTTCGCGGCGGCGATGTCCAGCTTGTCGTCGTCCATCAATTCCCTGGCTTCGGCGACCGCCTACGACTACTGGGCGCCCATGGTGGGGGCCAGGGGTGACGACGCGCGCATAATGCGCGCGGGCAAGCTCTTTACGCTGGTATGGGCCGGGCTCCTGATTCTCGGCGCGATCCTGTTTATTCCCCTGTCGAAGGGCACCTCCGCCGTGGAGCTCGCGTTGGGGATCGCATCACTCGTGTACGGAGGCCTGCTGGGCGCCTTCGCCCTCGGGGTGCTCACCACCCGCCCGGGACAGGGCTCCGTGGTGGTGGGCGTCATCGCCGGAATCGGGCTGGTCGCCGTCTACCACAACGCCATGGCGTGGCCGTGGTATGTGCTGGTGGGCAGCGTGGTGACCTTCGCGGTGGGGATGCTCGCGAGCTACGTGGCCGAGGCGCTGTGGGGGCCGTGAAGATGAGCCGATACGTCATCGGCGTGGACGGCGGCGGGACCCGAACGCGGGCCGTCGTTCTGGACGAGGACGGGAACGACCTCGGCCGGGCGGAAGGCGACGCGGCGGTGGCCGACGCCGTCGATCCCGTGCCGGCGACCCGGGCCGTGGCGGCGGTCTGCGGCGCCGCTGCCCGCGTCGCGGAGATCGCTCTCCCCGTGGACGCCGTGTGGGCGGGACTCGCCGGCGCCGGCCGCGAAACCGCGCGCTCGGCGGTGGAAGTCGAGTTGGGCCGCACCGGAGTCGCGCGGGTCGCGCGGGTCGGCACCGACGTGTTCGCCGCCTTCCACGATGCGTTCGGGGAGGGTCCGGGGGTGCTGCTCATCGCGGGAACCGGATCCATCGCGTGGGGGCGGGCCGAGGACGGTCGTGAGGGGCGCGTGGGGGGGTGGGGTCACCACGTCGGAGACGAGGGCAGTGGGTACGCCATCGGCACGGACGCCCTTCGGCGGGTGACGAAGACCGCCGATGGACGCGCGCCGGAGACGACGCTGCGCGAATCGATCCTGAGCCACCTGGAGCTTTCCGGGGTGGATGAGCTGGTGCAGTGGAAGGCCACGGCACGGCGCGCGAACGTGGCGGCACTGGCGCCGGTGGTGGCCGCCAACGCCGCGGCGGGGGACGCGGCTGCCCGCGAGATCATCGATGATGCCGTGAATGAGCTCGAGCGACACGTGCTCGCGGTTCTGGAGAACCTGGGACCGTGGCAGGCGCCCCCGCGGGTGGCGCTGGCCGGCGGGCTGCTCCAGCCAGGGCGGGCGCTGAGGGCCCCGATGGAGGCGGCGCTGGCACGACAGGGGGTGCCGCTCCTGGAACGCGAAATCGACCCCGCCATGGGGGCCGGGAGATTGGCATGCGCCATCGTCGTCTAGGTTCGGAGCTGTCCGTCGGCGCCCTGGGACTGGGCTGCATGGGCATGTCGGGTCCCTACGGTCCGGCGGACCGGGAGGAGAGCATCGCCACGATCCGGGCCGCCCGCGACGCCGGTGTGACCCTCCTGGACACCGGGGACTACTACGGAATGGGCCACAACGAGATGCTCATCCGCGAGGCCCTGCAGGCCGGCCGGCGGGAGGACGTGGTCATCAGCGTGAAGTTCGGCGCCCTTCGTGATCCCAAGGGCGCGTGGCTTGGCTTCGACGCACGGCCGGAGGCGGTGAAGACGTTCATCTCGTACACGCTCCAGCGCCTCGGTACCGACTACGTGGACATCTACCGTCCCGGTCGGGTGGATCCCCGGGTGCCCATCGAGGACACGGTGGGCGCCATCGCCGATCTCATCGCCCAGGGCTACGTGCGCCACGTCGGCCTGTCGGAGGCGGGTGCGGACACGATCCGGCGTGCTCACGCCGTGCACCCCGTGACGGACCTGCAGATCGAATACTCCCTGATCTCCCGGGGGCTCGAGGACTCGATCCTTCCCACCTGCAGGGAGCTGGGCGTGGGCATCACCGCGTACGGCGTGCTCTCCCGTGGCCTCATGAGCGGCCACTGGACGAAGGACCGGGCCGTCCGCCCGGGGGACTTCCGCAGCTTCGCACCGCGCTTCAAGGGCGAGAATCTCGAGCACAACCTGGCCCTCGTGGAGGCGCTGCGAGCGGTTGCCCAGGTCCGCGACGTCACGGTAGCCCAGCTCTCCGTCGCCTGGGTGCTCTCGCGGGGTGAGGACATCCTGCCCCTGGTGGGCGCGCGTCGGCGGGACCGCCTGGCCGAGGCCCTGGGCGCCCTGGAGCTGGATCTCGCTCCGGAGGACCTGGAGGCCATCGAGGCGGCGGTGCCCCGGGGCTCGGCCGCGGGGGAGCGATACGGGCCGCACGCCATGGAGTCCCTGGACAGCGAGCGGTAGGGAAGGGCGACCGAAGAGGGAGGGCCGGTGCCGGGAACAAGGGAGACGCGATGGTGGTGCCGAGGATGACGAATCCGGCCCGGAACGTTTCGCGCTGGCGACGGGGGATCCACCTCGTCGCACTCGGGGCCGCCGCGGCCCTCGCGGCTCCGAAGCCCGGCGCGGCCCAGGACGTGGACCAACACCAACGCTGGGCCAGTGCCACCTGGACCGACGACCTCAACTTCTTCAGCATGAACGCACTGCTGGGCGGGATCACCGCCGGCGTGCAGCGCCTCCTGGGTCATGGCTCGTTCGCGGAGGGGTTTGCCCGTGGTGCCCTGGGTGGCGGCGTGTCGTACCTGGGAAAAAGGACGGCGGTGGCCCGCTTCAGCGGTGCGGGATTCCTGGGCCGGGAGGTCAACGCCGTGGGGGTGTCCATCACCAGGAACGCCTCGCTGGGGGTGGGGATCCTGGACACCCTCGTTCTCCCCGTAGGTCCCGTCCTGGCGTTCGTCGATCCTCGCCACCTCGGCGGCTCGCGGCTCCGCCTGGATCTCAACCAGGCGTCGTGGCTGGCGTACGCCCTCACGGAGAGCAGGCTGAAGCTGGACTGGTCGCGCACGCTGTCCGCGGGGGCGCCGGTGTTCCACGCGACGCGTGTGGTGAAGGACCGGGGGAAGCCCGCGGATGGCCTCATGGTCGGGGGCATGGTCGTGATGAGCCCTGGGCTGGGGGGACATATCGAAGACGTCTTCGCGCACGAGCGCGTCCACGTCCTCCAGCGTGACTTCGTCGAGACCGCCATGGGGGTGCCCCTGGAGGGGTGGTTCGGGGCGAAGCTCCGTCTGGAGCGGCTGCCCCTCTTCGACCGGGTAGTGCCGGGAGTAGGCTACCTCCCCTTCGCCTACTTCCTCGTGGGCCCTTGGAAGCGGTCCCAACGGCTCTACGAGGTCGAAGCGTACTTCCTGGAGACACGATGAGGCGCGTGGCCCGGTTGCTGTGCCCGGCGCTGTG
>Ga0055450_10000170_pt1 | contig 12217 bp, 9 predicted proteins | sample China_Galinas_PW_5_FD_57740 | JGI IMG/M metagenome (GOLD analysis project Ga0055450, IMG submission 57740) | Wetland microbial communities from San Francisco Bay, California, USA, that impact long-term carbon sequestration - China_Galinas_PWC_D1 | ecosystem: Environmental > Aquatic > Marine >... | reverse complement strand
TTGATAAATACGGAGCCGAATCACTCCGCTATTACTTTTTATCCAAATTTTCTCCCTTTCAAGATGGAGATTTTTCAGAAGAAAAATTCATTGAAGTTTACAATGCAGATCTTGCCAATGGCTTAGGCAATCTTACTGCTCGTGTAGCAAAGCTCTGCGAGACTATAAATTATCAGCAAATGGGTTCCGAGAGTAGATTAAGCGGTCATATAATCGAAGATGGTGATTATAAAAAAGCGATAAGCGAATTCAAATTCAACGAAGCCATGATTTTTATCTGGAAAAAAATTTCAAATCTAGATCAATATATCAATCAGGAAAAGCCCTGGACTCTTGTTAAATCTGGAGATAAAAAACTAAATTCAATTTTAAACCACTGCGTCGACCAGATTCAGGAGATAGCTCTTCTCCTTGGTCCCTTTATGCCCGAAACCTCAGAAAAAATCATGAAGCAATTCAAAGGGCCGGTAATAAAAAGTCAAAAACCACTTTTCCCAAGAATTTAACTCACCAAAGTAGCACCCAAAATTCCTGCATGACTACAATCTGAATAGCCATCAGCACAAGTATTATCACAAACTGCCCTCTCTTCAATTTTAGAATTTTCGCTGTAGTATCAGCAGCTACCAGTGTAATTAACGGCATATATATTGATAAAATTCGACCGGCTTCTCCTCTGATTGACCCGGAAAAATTTGTAAAAAGCAGTAATGCCAAGAAAGCAATAAATATAATATCAATATGTTTCCAGGACTTGTAAGTAATCTCTTTGAATTGTTGCTTAAATTTTATTAAAAATATCGCTGTGATAGGAATCCCTGTGAAGACAAAAAAGTCATAAAGATTATAAAAAATCCAGGTTGTATAAGATCTTGTATGTATATGAGGGACGGTATCGACAATTATTTTTATCATCTGAATAAAATTAAACCCGGCAAAAATATATAAAATTATCGGCAATGCAGTAAAGCCCAATATAAAAATAAAACCATCAAATATTGCCTCTTTTATCTTTACTCTCTCCTTCTTCAGTTTACTTAATATATAATAAACCGACAAAAAAATGCCCATAGGAATAAGAGAAAGGCTGAAAAATGCTCCTAAAAATAAAGTAATTCCAGAAAAGAAAAAATACATCTTATTTTTTTTCTTATCAGCTAGTATAAAAAACATCGCGCTTAGTGTAGAGAAAAAAGGCAAAAACGAATCATTTATAGGTATAAAAAGCACAATACTAGGTATAAATATGTATAAAAAAACACTTTTTATAGCAGTTCTAGTGCTATATAGATTTTTTGCCAAATAGAACAGTGGAATAATCGTTAGGGTCGACAATAGAGGAATTAAAAATGCAGATACAATTGCCGTCGCTTTTTGCAGGGGTTTTAGGACTTTCCACATAGCATTAACATCGCTATGGCTTGGGCTAAGACTACTCGCAAGGCTTGCTAAAAAAGGAAATACCGAAACAGTCTTTTTAATAACGTAAAATATCAAGATTGCACCAGGTGGGTGAGAGGCTGCATGATAATTATATTTTAAAATATTTTCATTAAAATTAGATAAAAATTCAACCGGATCATCAAATGTCAACGAAGCAGAATAATACCCGTTCAAATCTGGATTTATTATTCTGTGAATAAGTACTCCTACTCCGGCTCTACTAAAATATTGAATTCCAATTTGCAAGGCAAAACTTAATAGTATAGCGACAGACAGAAAAATTACTACATGTTCTTTTACAAGCCTTGATTTATTTGACGCATAAAGGTAAAAGGCAATAATTAAAGAGCTTATTATTATTGGAACATATATCTTTTGCAATGTATTTACATACAAATAATCCCATCGCCATTCAGGAGGATACGGAGCAGGCCCTCTAAGATAGGCAGATATATCAAATGCAATTGCTATCAAAAACAATAAAGTCGCTATGATAATAAATATTAATTGCGTGTTTTGTAATTTTCTAAATAACATTTTTATTGCTCAACAAATATAATATATTATACAAATTTAATTGATATAATATAAATATGATCGATTGTCATTGTCATCTTAATTTTCATGCTTTCGAAAATGATTTCGAAACAGTAATTAAAGACGCCATTGAAAATGGCGTACATACTATTATAAATGCGGGGACACAAATAAGCTCAAGTAAATGGGCAGTAGATCTGGCGCAAAAATATGACAATCTGTATGCTGTTGTAGCTGTTCACCCTCATCACGCAGATAAAGTTGAAAAAAACTGGCTGGAGAAATTAGAGAAGATTGCTAGCCATCCAAAAGTTGTCGGTATAGGAGAGTGCGGGCTTGATTATTTTAGCTATCAGTCAAATGGCATAGTTGACCCTTTATTACAGGAAAAAGTTTTCATTTCTCAATTGGAATTGGCAAATAAGTTAAAGCTACCCCTCCAAATTCATAGTCGCAGCGAAAAAGCCAGAACGAGAATATTAGATATTTTAAAAACACACAAGAATCTTCTCCAAAAAATACCCGGAACTTTTCATTGCATGGCGGGATCAATCGAATCTCTCAAAAAAGCCCTGGATTTGGGTTTTTACATCGGCTTTGATGGAAATATTACCTATAAATCAATACCTCCGGATGAGCCGGAGTTGTTATCAAAGCTTGTAGAGTATACTCCGATTGATAGAATTGTTGTTGAATCAGATAGTCCATATTTAACGCCCATTCCTTTGCGTGGCAAAAGAAACGAGCCCAAATATGTTATAATCACGGGCAAGTATATAGCCGCCTTAAAAAATATATCTTTTGAAAAGGTTGTAGAACAAACAGACAAAAACGTTTATACTATTTTTAAACTATGACTTCATTCTTTTCTAATCTATTTGAAAAACATCCCAAGCTAATGCGCAGATTGCTGGAATTGTTTCCGGGTTTAGTAGTCTGGACCCTCATCCTGCTACCGATATGGGGTTCATTCTATATTCCAACTGCTGTAGCCTTCTTCATTTTATTTTTTGACATCTTTTTCTTTTACAAATCATTCTCGCTAGCAATTACAGCCACAATTGCCTCAAAAAAAATAAGAGATACTGAAAAGCAAAATTGGTTTGAAAAAGCCCAGAAGCTCCCCGAATACAAACCTGTTCATCATGTCTTGATTGTTACCAATTACAAGGAAAAAGTAGAGAAGCTAAGATTAACCCTGGTCGCTTTAAAAAAACAAACTTACCCTGCTAAATATTTACATGTTGTGTTGGCCATGGAGGAAAGAGAGAAAGAGGCAAGTGTTAGAGGTAATATTTTAATAAAAGAATTTAAAGATATCTTTGGGAGCATATTCGCAACCTATCACCCTGATTTGCCCAATGAAGTAATTGGCAAATCGTCAAACGAAAACTATGCCGGAAGAGAAGCGTACAAAAAACTTATTGATCATTCGACACCCGGTAGCCATAAACTTGATATAGGCTATGTCACCATATCATCTGTTGATGCAGATTCAATATTTAACAAACAATTTTTTGCCAACTTAACCTATAAGTTTCTTACGGACCCAAAAAGATATAATAAATTCTGGCAATCTGCAACTGTTTATCATAATAATATCTGGCATGTCCCTGCTCCAATTCGCATTGTATCGTTTTTTGGGAGTCTTTGGAGGACAGCTCTTTTAATCCAGGGAGATAGGATGATTACCAACGCCACTTATACGCTTTCTTTCAAGCTACTCAAAAAAATAGATTTTTGGGACGTCGACGTTATTCCTGAAGACTATAGAATTTTCTTTAAGGCTTTCTTCAGGATGAAGGGGCAAATTTGGGTAGAGCCAATATTTTTAAAAACTTCGATGGACGCGCCTCAATCACTTGGCTATATAAATAGCTTAAAAAACAAATACAATCAAGAGAGGAGATGGTCATGGGGTGTGTCCGATGATCCCCTGTTTATTCAGTGGTGGCTTACTGTACCCGATGTACCATTTCTAAGAAAAACATTCCTGCTCTATCACGTTCTTCTGGATCATATTTTATGGCCTACCAACTGGTTTATTGTAACTATCGCGGCAAACATCATGGCTGTTTTAAACCCGGTTTATACTCGTACTTTATTGGGCTATTATCTCCCGCAGCTTGCCGGTTTCCTTCTTAGTTCATGTTTATTCGCGCTTCTTGTTATGATGTATATTGATTATAAAAATCGCCCTGATCATGTAAATTTACCACTTCGCCGAAAAATTTTATTCCCGTTTGAGTTTATTCTAATGCCAATCGTTGGCTTCCTGCTATCCTCACTTCCTGCGCTAATATCGCATACTCAGCTTATGTTTGGTAAGCGCTTAGAATACAAAGTTACTGAAAAAGTCTAAAAAAGTTACAAATAAACATTTCAGTTAAAAGTAGTCCTAACCGAGATTAAATCAATAATTTTTTCCAATATATATTTGTCCGACTAAAATGAAAATATTTTATAAACTCGAGCGCAATAGATCTTTCTGGTTCCTTCTTAGTGCTTCCTTGGTTTTTTATTTACTTCGTCTGCCTTCACTTATTGAGCCTTATTGGTATGGCGATGAAGGAATATATCAGGTTATTGCAGCTGCCCTGAACAATGGCCATTTACTGTATCTGGATATTTGGGACAATAAGCCACCACTACTTTATCTTATCTATGCTATTTTTAACGGAGATCAATTTTCAGTCAGATTATTATCAATAATCTTTGGTAACATCTCAGTAATCTTATTTTACTTTTTATCTCGTAAATTTTTTAAATCTTTAAAAATATCCTTAATCACAACAGTTATATACGTACTCCTATTCGGACCTCCTTTTATTGAGGGCAATATTGCCAATTCAGAAAATTTTATGCAACTTTTTAGCCTCCTTTCTGCCCTCCTGGTCTTCAAAGCATTTGAAATAAGAAAAGAATTTCATAAAAAAAGACACCAATATAACTTACTCTTTATATCGGGCTTTTCTCTTGGATTATCTTTCTTATTCAAGACTGTGTCCTTTTTCGATTTTAGCGCCTTCCTTTTATTCATAATTTTATATTTTTCAGAAAAATCTTTAACTAAAAATTTTAATAAATACTTTTTAGAAATTTGGCCTAAATTATTATTATATGTATCAGGATTTATTATACCTTTCTTAATTATGTCAGTATATTTCATTTATCTTGGAACATTCATCAACTTCATTCAGTCAGTCTTTCTTGGCAATATTGATTACGTAGAGTATGCAAATGATTTTATTATTCCAAACGGATATTTGATTTTAAAAATATTTATTCTCTCCTCATTCATTTGGTCTGTATTTGTTAATAAGGATAAATTTCCGCAAGTAGTTATATTTGTGTTTATATGGTTTGTTTTTTCAATTTTTAACTCTTTATTTTCTGGAAGGACATGGACACATTATTTACTAGTCCTGGTTCCATCCACATCTCTCATGGCTGGCGTCCTTATATATCACAAAGAAAAATTTATTAGATTTTCAGCTACTCTTTTAATCATAATCCTTTTTTTTATATCAATCACCCATTTCAAACTAGACTCAGACTCTATTATCAAAACAGTTGAATATTATAAAAATTTTTTTGATTACCTGACAAGCCAAAAAAGCCTAACTTCATATCAGGAATTTTTTGATAGGAGAGTGCCTAGGGATTATGAGCTGGCGCAATATATTGAAAGTCAAACAGCGCAAGATGATATAATCTTTATCTGGGGTAATAGTCCTCAAATTTATTATATGTCAGGCAAGCTTCCTCCTGGGAAATTTGCAGTACAATACCATATTGAATTAAGCAAAGAGTCTATTAATCAAACTAGAGATATGATTAATATAAAAAAACCCAAATTAGTAATAATATTGCCCGAGACGCCGGATTATCCCTATTCTCTTGATTTTTATTCAAATAAATACAGCATAAGAGGCGCGCAGATTTATGAAAGAATTTATTAATAAAATTAATTCTGACAAGGTAATCAAATTAAGTAGTTATATTTCTTTGGGGCTCTTGTTGGCTCATATAATTTATATAGCTTTCTACTATATTACTCTGCCGCCATTTATTCCCTTATACAATCAAATGCCATGGGGCGAGGATAGAATAGGTGTAAAAGTAGAGATATTTATCCCGTTTGTTATATCGATATCTTTTTTTATTCTAAATCTTATCCTGTCTGTTTGGAATTATGAAAAAATGCCCCTGCTTTCAAGAATTTTAAGCATCACGGGATTGCTCGTTTGTATTTTATCTTTAATTTTTGTCTTTCGCACAATTAGTTTGATAATTTAAATATTTAAACATGGATATTTTAAACATTTTAGTCTTTACACCTCTCATTTCATCCTTTATTTTAACTGCTATCATAACTCCATTATCCATAAAATTTATTAAAAAAAATGGACTGATTGATAATCCCAAACTACATAAGCATCCCGCCATTATTCACAAAAAGCCAATACCCAGAGGTGGTAGTATTCCTATATTTATTTCGGCTTTCATATCCGCCCTTTTTTTACTACCCATAAACAATGTTACTACTAGCATCTTCTTAGCTTCTTTTATAGCCTTAGTTATCGGAGTTATCGATGATAAGCTTAATTCAAGATCAAAAGACGTCTCACCTTATTTGCGTTTTGCCGTAAACATCTTAACGGCAATTATCGTTGTAGCAAGTGGAGTGAGTATCAAGTTTATTACCAATCCCTTCGGAGGAATAGTTCATTTGGATTCCATAATCATACCCTTATATGTTCTTCCCTTCACAGTTCTCCTGTCGGATTTGGTAACGGTCCTTTGGCTTATTTGGATTATGAATATGTTAAATTGGAGTAAGGGGGTTGATGGGCAAATGCCCGGGATCGTGGCTATTTCCGCAATAATTATTGGAATCCTAAGTTTGAGATTTGTTGATGCGACATCTTCTGCGTCCATAGATGTTAAATTATCTTTTATAATCGCAGGTTCTGCGCTGGGCTTTCTAATATATAATTTCCATCCTGCCAAAATCTTTCCGGGATATGGTGCAACATCTTTATATTTACTACTTGGCGTAGCCTCTATTTTATCGAGCGCAAAACTTGCGACTGCAATTTTAGTAATGGGTGTGCCTACTGTTGATGCAATGTTTACAATTGGTAGAAGAATATACCAAGGACACCATCCATTCAAGGGGGATAGAAAACATTTACACCACATACTTCTAAGACTAGGTTATGGTCAAAAGCAAATTGCCTTGTTTTATTGGGCCGTCTCTGCTATATTGGGTATAGTTTCGTTAACATTGCAAAGTAGCTCGAAGATTTTTGCTATTATAATGTTATTGGCTATAACAATAGGTGCTCTTATGTTTTTGCACTTTGTTACCAAAAATGAAACAATTAAAAAAGAAACTTCGTGATTATATAAGACTTCTTCGTCCCCGACAGTGGACCAAGAATTTTGCTGTTTTTGCGGCGATTACCTTCACAGGCCAACTCTTTAATTATGGTGCATTCGAAAAAGTATTTTTCGGCTTTTTAGTCTTTTGTGGCCTTTCATCTGCAATCTATATCATAAATGATATTTTTGATGTTCAAAAAGACAGACTTCATCCTTTTAAAAAATACAGACCCTTAGCCCATGGTGATATAGCTTTGGTCTCTGCGAAAATCTTAGCTTCAATCTTGGCTTTAAGTTCGCTAATTGGAAGTTATTTTGTTTCACCAGCATTTTTCGTTATCGCAATCTCTTATTTAATCCTTCAACTTTCATATACAACAATTTTTAAACACCTGATGATACTTGATATTCTGGCACTTGCTGCTGGATATATTTTGCGAGTATATGCAGGCGAGGTTCTAAGCGGCTATCATATTTCAGCCTGGCTCTTATTGACCACAATCTCCTTATCTCTATTTTTGGTTATTGGAAAAAGAAAATCAGAACTCACCCTGCTAAGTCCCTATCCGTCTGCCCAGGTTGCTGCGACAAGAAAAACCCTTTCGCATTATTCTGAGAATTTACTTGATGTTTACGCGTCAATATTTGCCACATCCACATTTATTTCTTATGCGCTATTTACATTTTTAGAAGATCCACATGGCACGCCTTTTGTGGGTGATTTTTTTGATATCCCCCAAACTATACACTTACAAAAAAAATGGTTAATGGTTACCATCATACCTGTAGTCTATGGGCTAATGCGCTATCTTCAGGATATTTATGAAAAGCATGAAGGGGAGAGCCCCGAAAGAGTTATTTTCTCAGACAAACAATTATTAACGGCGTTGATTATTTGGACAATTTTAGTAATTTTGATCATATATTCCTAATTTGATTGCTGCTCATTTTCTTAATAAGTAGTAAAATTGCAATAAGCCATGAGTAAAATATTGATAACTGGGGGGACAGGTTTTCTCGGAGTTCATCTAGCTAGAAGATTTTTAAAGGAGAAGCATAGTGTAACTCTGTTTGATACGGCTGAGTTGGACGCACTTGATTTAAAAGGCAAGGTTAGAATTCTCAAGGGGGATATTAGAAACAAAAATTTTATTGACAAAGCGATTAAGGGTCAGGACTACGTCGTTCATGCAGCTGCAGCTCTTCCAATAGTTTTTTCAAAAAAGCAAATTTATAGCGTAAACATTGATGGTACAAAAAATATACTTGAGGCATGTTTAAAAAACAGGATTAAAAAGGTGGTCTATATTTCATCAACTGCTGTTTATGGAGTTCCCAAACATCTTCCCGAAACAGAAGAAAGTCCCCTTGATCCAATAGGGTATTACGGGGAATCAAAGATGGCAGGTGAAAGACTATGTCTGGAATACAATGCGAAAGGTTTGCCTGTAAATATTTTTCGCCCAAAAACATTTTTAGGCAAAGAACGCTTGGGTGTTTTTGAGCTATGGTTTGAGGCAATTTATAAAGGAAGAAGGGTTTATCTGCTTGGAAGTGGAAATAATAAATACCAACTTTTATCAATAGATGATGTAGCCAGCGCCGTAGATAAAGGTCTTTTTGCAAGAGTTGAAGGCGAGATATTTAATATTGGTGCAAAAGATTTTGGAACATGGAGAGAGGATTTGGGATACGTAATTTCCCATGCCAAATCAAAATCAAAAATTACCTCATTACCTACAGTCCCCTCACAGTTGATATTGGCCATTTTTGAAAAATTACATCTTTCTCCAATTGCTGCCTGGCATTACAAGACAATGCCGGTTGATTCTTATGTATCAATTGCCAAGGCTGAGAAGCTTTTGAATTGGCATCCCAAAAAATCAAATAAACAATTATTTTTAGAAAATTATCTCTGGTATCAAAAAAATAGAAGCATCGTGATTGATAGAGTTGGCAATACTCATAGAGTAGGATGGAATTTCAAGATTTTAAATTTAATATCTAGATTTTAAATTCCCAAATATTAAAGATCACTTTTGAATATATGACAATTGGATTTGACCTGGACGAGGTTTTCATAAATACACCACCACTTATCCCAAAACCCATAATTGCCAGGCTCTATAAAAAAAGAGATGATGGAAAATTGATATATAGAATTCCAAATAAATACGAACAGATTTTCCGTCAACTTACACACCTTCCTCTTTTCCGTCCTCCCATGAGAGAGAATTTTCAGATTTTAAATGATTTGATATGTAAAAAAAATAAACTATATCTTATCTCAAGTAGGTTCAGATTTTTAGAAAAAAGAACAAGCCACATCATAAAAGAGTATAATTTAAATAAAATATTTAACGGTATGTATTTTAACTATTCAAATCAACAACCGCATGTCTTCAAATCCAAAATTATCAGAAATCTAAAATTAGATTACTATATTGATGATGACTTGTCTCTTCTTAAATATGTTGCAAAAGACAATCCTGGAACAAAATATTTTTGGCTAAATCATATGGAAAAAGAAGCTCCTCGACTAAAAAACATCTCTAGCATAAAAAAGTTGTCAGAGATACTTCCAAAAATGAAATAAAATATATTAAAATAATTATATACGATAAAAAAATATGAGTAGTTTTGAAATATATTCGGTATTACAGTGGTGGTTTGTAATTTTCATAATAGGCTTTGGCTTTCTGCCTTTCACATCTTTTATCTTCTCAAGGTTCTTTGATAAAGGCTATATCTTTTCAAAATTATTAGGCATCGCCATTACCTCATATGCCGTTTATCTCCTTGGAATACTCCACATTGTTCCATTTGAAAAATTATATTCTATATTAATAATTATTTTTGTTTCCGGAATTTTTACCTATCTCCTTCCGATTAAAAGACAATTCACTCAATTTATAAAACAAAATTGGAAAATATTTCTTTTGGAAGAGATTATTTTTATAGTCGCTCTTTTTGCCTGGTGCTATGTTCACGCATTTAATCCTGATATTCACGGCCTTGAAAAATACATGGACTTTGGTTTTATAAATTCAATACTCCGGTCTGAATATTTCCCGCCAAAGGACATGTGGTTTACTCCTACAAAGGAAATGCCCGGAGGTTTTATCAATTACTATTTCTACGGACATTATATTACAGCTTTTCTTACCAAATTGTCAGGAGTTCCTTCTTCTCTTACTTTTAATATTATGCTCTCGACTTTATTTGCGTTTTGCTTTACAGAGACATTCTCTATAGGCGCAAATCTTTTCTTCATTGCAAAGGAAAATACTAAAACCTCCAAATTTAGATCCAAGCTTTTTATAGCCGGTATGCTGACAGCCATTCTTGCAACTCTCGGCGGCAACCTTCACATATTATACTCATTCTTTGAGCCATACCCCTTGGATGATCCCAAACCAGTCTGGGAATTAGAGTTCAAACCAACCTCCTTCCCAAACTCATATTGGTATCCAAATGCGACAAGATACATCTATCATACAATTCATGAATTCCCTGTATACTCCTGGGTAGTCGCAGACGTTCATGGGCATGTGCTTGATATTCCCTTTGTACTTCTATTTATTGCTTTATCCCTTGTATTTTTCATCAAATCAGATCCATTCTATAAACCGGAGAATGATAGGGGAAGCCCTACTGGAAAACTGGCTTGGCTTGACAGTAAAATAATTAAAGCATTCATTTCGTATTTTAGAGTTCACCCTCTTGCTCTTGTTCTTATTGGATTTATGTTAGCAGTGATGTTTATGACCAATGCCTGGGACGGTGTAATATATATGCTTCTAATTTCGATTATGCTGCTATATCTATATATATTTAAGGAAACAAAAAATAACCTCCCTAAATGGAAGTATCTGATTTTAATCCCTGTGCCCATTATAATAGTTGCTCTTTCCTATGTGATCTTCTCCCTCCCTTACAATATATTCTTTAAGCCTTTTGCCTCAGGGGTGGGAGTCCTCTGTGGGTGGGATACTCTTACCAAGATTGGCAAAATTGGTCCATTTTTATTTGAGCCAGACCATTGCCAGAGGTCATTTATCTGGGAACTTCTCATGCTATACGGCTTTTTCTACTTTTTCGTAGCTTCATTTCTTATTTTTCTTAGAAACTCAAAAAATGTCCTTCGCATTGACGCCTTTGCCTTGATTCTGATAATAACATCGACTATCTTGATATTTCTTCCTGAAATAATTTATGTCAAAGATATTTACCCTGGTCATTATAGAGCAAATACAATGTTCAAGCTTGTATTTCAAGCCTTCATTATGCTTTCAATCGTTAGTGTTTATGTAATTCATAGGGTTTCTTTTGGCAAGCTAAAATTCATCTTTTTAATCTCTTCATCTGCGCTAATTGCCCTGGTAATGACTTATCCATATCTGGCCATACCCTCCTATTATGGAGATTTAAAAAACTACAAAGGCCTAAATGGAACAGATTATTTAAAAACACTCTATCCTAGCGACTATGAGGCAATTCAATGGCTTAATAAAAATGTAAAAGGACAACCTGTAATTCTTGAGGCTCAAGGTGATTCATATACCGACTACGCTCGGATTTCTGCTAATACAGGTCTTCCTACTGTTTTAGGCTGGACTGTTCACGAATGGTTATGGCGTGGCGACTATGGCATTCCTGCGCCAAGAATTACAGATGTCCAAATTTTATATGACACAAATGAGGTAAAGCGAGCTAAAGAATTGATAGACAAATATAATATTGAATATGTATTTGTTGGCGCACTGGAGTATGAGAAATATCCCAATATAAGATTGGATAAATTCTATCAATTAGGGAAAATAGTATTTGAAAAAGACAATACAAAGAT